>Ga0209098_1000490_pt1 | contig 43419 bp, 34 predicted proteins | sample AD_JPNHW1_MetaG_FD_184429 | JGI IMG/M metagenome (GOLD analysis project Ga0209098, IMG submission 184429) | Active sludge microbial communities of municipal wastewater-treating anaerobic digesters from Japan - AD_JPNHW1_MetaG (SPAdes) (version 2) | ecosystem: Engineered > Bioreactor > Anaerobic...
GAAACCCCGCGAAGCGGGGTTGGGCACACTTCCTAAACTTATCGAGCGAAACCCCGCGAAGCGGGGTTGGGCACACTTCCTAAACTTATCGAGCGAAACCCCGCGAAGCGGGGTTGGGCACACTTCCTAAACTTATCGAGCGAAACCCCGCGAAGCGGGGTTGGGCACACTTCCCAAACTTATCGAGCGAAACCCCGCGAAGCGGGGTTGGGCACACTTCCCAAACGTATCGAGCCCCTCCCTGCGCAGCCAGAAATCTCTGCGACAGCAGAGTTACAAGCTCTTCTTAAACCAACTTCTCCTGCTACAAGTATCAGCAATATTAAAGCACTCTTGTATAAAAACTACCGTATCACATTTTGGAACCTTTGTCAAGAAACTAGCAAATGCTGGTTATTCGCGAACGAAACCGCAGGTAAACAGCAGCAACAGCTGTGATTTTTATCGCTTCACCGGGAATAAACGGAATAACCCCCATAGAAATGAGCTGAACCCATGAAGCATGCGTTAATATTTTTAACCATACAATACCGCAGGCAAAAAGAGCCGCATCAGCAATAATCAAAAGGGCACACAAAGAAATCCACGTCCCGGAAAAATCCCTGCTCAGCCTTCCAACGATACAAGCTGCCACAACAAATCCAACGATATACCCAGCTGTCGGACCAGCCAAGAACAAAGCTCCTGCCTGCGCACCGGCAAAAACCGGAATCCCCGCAGCTCCAAGCGCAATATACCCCACCTGTGTATATGCGCCACGACGAGCTCCCAAACAAAGACCCGCCCAAAGCACCGCAGCAGTCTGTAAAGTAACCGGAACCGGCGTCCATGGCAGCGGCATACGCACAAAAGCACTCAACGCAGTACTAATCAAACATGCAAAGAAAACAACACAACGCACGGCACTCCGGTTCATCGGTAATTCACGCAATAAAATATTTTCCATTCCCATACTCCTTATATATAAACACACCTTTACATCTTAATTGTTAACCCATTATATATAAAAACGTTACACTAGTAAAGCTCATACTTGCACAGAACAATATCCTGATCTCAAAGTCACACCGTCACAAAGTCACAAGCAAAAACCTATCCATTTTTATACTTTTTCTTGTGACCTTATGACTGGTGACGTTAAAACCAATTCTGTTTTTTAATGCTATTCTTTTGCTATTGCCAACGTAATAACGCCTGCCAGCAAAAGAAACGGCCCGATACAACCTTTGATAAGAAGCACCAAGACCGGCCACCACCGTATTATTGCAACGCCGCCCAAGACGAGCAATATCAACCCAAGCACAACCTTAAAAAATGTACCGCAGGCGTTTTTCCCTGATGCGCAACAACAGGATTTCGGTTCTCCGTCTTTTTTTTCTTCAACCATGCTCCACCCCTTTCGTTTGACTTGGTTTTGACTTCCATCGACGATGAATCCATCCCCATTCCGCCGGATACGTCCGGATGTACCGTTCAATAACCGTGGTTAATTTCTGGATGGTCCGGGTAATGACTTCTTCAGACGTCGCTCCTTCTGCAAGGCCCACAGGCGGTTCAAAATAAATAACGTGAGTATCATCATTCTGCCTGACGATAAAACACGGGATAATTGCGGCTTTCGTACGCTGCGCAAAAATCACCGGGCCCGTTGCCGTTGCCGCTTGTTTGCCAAAAAAATCGACAAAAACGCCGGCAGTGCCGAAATTCTGGTCAATAGGAATAAAAACAATTCCGTTGGCCCGCAACTGGCGGATAGTCAAATCAACGCACGTATTACGAGGAACGCTATAAATGGTCTTTACGCCAAATCGATCGCGTTTTTCTTGAAATAATTTCTCGACACGCTCATCGCGCATCGGACGCATAATTCCCGACGCATTGTACCCTTCCTGGCTTAACCGTGCCAATAAAAGCGGGAAATTCCCAAAATGCGCGCTCACCAAGATAACGCCGTTCCCCTTGGCAAGAGCCATGTCAAGATTTTCTTTCTGCGCAAAACGTACCCGCGTCTTAAGCAACGCGGGCTTATCCATAAGGAACATAAGTTCGATTGCCGATTTGGACATATATTGAAAACAGTCCCGGGCAACCTTCTCAATCTGGCTGTCTGTTTTATCGTCGCCGAAAGCGACCTTTAAACTTTCAAGCGCGGTTGCACGCTGTTTCCCGGCGCAACAATACCCTAACGACGCAATACCGCCTGCAAAATTATACAACCACGATTGCGGCAAGATACGCACAAAAAATGTACATACATGCAATGCAACCCATCCAGCAAGATAACTGGCTTTCTTCTTGAATTTTTTAAAATCCATATACTCCTCTGATTTCCGATACATGGCTTTCGCCAAACGTCCGCGTTCGTAAACCGATACCCGTGAACCGATTATAATTTATACCCGATCTTACGCAACAATCCTTTACGCCAGGCCTTATCAGCCTCGTTTTCAATTCCCGCCGGCTTTGCCCCATCGATAACGCCGAGCACACCACGGCCTCCCGCGGACTCTGCAATAATAACTTCGACGGGATTAGCCGTTGCGCAATAAATTCCGCAGACTTCCGGTATCTGTTTGATTGCATTTAAGACATTAATCGGATAGGCATTGCGCATAAACACTAGAAACGTATGCCCCGCCCCAATGAGCAGTGCATTTTCACAAGCTAGCTTTTTAAGTTCGTCATTATTGCCTTCCGCGCGAATTTTACAAGCCCCCGATGATTCCACAAAAGCAAACCCGAATTGGATCCCGGGAACAGAACCAACCAGCACTTCGTATAAATCTTCCACTGTTTTAATAAAATGGCTCTGGCCAAACACCATATTGACATCATCAGGTTTTGTAATACAAACACTCGCAATATCAACCATGGCTATCTGCCTCCTCAATAATGATGGTCCGGAACGCCGACATATCCACGGAATTAATTCCGGAGAATGTCTTAACCGACGACACGATTATCGTCGGATTTCCCAACAAAGGCAGCGGAACTTTTACCAGCATCTCGTTCGGTTTCAGTTCAACGCCAACACCATCGGCTTGTATCCTCGAACGTTTATTCAAAACACGGCACTTATTATGACGTGCAATAACAGTAATCTTGGGCATCTGGGCAAAATCTACCCGATCGCTAAATCCATACAAATAAATCATGGCATTCATACGACGGTTCAACTCTTCATCCTTATGGATCCGAATCAACAAACAGCTATCGGCAACAGCATAACTAACATTCCCTTTAACCTCTGCCAGTTTCTTAAAACTCCCGACAGTCATGCCCATCTTGGGCTCGGTAATAAGCCCTGAAATGCCGAAAAATGCTAAAGTTCTATCCCAAAACGACTGCGGTTTTATAGCAGGAACTGCCGGGGCGCGGGGAGGCGTTAAAACAACATCCGGATAACTGCCGAAAAGTTCATTGCTGCGCACAAACGATAAGAGATAGAACGCGCTTGAACTTGTTTGCGATCGGTTGCACAAGACCGCCTTATGTTTTTTTTCGATCTCAGCGGCTGTCAAGGGAAGCCGCTGCCAAACAATCTCCGAGTCAAGCAACTGATGAGGCGGAATAAGGGGATAGTCAGGATGATAATGCCTCGGCAAAGGCCAACCTACGCAATGGACTAAATAATTGTATACTTTGGGCTTTGGGATCTGATTTTCAACCTGAGCCAGGGCAATCTGAAAATAAAGGCAGTATGCCCGATGATCCGCATTGCTATCGGCCGGATGCGTAACAAAAACCCTGGTCGGTTGAAAATCCAAGAGAACGCTGGTAATATCTGCAAGCACATTTTCCGGGATATACGATTTATCGAATGAATAATTATCCTTATAAGGAACTTTAGTCTGCCGGCTTAAAAGACTTCGATATGGTTTTTTAGAGCCCCAATAATACTGGAACATGGTAAATGTCCCAAAGTCAGGATATCCGAAGAAAGTAAGATTGTCGGCATTCAATCCAAGGATTTGAGCGGCAGCAGTCGCTTCTTTTCTACGCACTTCGCCCATATGAACAAACTCGCCCGGCAAAAATGTCAGGCGTTTCTCATAAACGATAAATGCCAACTGGTTAGCATCACCATTCGTAAGATACGCGATGCGCACCGATGCGCCTGCGGCGACAGCTTTTTGAATAACTCCCGAGCATCCGATAACCTCATCATCAGGATGCGGCGCTAAAATCAAAATACGGTCTTCCTTGGTTATCGGCTCCAAGAGAGAATACTGCTGAACAATCGCCTGCTGATCTTTCGGGATTTGTGTCCGATGACCAGGGGGAAAAGCATCCGCATTCGTCACCGCCAATAGAAGGATCCCGATTAAAAATCCGGCTCTTTTCATAGCGTTATCTTATCATACCCTTTCTTTCGAATCAACACTGACAATACCGGACTCTAAAAGCTCAAAAGAGTTCACAGGATTTCCATGCTATCACATTACCGTACATGCTTTCATCGCACCCTTGTGATGGTGGCTACCCGCCATGTATTGTGGCAGATGACTTGGTAACCCGTCTCGTCTTTACTCGTAATTACAAGCTACAAACTCAATTCACAGGCCTGTTATTGCTGCGAAAGACTAAACTCCCTTGAGAATAAACCAAAACCCGATACTGGCAACCACTCCCATGACCCCGCCAAAATAAAACGGGGCTGAAGCCCCCCAATAATGCCAGAATGCGCCGGCCAAAAGTGAAGCCGGCAAAAGACCGATACCCACGATTGTGGCGTGAAGGCCGATAGCCGTTGCCCGCATATGCGAAGGCGCAATGTCCGCGACCAGCGCCTTCTCAACACCTTCAGTACAGGCCATATATAAACCGTACACGGCAAATAAAAACCAATATGCGTGCGCAGCCTGTGTAATCGCAAACCCAAGGTAAACGATTGCATAGAAAAGATATCCGGCAACCAACAATTTCTTTCTCCCGATATGATCGGAAAGATGCGCGGCAGGATAGCTGACAATGCTATATATGATATTGAATGCCAAATACATCAGAATTACCTGCGCAAGAGAATTACCCGTATTTTGTGCGCGCAAAAGCAAAAATTGATTTGATGAATTCCCCAGGGTAAAGATAAAGGTAAAAACAAGAAAAAGCTTCAAGCGGCGATCAAGACTCTTCCACCGAAAAACAACCTTTTCTTTTTGTTCCTGAAGATAGGTTCTTTTCTCCCTGACAAAGAACAAGATGATAACACCGAAAAAGGCGGGGATGATCGAAAACAAAAAAACGTGCTGGTAATCGCCTTTAAATTTAATAATCAACAAATACGCCAACCAAACACCGATACAGGCGCCGAACGTATCCATAGCGCGATGAAGGCCGAATGCCGATCCCCGTCTATTACGGCGAGCACTCTCTGCGATAAGCGCATCGCGCGGCGCTGTACGAATACCTTTTCCAAAACGATCAACCGTTCTCCCCACAAGAACCATCCCCCATCCCGTTGAAAGATAGAGGAAAAACTTGCCTAAAGTCGAGGCTGCATAACCGGCAATGGCAAATGGCTTGCGCAATCTGAAACGGTCTGAAAAATATCCGGAAAAAACTTTGGTAAGGCTTGCTAGACTTTCGGCAATACCCTCAATAATGCCTAAAACTACCGGACCAGCGCCCAGTTGAACAACCAGGTAAATAGGCAAAATAGGATACACCATTTCGCTGGCGATATCGGTCAAAAGGCTGGTAATCCCTAATAAGATAATATTGAACATTGTTCTTCAACGTTTAAGAATAAAATTCCAATGGGATTTGAGCTCATAGGGTATATTCCGACGGCGGCTCCTTCGTAGCAAAAAAACTACGGGTTACAACGTGAACCGCCACAATGCTTGGCGGATAACGTTAAATCCCGCTCTTTATTACAACGCGTTCCTATGCCGAAGATCGAAACAAGCGCGCAGAGAACAACAAACCATTCTCCGAAACGCGCATATGGCGTCGGTTTTTCCTGGGAAGGGACAATTCGACGCGCCTGCATGCCGCCGACAAAAAGGCTGGTGCCGGATTTATCAGCTAACACCGCATTCACAACTCCTGAGGGGGCAATAAAGCCGGAAACCCCGGTATTCGTGGCACGCACGACAAAACGGCGATTTTCAACTGCTCGCAATATCGATGCCTGAAAGTGCTGATAGGCGGCTGGCGTTTTCTTATACCAAGCATCATTGGTAATATTCACCAAGAAGCCGGCTCCGTGCTTCGTTAATTCCCGGGAAAGTTCAGGAAATAAATCCTCAAAACAAATTAAAACTCCGAATGTTGCCGGAGTTGTATGCCCTGGCGGCAAAAACGTAAATAGAGTTCGGGAACATCCCCTTGTTGTCTCGCCAATAGGCACAACTGTTTCCAAAAAAGGAAGGATTTTACGCAAGGGGATATACTCGCCAAAAGGTACCAGATGCATTTTATCGTAAACATCAACGACTTCTTTTTGAGGCGACATAAGGATAGCGCTATTATAATAACGTTCATGTCGCAGAGTCACAGCACCAAATAAGAGCCACGTCCCCGTGTTTTGAGCTAACTTTTCTACCTCTGAAAAATACACCGGATCTTCCCCGATCACCGTAGGAAGGGATGCCTCAGGCCAAATAATAAGCGACGGCATTTCCCCTGCTGCTTCATGCGTCAAATCAATATAACGCTTCATAATATAGTCTTGGCTAGCTTCATTCCACTTAAGTTCCTGCGGAATATTCCCTTGCACCACCGCAACACGCACAAGATTGACCGCTTCCCGCTTTTTACCGTCAATTTGCTGAAAACGGACGATCCCGTATGCAACAACACCGGCCAACAACACCCCTGCCACTGCCATTGACGGCGCAATATACTTCCTTTTTTTCTTCTCAGTGACCCATGGACCATAAACTATGCACTGATATATCGCTCCATTCACCATCATTACAATAAATGAAATCCCCCAGGTGCCTGTCGTATCAGCAATTTGAAGGACTGGCAGATTAGGTGTTTGGGAATATCCTAACAATCCCCACGGGAAACCGGTTAAAACATAACTGCGGATAAATTCCAGGCACACCCAGACTGCAGGGATGAAGAGTATCGTTCGAACGCGTCTATTTTCAAGAGAGGCAGGAAAAAGCATTGCGGCAAAGAGCCCGTTATACAATGCCAGGTACAGAACAAGCACGAAGCTGCCAAGCACGGTAACATGCACCAGCCAATAGAGAAGGCCGGCCCAAAAGAGAGCTCCGAAAAAATATCCGAGGAAAAAACGAGCAAGAATTTTTTGCCGAGACACCGCATAAAAGAAGGGGACAAACGCGATCCAAGCCAAGAACCAATATCCTGGCCAGGGAAAAGAAATAACCAGCAGGAACGCGGAAAACGCGCACAACAAAAAGTGTGCCGGTGACAACCGGTTTATTGTCCGCAGCATTTCTTGTATTTTTTCCCTGAACCGCAGGGGCATGGATCATTACGCCCGACTTTTTGACCTGAAACAACCGGCACTTGCTTGGCGGGCGTTTGTTCTGCGGAACCCGTTCCTTCACCGGTCTGGCTTACGGGAGAACTTGAGAATTGTTCGGCTTCCTGATGCACCAGGTGCTTGACAACAGAGCTAAATGCTCCCTTAAAACGCTCCTGTTGTACCGGCTGCAAACGAAAGATCATTTGAACGGCTTCTTCACCGATAGAAGCAACCATTTCCGAAAACATACCGAATGCTTCCCGTTTATATTCAATAAGCGGATCACGCTGACCATAGGCACGCAAACCAATACCTTCGCGCAAAAGATCCATCGCGTATAAATGGTCCTTCCACTTGGCATCAACGACTTGTAAATATACCATGCGTTCCATATGCCGCATCACTTCTTCCCCCATGGACTTTTCTCTTTCCGTATAAACCCTGATAAGAGCATCACGCACATTTTCTTTAACCTGTGCGTTCTTGGCATCAAGTATCTCCTGCGGATTCAACTCAATGCTGAATTTTGCTCCAATGGCAGAAACAAACCCGGGGACATTCCAATCATGCGGATCCGGACTATCAGCGCAATGCACCGCACAGATAGCATCAAATTCCCGGTCTATCACATCAAGGACATCGTCTTTTAAAGAAGCACCCTCGAGGATCTGCCGGCGCTGCATATAAATAACTTCCCGCTGCTTATTCATAACGTTATCATATTCCAAAAGCTGTTTTCGAATGTCAAAGTTATGCGTTTCAACCCTCTTCTGAGCGATCTCAATGGAACGCGTTACCCACGGATGTTCAATAACCTGTCCCTCTTCAAGGCCAAGCGTATTCATAACACCGATCAGTTTATCAGAACCAAATAAACGCATAAGATCATCGGCCAGAGAAACGTAAAATTTCGACGAACCCGGATCTCCTTGGCGTGCGCACCGGCCACGCAGCTGATTATCGATTCGACGGGCTTCATGACGCTCGGTACCGATAACATGCAACCCCCCAAGACGCACCACTTTTTCATGTTCTTCCTGCGCTTCAGCCTTGAATTTTTCGAAAAGCTTTTTGTATTCATCCTGATACCCAAGATCCTCAGGCTGCATCTTCTGACGTAAAACATTGCGGGCCATAAACGCAGGATTTCCTCCCAGTAAAATATCCGTACCACGGCCTGCCATATTGGTTGCGATCGTAACTCCCTTAAAACGCCCTGCCTGGGCAACAATGGCCGCTTCCATTTCATGATACTTTGCGTTCAAGACCTGGTGGGTAACACCCCGGCGCTTCAACATCTCGCCAAGACGCTCCGACTTTTCAATAGAAATCGTACCGACAAGAACCGGCCTGCCCTGCGCATGCAACGCGACGATCTCTTCGACAACCGCCGCAAATTTTTCAGCCTCTGTTTTATAAACCTGATCCGGAGTATTAACGCGCACCAACGGCCTGTTGGTCGGAATAACCACAACGTCAAGTTTATAAATCGCCTTGAATTCGTTTGCTTCCGTATAGGCGGTACCGGTCATACCGGCGAGTTTTTCATACATGCGGAAATAATTCTGGAAGGTGATGGTTGCCAGCGTTTGATTCTCCCGCTCTATCTTAATGCCCTCTTTCGCTTCAACGGCCTGATGCAAACCGTCAGACCAGCGGCGTCCCGGCATAAGGCGCCCCGTAAATTCATCTACGATAATAACCTGGCCGTCACGGACGACATACTGGACATCTTTCTGGTACAAATCATGCGCGCGCATTGCCTGAATAATATGATGAAGCCATTCGGTATTTTCGATCGTATGCAGATCGGCAATATTAAGGAGCTGACAGGCTTTTGTCTCGCCTTCTTCAGTAAGACGGGCCGTGTGCGTTTTCTCATCAACAATAGCATCAAACCCTTTGGCGATATCCTCGCCCTTATATTTGGCGTCGATCTCTTCTTTTTCGAGGATCTTCTTACGCTTGAGTTTAGGAATAATGCGGTCAACAATATAATATTTATCGGTCGCTTCCTCTGCAGGCCCGGAAATAATAAGCGGCGTACGGGCCTCGTCAATAAGGATTGAGTCTACTTCGTCGACAATCGCATAATAGAACGGACGCTGTACAAGATCCTGAACGCTATATTTCATATTATCGCGCAAATAATCAAACCCGAATTCGTTATTCGTTCCATAGGTGATGTCGCAGGCGTATTCGCGCTGACGCTGTTCATCGGACATCTCATGCTGGATCGCGCCTATCGATAAACCTAAAAATTCAAAGATCGGCCCCATCCATTCCCGGTCTCTGCGCGCCAGATAATCATTAACCGTAACAATATGAACACCCTTGCCCAAAAGCGCGTTCAAATATGTCGGCAATGTTGCGACCAGGGTCTTACCTTCACCGGTTGACATTTCAGCGATCTTTCCTTCATGCAGGATATAGCCGCCGGCTATCTGCACATCAAAATGGCGCAATCCGATCGTCCGTTTGGATGCTTCACGGACCACGGCAAAAGCCTCCGGGAGGATATCGTCAAAGATTTTGTTGCGGGTAAGTTTAATCTTTTCCTTGATCCGCTCTTTCTCTTCCGGAATGGCGGCTTCAGAAAGTTCATCTTCAAGCGCCCTCATCTGATCAGCAACCTCATTTGATTTTTGCAGGATATGATTTTTAAAATCAGCGGTCTTAGCCCGCAGTGCTTCATCCGATAACGCTGCAACCGCTTTTTCACAGGCGTTGACCGCAGCCACAACCCCGGCTATTTCCACCATTTTCCCGACGGAAGGATTCGGCATGTCCGGATGCAACGTAATAGAAACTCCCGGATACTTTGATTGAATTGTTTTTTGTTTTGCGTTTAAATTAGCTTTTTTTATAAAACCTAACATGGTTATTCTTGAGCTCCTTACATTTTTATTAAGTTCAATTCCGCTGAGCGGGGTTGAACATCTCGTGCTTTTATTAAGCGACGTTGAAACCGCCTTATCCTACCTGCTCCAGTTTCTTCATTTTAAGATATGCTTCAATAAATTCGTCAAGCCCGCCGTCCATCACCGTATTAACATCGCCGGTTTCATAATCGGTGCGATGATCTTTTACCATACTATAGGGATGCATAACATAGGAACGGATCTGGCTGCCCCACTCGATCTTTTTTTTCTGCTCGCCATTATAATGCCTTTGCAGATCCTCTTCTTTCTTAAGGCGCTCATATTCATAGAGGCGCGCTTTCAGAATTTTCATTGCGGTTTGTTTATTCTGGAACTGCGAACGCTCATTTTGACATTGCGCGACGATCCCTGTCGGGATGTGCGTAATGCGCACAGCTGAATCGGTGGTATTAACACTTTGCCCGCCCGCGCCTTTTGAGCGGTACACATCAATACGCAGATCTTTTTCTTCAACGGCAATAGCAACCTCATCCTCCACTTCAGGAATAACATCAACCGAGGCAAATGAGGTATGCCGGCGTTTATTGGCGTCAAACGGAGAAATACGCACCAGGCGGTGCACCCCGCGCTCTGCCTTTAAATAGCCAAAGGCATAGTCTCCTTCTATAAGAATAGTAACATTCTTGATACCCGCTTCTTCGCCATACAGCACATCGAGTGTTTTAACGGCATACCCGTGCTGTTCGGCATAACGGGCATACATCCGAAAAAGCATATTGGCCCAATCACATGACTCAGTGCCACCGGCACCAGAATTGATACTGAGGATAGCGCCGCATGCGTCAAATTCACCGCTTAATAACGTGTAAAATTCAAGTTTATCAACCTGTTTCAGGAGTTCTTCGAGATCCCGCATCAACTCCGCGTTCAAACTTTCGTCACCTTGAGCAGCCAAATGAGCAAATTCCGCGATCTCCTGGTATTTAACAAACGCGTGATGCCAGGGTTCAACGCTATTTTTCAGGCCTTTTAATTCTTTTACTATTCGGGAGGATTGCTCGGTATTATCCCAGAAACCGACTGCGGACATCTGCTGGTTCAACGTGTCGATAAGCGCCTTCTTCTTATCTATGTCAAAGATACCCCCGGAGCTGGTCCAAACGAATATGCAATTCTTCCAATTTAGAGCGGATATCGGCAAGCATGAACAACCTCCACAGATGGTACTCTCATTTATCGTTTTTTAAACCCTTTAAGGACAAGCGTGAATTCTTCCCTATTATCCGAAAAATTAATCGCTTCCTCTTCCGTGATCGTTCCTTGATCAACAAGGTAAGCCAGCGTCTGATCGAATGAACGCATCCCGAAAATCTCGCCATCAGAAATATACTGCGGGATCTCCCAGGTTTTTCCTTCCCGGATGAGACGAGAAATCGTCGGAGTTTGCAGCATGATTTCATACGCAGGCACCCGGCCTACCCCGTCCTTACGGGGGACCAGCCGCAATGACATGACGCCTTTGAGAAGCGTCGACACTTGCACGCGCACCTGCTGATGCTGGTGAGGCGGGAAAAAGTTGATAATGCGTTCAACGGTTTGCGGCGCATTCACCGTATGCAGCGTGCTTAATACCAAAACACCGGTCTCAGCGGCAGTCAATGCCGCAGACATCGTTTCATAATCACGGATATTAGCAATATAGATGACATCCGGGCTTTGTAATGTAAACGCACGTAATGCCGTGGAATATGAAGAAACATCCAGCCCCAAATCCCGCTGGTTGATAATCGATATTTTATCTTTAAAGGTAAATTCAATAGGCTCTTCAATAGTAAGGATATGTTTCCGGCAATTTTGATTGATATATTCGATCATACTGGCCAGTGTCGTTGACTTACCGCTCCCCATGGTCCCGGTCAACAATACCAACCCTCTTTTCTCCAATGAAAGCTTCGTTAAGACATCCGCGGGAAGACCGAGGTCTTCAAATAACGCCACTTCGTTACGGATATTACGAATAACCAGTGAGGGCCAGTTGCGTTGCATAAAAATACTGACACGAAAACGCCTGGAAAACTCCTCAAGATAAATGGCAAAATCAATATCGAGATTACCCTTAAACGCCTGTTTTTGTTCAGGTAAGGTTATCTCATCAACCGCGCGCACCACATCATCAACCGAAAGAGGTTCATCACTAATGGCAACAATTTGCCCGTCAATTCGAATACGCGGAGTCCCGCCTGCGCGGAAAAACACATCCGAGCCGTCACGCTTGATCATTTCCGCCAACGCTTCTTTGATTTTCATGAGAATCCTCCGAGGCACTATTATACCATCAACTGGCGAATCTGTCTTTCTAAATTGAGGAGCTTTGCCTTATTGCGGACGCCCCAGGCAAATCCCCCTAATTTTCCATTTGACCGCACAACACGGTGGCAGGGAATAAGTAGCGGAAAGGGATTCTTGTGGAGTGCCTGCCCTACGGCTCTGACTGCTTTCGGTTTCCCGATCCTGCAGGCAACCCACGCATACGTACGGACTGAACCAAGAGGAATCGTCATCACTGCGGTATAAACTTTTTTTTCAAAGGGAGTAATCATTGGCGGTGCCGGTCGTACGCGCTTTGTATGCCGGATCATTTCCCGATAATCCTTTTTCTGCGTAAAATATGGTGGTAGGCAACCGCAAAACGGTGCGCTTCATCACGCATACGCCGTATCAGTTGTAATGCCGGTGCATTGTCTTTGAACCGTACCGGTTTTTCGCGGCAGGGAACATACACATTTTCTTCTTCTTTGGCGATACTGGCGACTGGAATGGAAACTCCCAAACCATGCAATTGCCCAAGTGCTGCGGCCAAATGCCCCCTCCCTCCATCGATAAGAATAAGATCCGGCAATGGCTTATGTTCACGCACCAACCGTTCGTATCGTCTATGCACCACTTCCCGCATCATATCGTAATCATCAATCCGGTGGACGCCCTTAATACGAAACCGGCGATAATTATTTTTATCCGCTTCCCCGCGCCAAAAACTGACCATAGAACCGCATGCTTCTTTACCGCTGATATTGGAGATATCAAATGTTTCAATACGTTCGGGCAATTTATTCAAGCCAAGAGCGGACTGTAACTCATCGAGCTCAAAAACTGCCGCCGTCGACTGCGGGCTCTGAGAAAATGCCGCCAATGCTCCGACCTGATCACGCAGCTTTGCCGCCTCTTCGTAATAATGCTTCGATGCGGCGTCTTTCATATTTTCAGTTAACCGGGCGATCAGCTCGGTATATTTTGACTCAAGAAAAAGCCGAATATCGTCAATAAGCTTCCGGTAACGTTCAACGCTGATTTTACCCTCACATGGGGCCGGGCATAAATGAAGCCGGTAATACAGGCACGCCTTCTTCGGTAAAGTCTTACAGGAACGGAAACCAAAAATACTGCGGATAAGTTTACATGCGTTCTTCAAAGATACTGCATCAGTATAGGGCCCATAGTAAGAAGCGTTATCATTCATAAGCGCCTTCTTCTTACGGCAGATCGATATAACGGGAAACCGTTCGTCACTGATACGCACCCAGGGGAATGATTTATCGTCTTTTAAAATTATATTGTAGTGCGGCTGATACTCCTTAATACGCTGGGCTTCTAAAACTTCCGCGGCACTTTCAGAAGGCGTTAATTGATATTCAATATCCGCAATTTTTTCCACCAAATGCTGCGTTTTGGCGTCAAGCTGGCGGGAAAAATACGATTGCACCCGTTTTTTAAGCGACTTTGCCTTACCGATATAAATAATTGTGCCGGTATCGTCACGAAAAAAATAAACTCCGGGGGTCTCGGGTAAATTCGCGATTATTTTTTTTAATTCCGCTGTTTTTTCCATTCAAGTCCGCAGCTCATAGCTCGTAGCTGGTAGTCCATAGGGAAATACAAAGCTGGAAATCAGCCTCCGGCGAAAAACACCTATAAACTATGAGCCATAAGCTAGAGACTAACTCGTTGCTTTCTCCCGTATGTACGTATCCAACGAAAGAGTTCCTGTAACTCATTAACTTTTAATACGACACAGAACAAACCGTACGAAACAATGCCTGCAATAACAACAACACCCAGATTTATAAGTTTGGCCCAAGGAACGCCCCAGGGCACATAGGGAACCATCGCCGCATAATAACAGACAATCCCCATCAAAAGGCTGGCGGCAAGTACTTTGACAAAAAATAAAACAAGCGGCCGTACAGATAGCGGCGATAACCGCCGCCGGAGGATTACGAATAATACGGAGAAACTGATAATGCCGGAAAGCGAACTTGATAACGCAATACCGCAGATTTTAAGAGGATATATGAAGATAATCGTAAACAGGATATTCATGCCCAATGCCATTCCGGCGATCTTTGTCGGCGTCACCGTATCCTTAATCGCAAAAAAGCATGTCTGCATAACGCGCGTCGCACCATACGCGGATAAACCGATACTATAGAAAAAAAGCGTCCGGGCAGTTGCCTGCGCAGAATACGCGTCAAACCTGCCGCCGCCAAAAAGCGCCTCGATAATCGGATGAGCCAGCACCATAAACGCAACGGAAGCCGGTACCATAACAAAAAAAGTAGCGCGCAATCCAAACAGGAGCGTCTTTTTCAGTTGCGCATGATCCTGTTCAAGCGCCTGCGTAGAGAATGTCGGCAAAATCGCCTGGGAAATCGCATTCGTAAAAACCCCGACGGGAAATTGAATAAGCCGGTAGGAAAAATACAAAACCGCCACCCCGCCTTCACCGACAAGAACGCTCATCGAACCAAAAATCGAATCGACAAAGTTATTGAACTGGTAAATACTTGAACTTAATAACCGCGGCACCATCAGTTTTCCAATAAGTGTTGCACCCGGATGTTTAAACCGGCCGCGCAAATTCAGGCGGAATCCTTTCTTATACACAAGCGGAATTTGCACCGCCAACTGAAGAAAGCCTCCGATAAGAACACCTAACGCCAACCCCTTGATCCCCTCTCCAAACATCATCGCACAGATAATAATCGAGATATTAAGCAGGCATGGAGCAAAAGCGGGGATGGAAAAATGTTTCAGCGTATTTAAGATCGCCATAGAATACGCGGCAAGACTAATTAAAAGAAGATAGGGGAAAACAAGGCGGGTGAGTGTAACGGTTGCGGCCATTTTCTGCGGATCATCGACAAACCCCGGGGCAATCAAGCGCACGATAACCGGAGCAAAGATAACACCGAGCAAAACGATCGTACTGACAATAATCAGTAAAAGGTTTAAAACAACATTGACCAGCTCCCAGAATTCTTCCTTACTGCGTTTTGCCGCATATTCGCTTAAAACCGGGACAAAAGCAGCATTTGCTGCGCCCTCTCCCACCAAATCCCGGAAGAGGTTGGGGATACGAAAGGCGACAACAAATGCCTGGGCATAGACGTATACTCCGAATAACCGGGCAATCACCACATCCCGGATAAAACCAAGTATCCGTGAGCAAAGAGTCGCAATCCCTATAATTCCCGCTGATTTAGCTACCGATTTGTTTATTGACATACATAAAGTATTATGCTATAAGTATACAACGTTCGTACGTGTAAGGATTTTCGTTTCTAAAGGAGAAATATTATGCCAAGACGCAAAACATCGCGCGCAACAGATCGTTCTGCAGATAAAAAGCATCTGCGCAACCTCAGGATAAAGAACGACATTAAAAAATCGCTTAAGAAATTCGAAAAGCTCTTGTCGACAAAAAACCTTGCGGAAGCTAAAACACTGCTTTCCCAGGTTTTTGGAAAATTAGATAAAGCAGCGAAGAAAAATGTCCTTCACCAGAATAAAGCTAACCGCACAAAGTCACAGCTTGCGATTCGGCTCAGAAAATCTGCATAAACGCACCACAAGCTTTTCAAGAGCAAATTCTGGTTTCACCCTGCCGGTTTTCACATCGGTATCGCATTCAACTAACAACTTAAGTTTTTGAGGTAATTCCCGGCGGTTTGCGGTATGCTTAACACAAGCGTACCGCAAGCCCCCGAGGATTCGTTCCGGCTTTTCACCGAAAGCCAGGAGTTCATGGAGTATTTTCAAGGCTTCCCCTGCCTGGCCAAACTCAACCCGCCTGCTTAAATCAAATGTATCAACGGCACGTGTTTCCTTAAAATGGATTGTCGAAGCCAGACGCGATAATGCATCAAAAAAAGAATCCTTGGCTTGGCGATATTCCATGTCAACGACAAACGTCACCCGTGGGGAGGGATTCTGCGCATACGAAAGAATATACTCGCGTGCGTCTTCTTTCAACTGCTGCGCCTGTTTGATAACCACCAGCCGTTTCGAGGACTGAACCGGGAGACAAAGCAAGCGCTCCTGTAAATCACGAAGCGTAATGTCTTTGGCGTATACAATGTCCTGGTTAAAATCGGAAATATTCTGTGCGAGGGTAGAATCTTTAATTTCTTTGAGTTTAATTTGTTTGGCGGGATTATCCTGTCCTACGAACAGGTATACTGATGCAACAGCTACCATTGCTCAACGGTACGCTCCACAACCCTGCGCGCCAAATCAACAATCGCTTCATTAACAGCCTGTTGATCTGACATTGAACCCTGCCCGGAAACAAAATAGGCTTTTTCTCCGGCAAAGTTCTCCTCCTCCCAGAGAAGTTTTTTGGTATTTTGATTGGTAAGCTTTAAATTCACGCGAATACTGATGCGGTATTCGGAAACATTGTCGTTATCGTCATACCGCAAGGGGTCGCGGCGAAATTCTATCAGCTCACCCGCCAGAAAAAGATCCGCTGTTTCCAGCGTAACAGGTTTCAAACTGCCGTCAAAAAGGTACTTATTGTTCACCTCTCGGGTGATATCTGTTTCCAATTGAGGCTTGTAAAGACGGTAATTATTGCCCGTATATACTTCATTGGTCAACTGTATTTTATTGACAAACGGCTGCACATAAATAGTGCGATATTCGTTTGAAATCATGGAACGCGTGGTATAGCCGCAACCCACCAGGTTCATCGCGCATACCATAACCATCATAAACCCGAAACGAAAAATTCGCGTCATCATTTTTTCTTCCGCTCCATCTTCTTTTCCATAAGCTGCACCCGCTCAATTGCCTTGGCAGCCCACTGGCTCCGAGGATAGGTATCGATCACTCCCTCGTAATAAATTTTGGCGGCCTTATATTCCTGCTGTTTTTCATAGAGCGCCGCGATTTCAAAATCGCTTTGCGCTTCTTTATCTCTCAGCTGATCGATATTCTTCTCTGCTTCGGTAGAAAGGACCGCATCCGGATGTTCTTTGATAAACTCTTCAAATTTACCCTTTGCTTCCTGTGCCGCTCCCTGGTCATAATCAGGGCCCCGGGAAACAGCTGCCCGGCAGGAAGCAATCTGGAATTTCGATGCTTCCACCCATTCACTATCGGGATAATTCGAAATAACTTTATTGAAGGCTTCTTCCGCTTCATAGTAACGCATCAACCCTTTTAAAACGAGCCCTAATTTATATTGGGTCTTGGCTGCCAAAGGACCATACGTCGAATTTTCAATAACTTTAGCAAATATCTCAATAGACGGATTCTCAACCGGAAGCGTGACCCCCAGGGCTTTGCGTTTTTCTCCGGACATAAAAGCCTCGCCTATTTTATACTGCCGCTCGATAATTTCCTGAATGCGTTCGGAAAACGGATATTTTTCAACCACCTTCTGATAGGAAAGAAATGCTTCGTAGGGTTTTCCAAGAGCCTCGTCAATACGGCCAAGATAATACTGACTCTCTGCCGCTTCAAAAGCTTTGGGATATGCGCTTAAGAGTTTTTGAAACTCTTTGCGCGCTTCCTCGAAATTCCTGATATCAAAAAAACCTTTTGCGAATTCAAATTGCTCTTGCGGAGTCGGTTTTGGCTGAAGTTTGGGGTTAATGAATTTCTTGGTCTTGGGAGTCCATATCCAATACGGATACGCCGGGGTAGCCGAAAGCCCAAAGAAGATAAACAGAATAATAATAAGCCGTTTCATAATAGTTAACTTTACCATAGTTGCCTTTTCTTGTCAATTCAAATGGAGACACGAAAAAGGCAGGTGGTCAAAAAAAATGTTACAATATACCATCGCAGCAACCAGAATTTCGCATGTACCGGCAAATACATGACTTAAAGGCTTCCATAACAAGCCGGCAAACATAGTAACAAAACCGCTCACTGTCGCCAAAGTCCCCAGGGGAACAATAATAAGATTTGCCGGAACCGTAACAAGAGAAATAATACCAAAATGATACGCTATAATACCTGCGGTACCAAACCAGGCGCACAGGGAAACGCCGCAACTTTGACAGCAAAATAAAACGATCTTGTTTTTCACAGCCTGAAACCGGCATACACGTGCACAAAGAGGATACAGGTAAACTATAGAAAATACGCTGGCAAAAGAAAGCTGCGTACCGATACCAAAAAGCTCTTGCGGTGAAATTGCCAAAATCACCAGTAGAGCCACGCATGTCGCATTCTTAATATTCGCCTGCCGCTGGAGAGAAAACGCCAGAAGGCACATAAAAGCGCCAACGGCCGCGCGTACAACCGGCGTTGAAGCTCCGGTCATAAAGCTATAAAGCGCAAGGAATGGGCCGGCAACCAACACGAAATACGCGCGTTTAACCTGGCAAATTTTTAAACAAAGAATAAGGATCGCGATCACAATGCCCGTATTAAGGCCGCTCACCACTAAAATATGCACTGTTCCAGTTTCTACCATTGACTGGTAAATAGTAACAGGAACCCCCGCTTTATCGCCTAAAACCATGGCAGCAACAATACCGGCAGGAACATGCGCCATAGAAGAATACAATATCCGCAGCAATTTTTGTTTGCAACCCAATGCCATGCGCCTTACAAAAAAACCCCGCGGCGTATCCGGATGTTGTTCAATATCAAATGACGCCGGCCGCAAAACGACAGCACGGGCTTTTGATTTGCGGGCTAAAGATTGAGCGGGTTTTGCCGTTATTGAAAGGCTATCTCCGTATTGAAACGTCGCTTCTGTTTGAACGCGCACGCCAACACTCCCGCAACAAAAAACACGCTGATTATCCGCATCAAAGGAATCGACATCTACGGTAAAAACCATTTCTTGATCTCGCCGAAACGGTTGGCTGTTGACGATACCGTGAAATGTATATGCGGTTTTTACTCCATACGGAATAAGCCCTGCGACATCACAACCGCTCTGACGCATATCAATCGCCATACAGCTTGCACCCAAAAGAAAAACTGTTATTGTTGCCCCAGCCCCGAATACCCGTTTCCATCGGAAAAATACGATGAGAACAAATAATCCTGCCAAAACGCAGGATATCAGGAGATACACACTAAGCCCGAAAAAATACTGGAAGATAATCCCTGCGGCCATACAAAACGCACCCACCATGACCGCGGGAATCCGATCAATCCACATAGAGTACGTTCTTGAGTTTTTCAAAGCGCTGCGGCCCTATCCCGGGAACACGTTTAATATCTTCAATATCACGGAAAGGCCCTTGTTCATTGCGAAAAGAAATATAGGATTCGGCAACCTTACGGGGAAACACCCGGAATCTCAAAAGCTCATGCAACGTAATTTGATTGGCATCAAATTGAGTAATTTTCTCTTCAAGGGCGATATGACGGGACACGCTGTAATTGGTTTTTGCTGCGAAACGAACACACAGACCGATACAGGCAAATACAAGAATGACGAGTGCCGCCTTTTTCTCTTCTCGATTCAACGCAAACATAAAACCCTCTCCTTTCTCATCTATAAGACGCGGAGAGTTGAATTTTCTAACAAATATCTTCGCAACTGTACTACCGCTGAGCTCATAGGCCATAGCTCATGGCTCATAGACTGCGTTACGCCGGGGGGGGGACGTATTAAAAAATTGAGTTTTTTGAAAAATTTAGTCGTTTCTAACAAAATACACCCTATGATCTACAAGCCAAGAGCTATGAACTCACTTGCAATCTACTTATTTTTAAGGCATACTTAAGATATGGAAAAATCGCGTATTCTCGTCATTGACGATGACCGCAATGCCGCAGCAAGCTTGAAAGAATTTCTTGATTCAGAAGGATTTGATGTTGTTCTTGCCGAAAGCGGCGAAGAAGGGATTATAAAAATTCCCCAGGAAAAACCCCGTATTATTCTTCTCGACCTGGTCCTTCCCGGACAAAGCGGTTTTAAAACGGCGCAGGAAATTAAACAAAATCCGGAATATGCCGCAATACCTATCATCGCAATTTCATTGCGGAAAGAAGATATCGATAAACACGCGGCCGCAATAAGCGGGATAGAGGATTACCTCGAAAAGCCCGTAGACTTTCACAAGCTCCTCTTCTGCATCAAAAACATCCTCAAGTAAGCCCCCCCTACACCCCAGGGGTGTAAAACACCTACGGGGTGTCAAGATGGTCACCTATTAATTTTCTTACCAAACCTAGCTTTCTTTGGTAGTCCGCATGATTTTCAACAAACCTCTTATACATACTCCCCGCCAAACCAATCATACTACGGCAGCAAATATCTTGCTTTTCATTTCTGTTTAAAACGTACTCGCTATACGATGAATATTGCCATTGACTGGGAGTTTTGACCAAAAAAGCTGATACGGGATTAAGATGCACGTATCGTGTCAAATGAATAAGCTGCTCATCGCCTGCGACATGCACACTTTTAAAACGAGATTCCCATAGGGGACCTTTCCTCCTATATTTAATATTAAAATATCGCGTATAGCTATTAAGTATCCTCCCCAAGAACAAAGAAATTCCCTGATCAACCTGCTGTTTGAGCACAAAATGAAAGTGCGTCGGCATAAAACAATACGCTATAATCTCAATATACACATCAGTCAAAACAGGAGATATTTCCTTCCTAATTCCGCTATAGTGTATAAATTTTTGTTTTATTCCACAGAACCGATAATACTCAATAAGACGTCTCATTCGTACATAATCGTCTTGAGCATTAAAAATCCGATACCCTGCAATGCTTTTACTGAAAATATGGTATACTTCCCCAGTAACAAGATGTCTTGCTTGCATTTTCTCCCCTTTCTACATTATGCACATTACATCTTCTCTACATGTATTTGACGCAGGCAAGATAAAAATCTAACAAATATTTTACACCTACGGGGTGTTAAACACCTACGGGGTGGGAAAAGGGGGTCTAGACGACTATATTGACGAGTTTTTTGGGGACAATAATCACGGTGCGGGGGACAGCGGTTACCCAAAACTTAATCCGCTCATCAGCCAATACCATTTCTTTCAAAGCAGCCTCGGATATACTGCGGGAACATCAATCTTAGAACGAACCTTACCATTAACCTGTACGACAATAGTTACCACTGACTCGACCAGCATGGCAGGATCCCATGCCGGCCAACTGGCTCGGCAAATACTTTCCGTATACCCTCGTTCTCTCCACAGTTCTTCGCAAAAATGCGGGACAATGGGCGCGATTAATAGAAGAAGTTTTTCAAAAACATCCTTATCCGCGCCGCGTTTATAAATCTCATTCACTAATTCCATAAGACTGGCGATAGCCGTATTAAATTTAAATGCTTCTATGTCTTCAGTAACTTTTTTAATGGTTTTATGGAGACTACGCACTAAGGCCGGATCCGCCTGGTCCTTCAAATTCTCCTGAATACGCCAGATACGGTTCAAAAACTTATATGCACCCTCAAGCCCGCGGTCATCCCACTCAAGTTCAGTTTCAGGGGGAGCTGCAAACAGGATAAAAAGACGCAACGTATCGGCACCATATTTATCAATGATCAAATCGGGGTCAACGATGTTCCCTTTTGACTTTGACATGACCTCGCCCTCTTTTAAAACCATCCCTTGCGTTAAAAGGCTGCGGAACGGTTCGGTAAAAGAAATCAAGCCCAGGTCATGAAAAAATTTTGTAAAGAAGCGGGAATATAAGAGATGTAAAATCGCATGCTCAATACCCCCGATATATTGATCAACCGGCATCCAGTACTTTGCTTCTTCAGGATCAAAAGGCTGCTGTAATTCCTTCGGGCTGCAATAACGCAAAAAATACCACGATGAGTCAAAAAATGTCGCCATAGTATCTGTTTCCCTGCGGGCAGGACGGTTACAACGGGGGCATGGCACCTCAACAAAATCTTGTACTTTCCCCAGAGGGCTCCCTCCTTCGCCGGTAAACGGCGCATCAGCGGGAAGTTTAACCGGAAGCTGGTCATACGGAACAGGGACAATACCGCATCGGTCGCAATAGATAACAGGTATCGGAGTCCCCCAATATCTCTGGCGAGAGATAAGCCAATCGCGCAGACGCCAATGAGTCCGGATCTTTCCGATCCCTTTTTCTTCCATCCATGAGGCAATACGTAATTTCCCTTCTTTATTTGGAATACCGTCAAATCCGCCGGAATTAATTTGCATGCCGTCGTCTTCATACGCCTGACTCATTGTTTCCGGCGACAATGTCATCCCTTCCGGCTGGATCACCACGCGCATGGCAAGCGCGTGTTCTTTGGCAAAAAGAAAATCACGCTGGTCATGCGTCGGTACCGCCATAATCGCACCAGTCCCGTATTCCATCAAAACATAATCGGCAACCCAAATCGGAATCGTTTCTTTATTCGCGGGATTAACGGCAAACGAGCCGGTAAAAACCCCTTCTTTTTTAGTCTCTCCAAGAGAACGGCTGGAAGCTTTTTCCTGTTTTACTTTTTCAACAAACGATCTCACGCTGGACGCCTGCGTAGTACCCTGAATAAGTTTTTCAACAAGCGGATGTTCGGGGGCAAGGACAATGTAGGTTGCGCCGAAAATCGTATCAACGCGCGTGGTAAAAACCGGAATAATAGTATCGGATTCGACATGCTTAAAATAAACCTCGACACCCTGGCTCTTACCGATCCAGTTCGTCTGCATAGCAACCACGCGCTCAGGCCAATTTTTCAAATGTTTTAAATCATCCAACAGCCGCTCTTTGTATTCGGTAATCTTCAGGTACCACTGATCAAGCTCTTTTTGTTCAACCTGCGTTTTACAACGCCAGCAGCCGCCTTCAATAACTTCCTCATTGGCAAGCGTCGTGGCACATGACGGGCACCAATTCACCCGCGAGGCCTTTTTATACGCCAGGCCGCGCTCCATCATTTTCAGGAATATCCATTGATTCCACATATAATAGGTTGCATCGCATGTGGAAATTTCCCTGTCCCAATCATAGGAAAAACCCATTTTGGACAACTCAACTTCCATGTCGGCAATACATTTATGGGTCCAGACATCGGGTTTACTTTTATTCTTTATTGCCGCGTTTTCCGCGGGCTGACCAAAAGCATCAAACCCCATGGGATGTAGAACATCGAACCCGCGCATCCATTTATACCGGCTGTACACATCACCAATAGTATAATTACGCACATGCCCCATATGGATACGTCCCGACGGATACGGAAACATCTCCAGGCAGTAAAATTTCGCTTTGCCGGAAATAGTCGCTTTAAATGTTTTCTCCTGACGCCACTTCTGTTGCCATGCCGCCTCAATTGTCTTAAATACGTATTCTTTCATCTTTCCGTTATACTTCTTTCCGTAATGTCCGTACCACCGCTAGATTACGCGCATCATCCTGCGGGACCATCTTGGGAGTCTCTAAAATAAACGCACAATCCCTCAGCGTTTCATGGTTGATAATCCGCTTCATCCCGGCAAGACCGATATTGCCTTCGCCAATATGCGTATGGTGATCACGCCGCGACTTCAATTTTTCCGGCGTATCGTTCAAGTGAATAAGCTTTATGCGCTGAACGCCGACATTCTTGTCAACATCATCAAGAAGCTTTGCAAGACCTTCAGGCGTTGCTAAATCATACCCTGCCGCATACGCATGGGCTGTATCCAGGCAAAGCCCGATACGCGCTGGATCTTTTACATGCTCAAGCACTTTACGCTGATGACTGAATTTATACCCGAGCCATGAGCCGGAACCCGCGGTATTTTCCAGTAAAATCCCGACATTGGAATCAGCGGTTTTTCCGATAATCTTGTTTAATGCGCGCGCAAAACGGCGTATCCCGCCAATCTCTGTCGTATCTTTATGACTTCCCATATGCGTAACAATAAAATCGGCTTCAAGACAAGCCGCTTCCTGAATATCCTCGATATATGCCTGTACAGAAGCTTTATAAAGCCGCGGATTGGGAGAAGCAAGATTTATCAAATAGGGGATATGAATAAAAACCGGATCGATATGATACTCTTTGCGAAAAAAGCGAAATTCTGCAACGCGTCCGGCGTCCAAGGCAACGCTACGCCATTGCTGCGGGTTACGGGAGAAGATTTGAAGCGTATTGCACCCAAGTTCATGCGCCCGCAGTATTGCATTCTGAATCCCGCCCTGCGTAGAAGTATGCACCCCTAAAATCATAGTTTATTGATTATACTCTAGTTACAATCCAGGGTCAAGACCGGTGTTCCCTATGCAAAGGAGAAATTCGATTAACGGCAGTCTATAACAGGCTGAAAAACAACGTTGACAATCCACGGCTTGAATGTTATATTTATTGAGCTTAATTGTGAAATAATACGGCCGTTCCCCAGGGAAGGTCTGCATAATTTAGATAATCGGGGCTGTAGCTCAGCTGGGAGAGCACTTGCATGGCATGCAAGGGGTCAGGAGTTCGATCCTCCTCAGCTCCACTTTTCAATTTTCTGACAAAGAAAATTGAAAAGTGCACAAAGCGAGCGTAGCCGAGCGGCAAGCGAGGCAGCGAGCGGCGTGCCAAAATGTCACAACGTACGGAACGAGCGTATCACCTGGCCTAATTGGATAGGCCAGTGTGCAGTTTTTCGGCGAGCGAGTGCGAAACCACAATACATTTTCGCCGAAGTAATACAATGGCATGCAGATCGGTCTCAAAAACCGATGCGGGCAACCTCGTAAAGGTTGCCGCCACACATATTGGCAGACCACGCCAATACAAATAGCTTTTTTTGCTGGAGTGATGGAATGGCATACATGTCGGTCTCAAAAACCGATGGGTTCACGCCCGTGAGGGTTCAACTCCCTCCTCCAGCACTAGATTTCCACGCGGATCAGCCCATGTTTTGATGGTTGGCAACTTCCTTCTTCGACACTGAATTTTCCCTCAGCTCATTTTCAGAAAACCGATCCCGCGCTTACGGAATCCCGAAGGGATACCGTACGTTATATGCGCGAATTTACTCCGGAAGTTCCGGATAATTTTCCCGCTTCTCTTGTTATTTCTTCACTAGCAAATCTCTTCTTAAGAATACACCCGTGTCCGGAACAAACCATATGTTAAAACTGTCGGAGGGGACACCCTGACATTTTTTTAGAAACCGCGGCCATACGTGCAGGCATTACTGTATTATTATTCTTTCAAGCGGCATTTCGCCACAACAGGGATATTTGCCACGATAAAGAACGGAGGGAAAATGCGAGATCAACACTATGTATCGTATTCAGAGTGGGCGGTTATTTCCAAAGAATTAGGTGATACTCCTCAAAGAAAGGAATTCCGGGAAAAAATCGACTGGCTGTCCAGGCTGTTAAAAGAAAGGAACACCCTTTCAAAATCAACGCGCCAATAATCAAAATATCCGCGCGCGCCGGCAGACAGGCAAAACAGTGTGCAGGTGTTTTGAGAACAAAAGAGGAACCGCTCAATACAAAGGATACATTTACTCGCGGGTTTTTATGACGGACCTACTGCGGCAGGGACTCCTCACTTAAACTCCAACGCTTTATGGATAGCCTGAATAATATCCGTAGTCTGCGCCGGTTTAACCAGGTATCCGACAACACCAAGTTTATATGCCCTTAATTTATCCGTATCTTTTTCCAGGGCCGATAAAATAACAACCGGGATTCTGCTGCTGACTTCGTCACTATTAAGCATTTCTAAAACTTCCATCCCTCCAATATGCGGCATAATCAGATCAAGAAGGATCATATGCGGCACAAAGGAACGCACCGCAGCAATTGTCTGGCGGGAATCGCTCACCGTCTGAACAATGAATTCGCCCGTTGCTTCAAGATTGATTTTTGCGAGCTCGCAAAAAGTTTTTTCATCATCAACAATGAGAACCTTCTTTTTTTCCATTTTCGATTTTCCTCGTTGTCAGTTTGATACCGTTATTCTTTAGCGCTATCCCGAATACGTAACACTTTCTCGATTTCACGTTCCAGCTCTTCTGCGGTAACCGGCTTTTCTATATACCCCTCATCATAAAGGCTGGTTGACTTGGCTTTTGCCTCATCAGTCATAACTGCCGTAAGCATGACAACCGGGATAGAAATCGTATTATAATCCTTCTTTAAGAGTTCCAAAACTTTAAACCCGTCCATTTCGGGCATCAAGATATCCAATAAAATAACGTCGGGAACATACCGTTTGGCTGCCGCCAAAGCATGAGGGCTCTTGTTCTCAATATAAACCTCGAATCTGCCGCCTTTTTCAAGATTCAGCTTTACCATCTGCGTAAAATCTTTTTCATCATCAATAATCAGAATTTTTTTCTTTGACATGTGGATCCCTCCTTTACGAGCATCTTATACTAATTGTCTTTTTTCAAGAAATACCGGTAGCATAATAACAATTTTTGCTCCCTTGCCAGGCGCACTCTCCATCGTCATCAACCCTCCGTGACTATCGATAATCGAGCGGCAGATACTTAACCCAAGGCCTACTCCCTGTCCCGGCGGCTTAGTCGTAAAAAACGGATCGAAAATTTTATTGATCAGTTCCGGTTGTACTCCGGAACCGGTATCTTCTATCTCAACAACAAGAGCACTGTCCCCCGGGTGCAAAAAGTCGGTTGCTCTGCGGCCCATGCCTTCCTGGAGCTGAATAAAGGTCTTATTAAACGTCCGCACCGTTAGTATACCACCTTTTGGCATTGCCTGAAAGGCATTTAAAATAACGTTGACAAAAACCTGTTCCAACTGATGTTTATCAGCGCGTACAACGCGCTGGCTTTCCTGATAATCCCGGATAATCTTGATATTCTTCAGAACCAGTTGTTTTTGCACTAACATCAACGAGGTTTCCAGGACCTCCTGGATTTCCTGGGGCTTAAATTCAATCGGGGAGCTGCGAGTAAAATCAAGGAGCCCATGGATAATACGATTTGCCCGTTCCACAGCTTCTTTAATCATCATCAGAACTTCCCCCGATGTCCCCCGATTAGTGCCAGGCTCTTTTTCCAGAAACCCAACTCCCTGAATAATGATCCCCAAAGGATTCTTTACTTCATGCGCAATACCGCTGGCAAGGGTTCCCACAACCTGCATCTTCTCGGCATGAATAAGCTGCGACTGCGTTTCTCGCAACCGCTGATAGGCATTCTTAAGCTCAAATTCCGCCCGTTTACGCTGAATAACACCGGAAAGAGTGGTTGCAATGGCATTCATAAAAGCATCGGTCGCTGTTGTCCGCTGGGCTCCTTCAGAAACATACACGTTCAAAACGCCGATCAGCCGTTGACCCGCAATAATAGGCGCGCAGTAATGGCCATGTCCGGGCATCCCGTCATAAACAGCCTCGTGCTTCGTATCAACACAACTGGTAAATTCCAGTTTTTCTTCCAATGCCGCGCACCCGCAATAGCAGAACCCTTTGCGTATCCGGGAACATAGGTGCTGACGCTGCTCAGATAATCCCACCTGGGCTTTCATAACCAGCGTATCAGGATCATCTTCAATAAGAAAAATCACTCCTTTTTTCTCCTGCGCGATCCAATCAGCCTCGAGTATCAAATGTAATGCCTGGGAAAGGATTTCTTCAAGAGAAGCGTCTTCTAGGGAAAGCCGTAACAACGCGTTCACCGTATTTTGAACAGCATAACTCCGTGTCACATCCTGTTCGGCTTTCTTACGATCGGTAATATCACGGATAACTCCAACCAACAGCTTCTTGCCGGAGGTTGGATCTCTATGAAGCGCTTTCTTGGTAAGAATAATGTGCGTCTGGCCTTCCTTATCAGTAATATTCTCTTCATTCTCATTGGTAACTCCTGTCACCATAACAAAGTTGTCGTTCTCCCAAAACACGGCAACCTGCTCCAGGGGAAAGAAATCGGCATCGGTCCTGCCAATGATCTCTTCCCGGGGTTTTCCAATAAGCGTACATTCGGCGTCATTGACAATCATAAACCGATGCGCCTCATCTTTAACAAAAATCGGATCTCCAATCGTATTAATAATGCTCCCGAGGAATTCTTTTGATTTACGCAACTCTTCCTGCGCCGCCTTGATATCGCTCACATCAATAATAACGCCGACAAGACCGGCAACCATGCCATACCGGTTGTTAAACGTCGCCTTGTTAAAATAAACATGTCTGCGCGCGCCATCGGAATCAAGGACATCCTCTTCATTAACCTGCAACCCGGGATTATCAAAAAGTTGCGTATCAAGATCGGTATGCGTCCGTGCTAAATTTTCCGGCATAATATCAAACACGGTCTTGCCGATGATCTCAGCGCAGGATTTCCCTAAGAAACGCCCGTATGCCTCATTGCAACCAAGATACACGCCATGCAGATCTTTGTAAAAAATCGGGTTCGGGATGGTATCCATGAGACGCTGTAAAAAAAGATACTGTTCTTGTATATGTTCCCGTGCGTTCTTAAGCTCGGTGATATCATTCCCGACACAGAGAATCTCTGAAACATGCCCTTCTTTATCAAACAAAACCCTGTTGGTCCAGGCAACAGTTACCCGTGTACCATCTTTACGGATATTCTCATTTTCATTCGCAGCATAGCGTTCCGGATTCTTACCGATATCCTCGATCATCCCTCTTAAATTTCTTCCTCCCGTATCCGTTTCCGGGACAATCGTACCGACAACATTCTGCCCGATTATCTCTTCGGCACGAAATCCGAAAAATCTCTGCGCAAACTCATTTAAAAAGATAACAACGCCGTTGGTATCCATACGCAAGATAATACTATTGGCTCCTTCAACAAGCTCGCGGTAATTTAATTCACTCTTGCGTAAAGAAATAATCATTCCCCGGCGTTCTTCTTCGATCCCAATAGCCGCGGAAAGAATACCCATTGTTTTTATATCGAACTCGCCGGGAGACACATCCCTGGTAAAAAGAGCGCACAGAGAACCAACCGCCTTGCCCCGGTCTTTAACAACATGCCCCATGTACGTTTTTAAGTGATACCGGGCTATTGCCGGATCCGTCGCGGCGTATTCGGTTTCAGGTAAATTCCGCAACAAACGGATCTCTTCACCGGAATGAGCGATAACATCGGAACAGATGTGGCCCTTGGCATCAGAAACCGCACTAAAATCGTCCGGAACATTCCATTGCCCCATTGCATATAACTTCCCGTTCTCCAAACGATTATAGAGCACCATATCGGCTTCCAGGACATCGCCGCAGAGAATGGTCAGCCGTTCGATGTTCTCAAGAGGATCGGGAACAAAACGCAGGAAACATTCGTTAATCTTTTTTAAACGTTCCTCAAACCGCTTACGCTCGGTTAAATCCAAAACAACCCATAACAAACCATACGGCTGCCCCTGGGCATCAACTAAGGTATAAACGGAACATGACGCGGGGAATCTTCCTTTTCCGTTGCGTTCTAGAAGAACCTCCCGGGAAATAACGCTTTGTTTCTCGCGGAATTCCTGTTCATCCAAGAATTCGTTAGGAAATTGCAAAACAGACACCGGACTGCCGATAACCTCCTGCCGGGTATATCCGAAAATTACCTGTGCGCCGGCGCTGAACTCAAGTATCCGTGAATGCGCGCCGACATAATCAGTGACAATAAAAGCGACGTCCTTTGCCGATTCAAAAACCGTCCAGAGCCTGCCTTCACTCTTGCGCAAAGCATCTTCCGTTTCCCGGCGCTCTAATGTTTCCATGGACAAAGCAATATAATCAGCAAGGGAGGCGGCAAAATTCTGCTCCTCTTCAAGCCAGAATCGTTTTTCTCCCACATGTCCAATACTCACCACACCGACAACTTTTCCATGAAGGCGTATAGGAACATCCAGCAACGAAGTAATCCCCCGCGGCTGCAAATACGCATCGTGTAACTGGCTGGTACGGCTGTCTAAAAAGCTGTCATGGGCCGCGATAACCCGGTTCTCTTCAAAAGCCTTAAAATACAGCGGGAATTCTGCGACTGAAAGCCGCTCACCCGAAACATGGCGATTATTCGATACCTCAAAAACATCATCGTACATAAGCGTTTGGTGAGCATTGTCAAAGAACCCTACGCTGGCGCGTTGAGCATGCAACGTCTTTGCGGCAACTTCAATAACCCGTTCAATAACCTTCGCTAGATCTGTCCCGCTCTCCTTAGCCAACGCCAACAATGCGCCCTGATGACGGATAATCTGTTCAGAGCGGGATGTTTTTTCCTGTTCAAGACGCCTGCGTTCGGTAACATCTTCTCCCGAAGAAAGCACGCCGACAATTAAACCGGCGTCATTGTACAAAGAAATGTTATGCAAGGAAAGAATCTTATACTCTCCGTGCGCATTGATAATTTCAACATCAAAATATTCATTGTCTTTAAAATTACCGGAGATAAATTGCCGGAATTGCCCTTGTATCTGCTCCCGATACTCCGCCGGTACATATAAATCAAACCAATTCTTGCCAACGATCTCCTCTTCCTTGTGGCCGAAAATTTCACACCCTTTTTTATTGACGAGCGTAACCGCCCCTTGGCAATCAAGCACGATAATAACATTTCCCGAAATATCAAGATAACGCTGGGTTCTGTCCCGTTGTTTACGCAGTGCGCTCTCTACTAATTTACGTTCGGTAATATCGGTATTTGCCCCCAGATATCCCGTAATAACCCCCTGGGTATCCCGAAGCGCAACAGCTTTGCTATACACCCACACAAGCTTACCGCCGGGTACACTTAAACGATATTCCCTGTTCCAAACGCCTTGACCGGAAATAAAATCATTCCAGGCAGTGATACTACTGGCGCGATCATCGGAGAATAAGGCCCGCGTCCAGCCATCACCCAAAACATCCTGGAATGCCATCCCCGCCATATCGAGCCAGGCCTGATTCACATATATATATTTTCCTTTTTGATCCGTAAAAAAAACGCCTGATGGAGACATCGCGGTAAGCGTACGAAAACGCTCTTCGCTTTCACGCATGAGGCGCTCAGAGTTTTTGCGTTCAAAGGCATATTGCAGGGAACGGATTAAAAGTGGCGCGGTAAGCTGCTGTTTTAAAAGATGATCCTGGGCGCCCAACTGAACAGCCTGAACGCCCACCATCTCGTCAACAAGCGTGGTAACAATAATAACGGGGATTTCCTGATTTTTCTCATGAACTTTTTTAAGTGTTGTAAGCCCCTGGCTGTCCTCCAAACCAAGATCGAGCAGTGCAATATCAAAATGCTCCTGGCTCAAGCGTTCTAAACCGACTTGCAAGGAAGCAGCCCAGACAACATCAAATGCTAATGCTGGTGAATTTGCAAGCATTTCCTGGATGAGCCGGGCCTCTCCGGAATTATCTTCGATAAGAAGAACGCGCATTGTTCCCTTTTCCATCATCACGTTGTCGCTGTCTCCTTTGGTTGCACAGGGATACTAAAGAAGAATGTTGACCCTTTATCCGGCAGGGATTCAACCCAGATACGGCCGGCATGGCGTTCAATAATACGCTTGGTAATAGCAAGCCCGATACCGACTCCGGCATAACTATTCCCGTGTAATCTCTGGAAAAACCCAAAAATGCGCTCTTGAAATTCTACCGCCAAGCCGATACCATTATCCTGCACGCTAAAAACGTACTCAGTATCTTTTTCGGCGCACGCAACATGTATTACCAGCGGTTGCGCACCCTTGAATTTAATAGCATTACTGATAAGATTCTGAAAAACACGCGTCAGCTGAGTTGCATCTCCCCACACCAGAGGCAAGGGATCATGGGTAATAACCGCATGCGCATCCTGGATCATAAAACGCAAATTTTCTAACGCACTCAGTAAAGCGGCCTCGGTATCAATATGCATAAATTTCTCGCCCCTGGTATGTATCCGGGAATATTCCAGAAGCCCGTTGATCATCTCCTGCATACGCGTCCCCCCGGCAACCGCAAAATCGATGAACTCATCGGCATCCGTGTCGAACTTTCCCTTATACCGCTGGCTTAATAAACGCATGTAACTAACAACCATATGCAACGGCTCCTGTAAATCATGGGAAAGAGAATAGGCGAATTGCTGTAATTCGGTATTCGAACGCACAATCTCTTCTTGCATTTCTTTATGTTCCCTGGTCATATGCGCTTCACGCAAAGCCCGCTGCACGGCAGGTATCAAACGAATAAGGTTCCCCTTAAGAAGATAATCATTAGCCCCGGCTTTAATCGTCTCAACCGCAACATCTTCGCCTACCGTTCCCGAAGTAATAATAACCGGCATCGCAGGATCTTTCTCTTTTGCCAGAAGGATCGCTTCAAGCCCGCTAAAACGGGGCATTTTATAGTCGGCGATAATCAAATCCCAGCATTTCCGGGAAAGGGCATTCTCCATTGCCTCGGCAGTTTCAACGCGATCACAGGAGAGAACAAAACCCCCTTTGGAGAGTTCGCGAATGATTAACGCGGCGTCATTTTCAGAATCTTCAACCATTAAAACATTCAACGGTATAGCCATAGTTACTCCTTCTTGCATTGCGGGGGTGACTCATTTAACAACAACCAATACAAGCCAAGCGTTTGCACTGCCTTGGCAAAATCCTCAAATGCTACCGGCTTACGGACAAAACTATTAGCGCCATTGGTATAGCCGTTAACAACATCCTGCTCTTCTTTGGACGAAGTAAGGATCACCACAGGCAGTAATTTTGTATGCTCGCAGGCGCGTATAACTCTTAAAACTTCAACCCCATTGCGTTTAGGCAGTTTTAAATCAAGTAGAACTAACATCGGTATTTCATACTGGTCACGCCCGGCATACTGCCCCTGGCATGTTATGTAATCAACTGCCTGAGCGCCATCAGTCAAATGGACTATTTCATTCTGGATATTATTTTTCAGAAACGACCGCTCAATAAGTGTCGCATCATCCAAGCTATCTTCAATAAGGAGAATATAATTTTTCTTAACCACAGGTAGCTCCTTTCTTACGGCAACCTGAAATACACTGTCGCCCCTCTCCCGGGTACACCTTCAGCCCAAACCGTGCCTTGATGCCGGTTCATGATTCTCCGCACTAATGCCAAACCAATACCACTGCCGGGGAACTCCTTTTCGGAGTGAAGACGCGAAAACGCGGTAAAGAGTTTATCGGCATAATTCATATCAAAACCAGCACCGTTATCACGCACAAAAAAAACTCGATTACCGTCAATAGTTGTCTGATCAAGCCAGATATGCGCATGATCGATTTTACTGGTGAATTTCCAGGCATTCCTCAAAAGATTGTCCAATAGTACCCGCATCAGATGCTCGTCAGCATGAACGATTAAATTCTGTCCGATATTTATATCAATATTTCTATCAGGTTCAACAACATGCAGCTCTTCAATAATCTGCTTTGCCAGAATCGCCAGATCAATTTCCTGGAGATGCATAACAGCCCGGCCGACCCGCGATAAATCAAGAAGATCATCGATAAGCCCTGCCATCCGCTGCGTTGCATTCCGGATACGCAAAAGATAGTCTTTACCCTGGGCATCCAGCTTATCCTTATAATCCTCCAGCACAGCCTGGCTAAAACCATCCATACTGCGCAACGGAGCGCGCAAATCATGCGAAACCGAATAACTAAATGCTTCCAACTCCTTATTTGCTTCTGCCAGCTGTGTGGTACGCTGCTCAACACGCGCCTCAAGCTCCTGATTCAACTTCATGATCTCTTCTTCCGCTTTGATACGTTCGCTGATATCAAGGATAATCGCCATAAAAACTGTTCCCGAAAGCGTCGAACCTAAATGCAGATGCACTTCAACGGGATAAATACTCCCATCTTTGCGCCGTTGTACAGACCTAAACTCCACCCCTTCTTGCTGGTGTTTTATAAGCGGATCTACCATAGCATGATACGATTCCATAGTAAATTCCGGTTTGACGTCAATAACAGTCATTTCTTTCATTTCCTCGAGTGTATAGCCGAGATTTTTCAAAGCGCCGAGATTGACGAATTGAAATTTCAGCGTCCGGGGATCAAAAAAATAGATCTCGTTCAAACTGGACTCAACAACTTTTGAAAGATTGGTACGTGATTCTTCAAGCCTCTTGCGTTCCGTAATATCGGTAAAAAAAGCAAATGCCCCGTTAAACTCGCTATTCAAACCATAAAGTGGAGTCGATGATACAATCGTCCATACCTCGTGCCCATCTTTATGCCGCAAACGCCGTTCATAATGCTCCGAGAAACCGTCCCTTCGATTCTGTAAGCGTTTTTCATGGTCATCACGATCTTCCGGAAAAATGAATTCATATGTCGGATGCCCCACCATCTCGTGCGCAGTATAGCCGGTCAATTTTTCCATGTGCAGATTAACGAATGTCGTAACAAAGTCCTTATCCATCTGCCAAATGGCTTCGTTGGCCGTTTCAATAAGACGGCGGTATTTCTCTTCTGACTGCCGCAACTCTTTTGTCCGCTCGTTCACCAGATTCTCAAGTCCGATTCTGTATTCTTGAAGCTCCTTCTCCATACGCTTGCGCTCGCTAATATCCCGAACAAAACCCCACATCCCCACCCCTTTGCCATATTCATCCCTGATCAACCAGCTCTTGGCACTAATAGGTACGATGATCCCATCTTTACGGATATATTCCTTCTCGTACTCATCACTATATCCCCGGCCAATGGTTTGTTCCTGAATAATCTTACGGGTAGACTCCTTCCAGGCATCCGCAGTCAGATCCATAAACGTCATCTGAAGCAACTCAGCCTTCGTATAGCCAACGATCTCTGCAAATGAGGCATTGACCTCCTGGATCTTCCAATCCATTGAAACGCGGATAACGCCATCGCGCATTGAATCAAAGAGCCCCTGATACCTGCGCTCTGATTCCTTTGTCACATCATCAATTGCCTTGCGCAGAACAATATTGCTGACGGTGGAATACACAACCCAGGATGCCAAAACAAAAAATGCCAGATAGATAAGCAACAATAACATAAGCTGTCTATCGCGTTCCTTAAACGCTGATCGTTCGGGTTCTTCCATAACCACGCTAAAATCATATTGCGGAACCGGATAAAATGCGCACAGAATCCTCTGAGACTCTCCCGGCTCCTGAAAAACCATAACCCCATGCTTGCGTTCTAAAAGCTGCCCCAGAATGCCGGTATTCGGATATTTTCTGATCAACCCCTGAGCATCATACTTTTGATGAAAAACAAGATTACCGTTTTTATCAAGAATAATAATAGTGGCGTTATTACTGAGCCGGCTTATATCCTGCGCCCAGGTTCCCAGGACCTCCACACGGATATGAAGATTCAGAATACCCGCAATTTCCGAAGGAACAACGGCACGGTCTGACGTGCTTTGCTCTTCCAAAACCCGGTGCCGAATAGGAACGACAACACCGATAATATTAAGCTCCGGTTTCGTTATACTATGATAAACTTCGGAAACATAGGGAGACCACGAATGAGATACCCCCTTATACCAATCACGAAAAGAAAAATCCCGGCCAACGGGAGATGTCCCTGAAGGAATACCTGTTTTTAAAATACTCTTTGTATCATACAGGGTCAAGGCCTGCACAAACGGGAATTCCGCGGGGATAGTCCGCAAAGCATTGCTTGCGTCATCCCATCTGCCTTGAGAAACAGCGTCAACCACGCTCGGACGGCTTGCCAACGAAGAAGCAAGACCAACTACCTTATCTAAACGCTCTTTAATGATATCCGCCGAAAGTTGCGTAATATCGTGACGTTCTGCAATAATAGCGTCGGTAAGCACCCGGTTCGTATACAAGTAGGAAATTACTGCAAATATGAAAAGGGGAATAACGAGAAGGACAGAAAGGATAGCCCGTAAGCGGACCGGTTTACTGGTAAGATTGGAAAGTTTCTTTTCAAGCGCGGGAAAAATAGTTTTAAACAACCAGGAATCCTCCTGTAAAAAAAGATACCTCTTAGTGTAGTATAGCGCCTTACCTAAATCAACTATTTAGTTCACGGCTCATAGCTGATAGCTCATAGGTGTTACGTCAGAAAGGGATGCTTCGTAACAAAAAACTACGGGTTTTAAAATCACCTGTCTGCTGTAGGCACGACTAAAAAGGGATACGATCAATGAACAATGCCCCACGAACTATTTTAGTATATAAGGTAAGTAATTGTGTTATTGTACTAAGAAATTAAACAATGGTAAAGCTCTTACTTCCACTTTTTATTGATTTCTTTCTACTTTAGAGAGGATTTTTAGCTATTTCCGGACTATCTTCTTAAGCAGATCTTTTTTTACCAAATACGGAAGAAGCGCTTTATGAATACGTTCCGCGATAAGGTCGTAACCAGCGGCATTCGGATGAACAAAATCGCTTTTTAAACGGGGATTCGTAATAATACCGGCAAAAACATCCGGGATAAAAACAGCTCCGGTTTGAGAAGCAAGGCGGGCATACGCCGGCTGATATTCTTTCATCAAAAGACCGGCGCTGACATCAACCAAGAAAGCCATTGCGCCGCCTTCCTGCGATTTTCGAATAAGTTGGCGCACATTTGCGATCGTCGTATCAATGGGCACATGCGTCATAAAATCATTGGCGCCGAATTCAATAACAACAATGTAAGGGTCATACGACAGAACATCCGATTGCATGCGGACTTTGGCAAGTTCCGAGGTATTGCTATTGATGCCGGCGTTAATAACCGGCATATTTATTTTTTGCGAAAGGATCCGCGGATAATCACTGCCGCGCTCAACGCCATAGCCATACGTCAGGCTATCCCCGAAGCAAACAACCGATGTGCCTTTTGAATCACGATTGATAACCTCTTTTTGAGCACAGCCGCTTGCTACATAAAGTGTTGCCAAAGCAAAAAAAAGCATGCCTGTAATCGGCATGCCCCAGTTCTGTATAAATGACTTACGATTTTCCTGTTTCATGACGCAACCTCAATTGCCCGCAGGCGGCTTCAATATCCTCGCCGCGCGAAGCCCTTACCGTAACATGAATACCTGCCTGAAGAAGGACTTCTTTAAACGCATGAATTTCTTCATGCGCAGGCGGTTTCAAGCCCAACTCGGGGATATAGTTTGCGGGGATAAGATTCACCTTGGCAAGCCGTACACCCTGTAATAGTATACCCAATTTTTGAGCAGTTTGCAAATCAGCATTAAGACCTTGCAAGAGTATATATTCAAAGGTGATTTGGCGATTAGTCCGTTCAACATACTCTTTGCATGTTTCAATTAAATCTTTCAGCGGGTATTTATGATTAACCGGCATAAGTTTCTCCCGCGTCAACTCATCCGCAGCATGCAAAGAAATGGAAAGCTCAACCTGTATCCCCTCTTCCGACAACCGCTTAATACCAGGGATAATTCCACACGTGGAAATCGTGATGCGCCGGGCACCGATATGAAAACCGGACTCATCGTTTAAAATTCTCACAGCTTGCAAAACAGTATCGTAATTATCAAGCGGCTCTCCTGTCCCCATAAAAACCACATGGGTCAAATTCCGCTTTTGCACATTAAGACGATTTTTAAGAAGCAGCACTTCATCGATAATTTCTGCGACAGTTAAATCACGCTGAAATCCCTTCAGACCGCTGGCGCAAAAGCGGCAGGCGAATTTACACCCAACCTGCGAAGAAATACAGATTGTCACCCGCGCAGCGGTAGGAATAATGACCGCCTCTACAACATTCCCATCGGAAAGCTCCAGGAGCAATTTCTCCGTTCCGTCTTTTGAAGTAACAACTTCTTGTATGGAAAGGCTGGTAATCCGGAATTCAGCGAGTAATTTTTCACGAAGGTGGCGCGGCAGATTGCTCATTTTCGAAAAGTCAACAATACCTTTTTGAAAGATCCATTGAAAAATCTCCCCGGCGTAAAAACGCTTTAATCCCCAACCCAAAACAATCGCTTCCAGCTGTGACTGTGAAAGTTCTTTTATATCCCGCATACTGCCGCCCTCTACCTATTCTACGAACGCAGTGAAACAGGCTCGTTGTTATTCTTTAAGGCTCTGTCCTTCGGTTAACGGCTTGATGCCGATAACGCTGTAAAATAAATCCCGTTTCCTCATCGGTTCCGCTGCACGCCGAACCTCGTGTATCCGGGGCGCCATAATCGCAATAACGGCAAAACGCATAATACTGGCAAGCAAAAAAAGCGAAAGCAGGCGGTATCCAAAGAGGATCGGCATACGCGTAGCAAGCAGTCCGCCGCACAAAGCGCCCAGGAATATTCCTAACCCGACCAATACGTTGAAATAAGCGATGCACCGCACCCGCTTTTGCGGGGTTACCGCATCATAAATGAAATTAGTTGCGCAGATATTAAACCCCGCCCACGAAAATCCGGCGGCAATCTGGGCAAAAATAAGATATGCCGGATGCCGATTGATGATCCAAAAGAGCGGGTTAAAAGCAATAAGCAGGGAACAAACCTTGAGAACTTTGATGTTACCGGTTCTGTCGGCAAGCATCCCCCAGCGGTCAATGGCAATTATCTGGGCCGCTGTCACGGTGATCGTTAAAAGGGTATAGGTCAAATAATTAAACTGCAAATCCTTGAGCATGAAAACGGGAAAGAACGGAGCGGCAATCTGCACACAAAAATTAAAACTGGCGGCAAAAAAAACAAACTTGCCGAAATTTGTTTGACGCATACGCTTAATAAAATCCCAAATACTGAAATAATCTTCCCGCGCCGGCGCAAAACGAGGCTCGTACATCCGCGTAAGGAACCCCCATGAAATAAGACGACAGATGAAAGCCAAGATGAGAATTGTCAGAAAAGCAACGAAGATATTATGCGTCAAACGGAACAAAATAAATCCGGAAACAAACGACGCCGCGACGGTAACAATACCGGTAATTTTATTGCGCCAGCCAAAATATGCTCCCCGTTTCCGCGCCGGGATATACTCCGCCATTAACCCCGCCCAGGGGGGATTCGCCAAACCGCCGAACGCGGTAAAGAGTGTCGCAAAAATAATGAGGGCAATAACGGGATTTGCTTTGAACAAATACGGAATAGCCATGATCGGTATCAGCATCAGCGCCTGCATGAACACAAAGAGATTTATCGTGGTCGTGCGACTTTTGAAACGCTCGGTCAAATCAGGGGCTTTGGATTGAGTCAGCGTTGCGACTAAACTGGGAGCCGCAGCAAGAATGCCGATATCGCCGGGAGTCGCCTTCAAGGCAAGCGCATACGGAGTCAAATAATCAGAAACAAGCCCGGTCATGCAGGCGTAAAAAACTCCGTCCCAGAAAGAAACCCGCAAGCTCTGTTTAACTCTGCCTTCTTTCACGTGACTTCGCAATTCTTATTATACCCTCACGATGGTGCACGAGGTAAAGTCACACCGTCATACGCCACAAAGAAGCACAAATAGCAGATGTTCATAGTTGCTTGTGTTGGTATGACTTTATGACGTTACGACCAATTCTCTTCTTGTATCAGAACTCTAGAGCCCTTTCCGCCGCAACAGTTCTTTATCGATCTTACCGGTGCGGTTTTTAGGGAGTTCTGTGACAAATTCAAAATAGTGAGGAACTTTAAAATGCGCCAAGTGTTGCCGGCAGAACTGCCGCAGGTCTTCACCGTCCGTATTTTCCTGAGGTTTCACAACAATAAACGCTTTCGGGATCTCTCCCCGCAGGGTATCCGGCACACCGATGACTGCGACTTCCGCGATTGCCGGATGTTTATGGATTGCAGCCTCAACTTCCGGCTCGAAAACAATTTCACCCGAAACCTTAATCATCTCTTTTTTCCGGCCGACAATATATAAGAGCCCTTCGGCATCCAATCTTCCCAAATCACCGGTGTGGAACCAGCCGTTTTTAATCGTCTCGGCGGTAAGTTCCGGATCCTTAAAATATCCTTGGGTAACGACCCAGCTTTTTACCACCACCTCTCCGACACTGCCTGCCGGAAGCGGTTTATCGGCATCGTCAAAAATCTTAACATCAATCCAGGGCGCGGGCCTGCCAACACTCTCGATCTTGTTTGAACCGCGGGGGATAACCGTCGTCGGCGCGTTTGTCTCAGTTAAACCCCAGCCGTTCAATAAATGCGCCTTCGGGCAATACTGCTGGAAGCGGCGCAACGCATCAGGAGAATTGGAAGCACCAAAAGTAACCATCCACCGCAAACTCGACAAACCAATACTTTCAAATTCCTTCAGCTGTAAAAACGCATAGTACATTGAGGGAACAATCCAGAAACAGGTTACTTTATATTGCTGAATATTTTTCAAAAACTCCGCCGGGACAAAACGCTCCATCAAAACAAACGTCATCCCGAAAGCAATACAATTAAGGATATAGATAAGCCCGCCGAGATGCGAAAACGGCAACGCGCACAACGCCACATCCTGGCTTGAAAGATCACCCACAAAAAAACCCATTGATTCAGGAGGCGCTCCCAACTGCCGATAATTAATGATAACCCCCTTGGGTTTCCCTGTTGTGCCGGACGTATAGAAAATGATCGCGCGGTCCCGTTCCGATACAGATGACACACGTAGTGCCGGCGTGCCATGTTCCAGAAGCGATTCAAACAACGGCAGCGATGATTCGTGCGCCTGGCAAACAACGATATCTTTAAGCGCGGGGCTTTGACTTTTAATCGTATCAAATGATACGATCGGCTTTGGCCGGGCGATCAAGAGTACTGCTTCGGAATGGCCCAAACAGGAAATAAGCTCATCGCCGGTTAACATATAATCAAGGGGGACGGCAACCGCGCCCAGGCACCAGACCGCCAAATAGCTATACATATATTCCGGGCAACCGGGAAGATAAATTGCGACCGCATCGCCTTTTTTAACTCCGAGTTTTTCCAAGCTATCGGCAAGTTTGAAAACAGTATCCCTCAATTGGGAAAATGTAACAGGATTCCCCCGGGCAATCACAGCCGGTTTTGAAGGAAACTCTTCCGCGCGTTTCTGCAAAAGTTTAATAACGTCCATTAAACACCTCCGTGCGATAAACCATACCAATAATTGACCAGCGGCTTAGCGCCCTGCGTGCGGTCAAGAAAGATATTCTTTAACCTCGTGTATTCTAAAAATCCTTCCCTCCCCAGCTCTTTTCCAAAACCGCTCTGCTTGCATCCGCCATAGGGCAATTCCGGATAAAACATGCCATAGGTATTAATCCATACGGTGCCGACATTAAGCCGGCTGGCAATTGCAGGTGCGTTCTTCGTATCGAGCGACCAAAGAGCCGCCGCAAGCCCAAAATCGCTATCATTTACCTGCATAACCGCATCATCAACAGAAGAAAATGTACCGATACAAACAACAGGCCCAAAAACTTCTTCATGAAAGATCCCCATTTTATTCGTGACCCCAGCTAAAACCGTCGGCTCAAAATAAAAACCATTATGACGGGGAATTCCTCCGCCGCACAAAACCCGCGCACCTTCCTGCTTTGCTTTATCAACAAAATCTTTGCAGCGCTCCTGTTGCGCTCGAGAAACAAGCGGACCGATCTGCGTTTCATAATCAGCCCCCGGCCCCACCTTTATTCTCTTGGCCTTTGCAACAAATTCGCCGACGAAATCATCATAAATACTTTCATCAACAAAAATGCGCGACATCTGCGTACACATCTGCCCGCCATTCAAAAATGCCGAACAAAGCGCGCCATTGACCGCTAGTTCCAGATCCGCATCTTTACAAACAATTGAAGCTGATTTTCCGCCAAGCTCCAAAATAAGCTTTTTTGCAGAAGCTGCCGAATTTTCAATGATCTTTTTCCCGACTTCATTGCTGCCGGTAAAAGAAATCATATCAACGCGACTATCTTTACAAAGCGTCTCGCTCATCAACGATCCGTCGGCATTTACAATATTAACGACGCCTTTGGGCAAACCTGCCGCATGAAGTATCTTTGCCAATTCCAATACGGTGAGGGGTGTTAGGCTGGAAGGTTTGAGAATAACCGTATTACCTGCTGCCAAAGCAGAAGCAAGTTTCCATGAGGCGATAAGAAGCGGATAATTCCAGGGGACGATAAGCACGACAACACCACGAGGCTCACGCAGGAGTGTCGACTGCGCATTTTCCACATTGAGAATCTCCGGCTTTACATATTCTTCCAGATGATCGGCAAAGTGCCGAAAGGTCCTTGCGGCAGAGGGAATATCCATGAAGGTCGATTCCTTGATCGGCTTACCTGTATTCCGGGTTTCAAGCGCCGCTAGCTCTCCCGCCTTTGCAAGGATACCATCACAAATTTTCTGGATATATATTTTTCTCTCGGAAAGCGGCAGGCGCGGCCATTCGCCGTAATCAAAAGCAAGACGCGCCGCAATAAGCGCCTCTTCAACATCTTCGCGTGAAGCAAGCCCCGCCTGCGCAAAAACTTCGCCCGTCGATGGATCAATCACATCGCGCTTCTGGCTGGTTTCTTTAAATTGGCCGTTAATGTAAGGCGAATAAATACTCATAATGAGATCCTGAACATTGGCAGGGTTGCAACGTCACAAGTACAAAAAGTTCTTACTTGTGACGTGTGACCGTGGAACCCGCATCTATTACTTAATCTTTACCTGCTTAAAAAGTTCAAAGAGCCTGGTAAAGGGCACATACCAGCGGGAAAGCTTGCCGAGCTCGCCCTTCAAATTCATTTTCCCTTGCGTTACCGCGACAAATGAATCGAGCTTGCCATGAAACACTTGCTCCCACGTTGCAGCAGGCGCTGAAATCACAAATGGCGCGTTATCATCGAAATCAAGCCGGATAATTCTGCCTTTTTCAAAATTGAATTTAAATGCGTCTTGCGCGCCATCCATTTTTATAGCAAGCTGCACCGTCAGATCAAGCTCACGGCCTTTTTGTGCGATGAACGTATCTTTATTAACCAGGT
>Ga0209098_1000493_pt1 | contig 43276 bp, 35 predicted proteins | sample AD_JPNHW1_MetaG_FD_184429 | JGI IMG/M metagenome (GOLD analysis project Ga0209098, IMG submission 184429) | Active sludge microbial communities of municipal wastewater-treating anaerobic digesters from Japan - AD_JPNHW1_MetaG (SPAdes) (version 2) | ecosystem: Engineered > Bioreactor > Anaerobic...
AACCGGCAAACCTTCGCGCTAGACTTGTTCATGACCACCCCCTTCGCATGTAGCTCTACGCTACGTTCGTCCCGATCGTAGCGCAACCTACGCATCTACGATCGGGGTGGTCACTTCATTATGACTATGCCTTCGGCTCTGTGTGCCTGTCCTTCTTCTCCTGTGTCAGTTCTTTGAGACTGCCCCCGCGTCGCTTCCGGCCCGTTATTTCGCCGAGAAGAACCCGAGCCCGTCCGCCCACTTCCTCGCCGATACCGAACGCCGCGTGAAGCGTACCTGGTAGAGGGCCTTCCCGACATAGAACTCGAGGAGGTTGCGCTTGAGGACGCCGATGCCGTCGATGTCCGAAACGGGGAAGACGAGCCTTTCGCCGAGGAGGGTCGCGAGCTCGAGGCGGTCAGGGTAGAGGACGAGGGTTCCCGTCCTGATGCGGCGGAGGGGGTTCATGCGGTGCCCGCGGTAGAGGAGGGCGCCCGAGTCCGAGATGAAGGGATGCCCGGGCCGGCCAAGTGCCGCCTCGGCGGCTTCCCGGAAAGCTCCTTCCTGCCACAGGCTCCAGTCCCGTATCGAGGGGAAGCGGGCCTCTCCCCCTCCCGCCATGCTGAAGTATCCGTAGCGGTCCAGGACATAGGTGGAGCCGCAGGCTGCGCAGTGGAGGCGTTTGCCCCTGCTCCTGAGTCGGCCGATGGCGCCGCAACCGGGGCACTGGTAGAGGGCGAGCTCCACGTGTTCCGCCCTCCTCGGACCGATGTAGGCCTGACGGTGCTCGGCCTGCCAGGCGTACTCGTCCCAGGCGAGGCCCTTTTCGAGGCGGGCCAGGATCCCGTCGGTATCGAGGCCCTCGAGTTCCTCCGGGGTGAAGAGCTGTTGCCAGACGACGCGCATGCGGCCCTTCCTGCGCGACCAGGTCCACCGTGGCAGGGAGAAGTAGGCGCCCTCGAGCCTGGCAGCGATGACTGGCACCTTGAGGAGCTTGAGGAGCTTGGCGGTCGCGGGCTGGAGGGGGAGGGTCGTCCCGTCCCAGCTCTGCTGGCCCTCGGGGAAGAGGCCGATCACGCCGCGCTTCTTGCGCACCACCTTGACGATCCAGTCTATCGTCTTCCGGTCCGGTATGGCCTTGGATTTCGGTATCGAGCCGACCCAGGAGAGGAGGTATCGCATGAAGCGCGACCGCATGTTGCCGTCGCTCGTCACCCAGTAGATCGGATGACGCGTGAAGAGGCTCAGGATGAAGGGATCCCGCGTGGTCTGGTGGTTACCCACAATGATGTAGGGTGCCCTGAGGCCGTCGAGGATCTCCTCGCCCTGGCTCTCCACATTGTAGGCGAACCTGAGCCATATCCCGTAGGTGAGCTTCACGAGACGGTAGAATGAGCGAGAACTCCGTGGAACGTAATGCCTGCTGTCCGACATCGGGGGTTTCCTCCGGCACTACATGAGGTAGCTAGACTGTAACCTCACTCCGCCGATTCGGCAATGATACTTGCGCCTCACCCTCATGCCCGGCTAGTATCGGTGGCATACCACAACCGGGAGCGCGAAACGTGAGCGAGGGGCAGGGCGGAGACAGCGGACTCATTCGGTCGGCGGGAGAGCTTGCGAAGGCGGCCCGCGTCGAGATGGCCAAGCGGATAGTCGGCAAGGACGATGTCGTCCGCGGCATCCTCATGGGCATCGTGGCTTCAGGCCACGTCCTCCTCGAGGGCGTTCCCGGCCTGGCCAAGACCCTGGCCGCGAAGACTTTCGCGGAGATCTCTGGCCTGGCCTACAGCCGTGTACAGTTCACGCCCGACCTCCTCCCCGCGGACATCACCGGCACCCTCATCTACGAGCAGTCCACGGGCCGCTTCACCCCGCGAAAGGGCCCCCTCTTCGCGAACGTGATCCTCGCGGACGAGGTGAACCGCGCGCCCGCCAAGGTCCAGTCGGCCCTCCTCGAGGCCATGGAGGAGTGCCAGGTCACGATAGGCGATGCGAGCTACGCCCTCCCTTCGCCCTTCTTCGTCCTCGCGACCCAGAACCCCATCGAGCACGAGGGCACCTACCCCCTGCCGGAAGCCCAGCTCGACCGCTTCCTCATCAAGGTCGTGGCGGGCTATCCGAGCGCAGAGGAGGAAGCCGCGGTCGTGCGCCGAGTGGGCGACCGCAGCCTGGCACCCGTCTCCCGGGTCCTCGGCGTCGAGGAGATCGGTGTCATGCGCCGGGCCGCCGAATCCGTGGCAGTGGACGACTCCCTCGTCACCTACATCGTACAGCTCGTTCGCGCAACGCGTCCGTCCGGCCGGATCCAGCCGGGCCAGCCTTCCGCTGGACAGCCGCGGCAGGCCGAGCTTCCCTCGAGCGCCCGCGAGGTGTCGCGCTGGCTCGAGTACGGCGCCTCGCCCCGCGCCTCCATCCATCTCTTCCGCTGCGCCCGCATCAATGCCCTCCTCGATGGCCGCTCGCATGTGCTGCCTGACGACATCAAGGCCTGCGCGACGGAGGTTCTTCGCCACCGCCTCGTCCTTTCCTATCAGGCCGAGGCCGACGGCGTCCGCGCCGACGAGGTCATCGCGCGCATCCTGTCGGCCCTGGCCCTTCCCTGAGCCCGGAGGCCATTCGTGGACAGGGAAGAGCTCCACTCGCGGATACGGCGCCTCGTTTTCGCGTCGCCCGCGTTGTCGGAGGCCTTTTCGCGCGGCGAGTTCCGCTCCGTCTTCAAGGGACGGGGCGTGGACTTCGAGGCCCTGCGCGAATACAACGACGGTGACGATGCCCGCCTCATCGACTGGAACGTCTCGGTGCGCCTCGCGAAGCCCTATGTGCGTCTCTACCGCGAGGACCGTTCCCTCACCCTCTTTCTCCTCATAGACGTATCCCGCTCGATGGAGGAGGGCTCAGGCGAGCTCTCCAAGCGCGACATGGCCGTCCTCGCGGCCTCGCTCCTTGCCTACGCGGCCCAGTATCGCGGCATGCCGGTCGGCGCCCTCATCTTCGCGGGCGAGCCCCTGCGCTACTTCAAGCCGAAGCGCGGCAAAGCCCACGCGATGGCCCTCATCGAGGCGGCAGTGGCTCTTTCCGCGACAGATGGCGCCGCCTGCAGCGGCGCGACCATGGTCGCCGCGGGTGGCAGTCCGGCGCCCGGCGCCGATGACGCGATGGTCGGATCCGACGCAGTTGCGGCGCAGGGAGACGTTCCTGCCGCTACGCCTTCGGCCGCCAGGGCGACGCGGCGTGGCGTCCGTGCGTCACGGCATGCCCCGGTCCCCGGCTCCGACCTTGCAGGCGCTTTCGATACCGCGGGGCGCCTCCTCAAGCGGCGCAGCCTCGTCATGGCCGCGAGCGATTTCTTCGCGGCCGGCTACGAGGTGCCCATGGCCCGTCTTGCCCTCCGCCACGATCTCGTGGCCCTCCGCCTGACCGACGCCCTCGATGTGGAACTTCCGCCTTCCGGCACCTTCGCCGCATCGGATGCGGAAGGCGGCGGGCCTTGCCTCCTGCCCCTCGGAAGCCGCCGTTTCAGGCGGGAATGGTCGGAGTTCCGCAGGTCCGAGGCGGAGCGTTGCAGGGAGGCCTGCCTCTCGGCCCATGTGCCCCTCCTCGAGCTCGGCACGGAAGACGATCCGGCCCGCGCCCTTCTCGGTTTCTTCGGCTCGAGGAGGCATGCGTGAGGTTCCGGGGCCGGCGGGCGACGGTATCGATGTCGCATGACGCGTTGTGCGGCATTATTATCCTCGTCCTGGCCGCGGCCGGCTCGCTTTCCATGTATGCGGCGCCGTTGACCGTCGATCGCATGGCCTTCCTCCCCGCGCGCTTCTTCGTCGGCGAGGAGGTCGAGGCGATAGCCCTCGTGCATTTCGATGCCGCCTCGGTCGAGGCCTTCGCCGCCAAGGCGGGCGCGGGCCTTCCCGTCGTTCCGGCCCAGGCCGATCCCGAGCTGCGCTCGCTTGCGCTCTCGAAGGGGCCCGACGGATGGGAACTCCGCTGGCGCTTCGTCGCCTGGACGCCGGGCAAGGGCAGGATTCCGGCCATGGAACTCAGGGGGCTCTCAATCCCGGCGGTTGACTACCAGACCTACTCGGTGCTCGGCCCCCAGGACCGGGACCTCTCTCCACCCAAGCCCCAGCTCGACCCGCCAGGGACCTCGCTCTATCTCTACGGTTTCGCGGCCTTCGTCCTCCTCCTCGTGTTCATCGCTTTCGCCGTCGTGTCCTGGCTCCTTCCCGCCGCGCGCTCCCTCCTCGAGCGGCGGAAGGCCGCGCAGGCGCGCAAGGCCCTCGCCCGCACCCTCGCCTGGCTCGGCAAGGAGCTCAGGACGGCGAAGCCCGCCGACTTCTACGCGGTGCTTGCGAGGGCCCTCAGGAACTATCTCGCGATCCGCGTCCTCCCCGGCGCGCCTGCCCTCACCCCGGCTGAGCTCGCCGCCCTCCGCGAGGATTGCTTCCCCGCGCCCGGACTGCGCGACGAGGTGTCGGACCTCCTCGCCGAGTCCGATGCCGTGCGTTACGCAGGCGCGCCTGCCGATATACCGCGCATGCGCGAGGCCATAGCGCGCGCCTCGAAGATAGGTGACACGGCCGAGGAGGCCCTCGATGCTCGCCTTTGAGCGGCCCTTCCTCCTCGCCTTCCTCCTCGTCATTCCCCTCCTGTGGTGGGCGAAGCGCCTGGCCAGGCGGAGCGGCCTCCGCCTCCCCCTGCGCGCCTGGAAGGGTCCGGCCTTCGAGGGCAAGCCCTTCCTGCCTCGCGCCTGTCGCTTCCTCGCGGGCCTCCTCTTCTGGCTCGGCTTCGCCTCCCTCGTGGTGGCCGCTGCCGGGCCCGCCCGCGTGAGCAGGCGCATCCTCTACCTCTCCCGCGGCAACGAGATCATCTTCGTCCTCGACGTCTCGCCGAGCATGGCGGCCTCGGATTTCCGGCCCACGCGCCTCGAGGCCTCCAAGGCCATCATCGACAACTTCCTCCAGGGCAGGCGCAACGAGACCGTCGGCCTCGTCGCCTTCGGCCAGGAGGCCGCCCTCATCTGCCCGCCCACGCTCGACTACGCCGCGCTCCGGAACCGCCTCGGGCAGCTCCAGCCCGGCCAGTTCGGGGACGGCACGGCTCTCGGATCGGGCATCGCGACGGCCCTCGCGCATTCCTCGAGCTCGGGAGCCCCGCGCAAGTACGTCATCCTCCTCACCGATGGCGAGAGCAACGCGGGAGCCATGTCGCCCTCGCTCGCCGTCTCCTTCGCGGCGCGGCGGGGCGTCTCGGTGTCGGTCATCGGCGTGGGAAGCCGCGGCGAGGTGCCCCTGACCTACGTCGATCCGGATACCGGGGTGAAGCGAACCGGCAGCTACAAGAGCGAGTTCGACCGCGACGCCCTCGCCGCGCTCGCGCTCGCAGGCGGCGGCCGCTACTACTCGGCGGAAAACGACGAGGCCCTCACGGCCGCGTTTTCCGCCATCTCGGAGGAATCGGCCTCCCTGGCAAAGACCCGGTCCATGTCGCAGGAGGAGTCCCTCGTCCGTCTCGTCCTGGCCTTCGGCTTCCTGTCCCTCGTCCTGGCCCGTCTCCTCGAGCTGGCGGGAGGAGGTGACTTCCTGTGAGCTTCTCCCATCCCGCCTTCCTGTGGCTCGCCCTCCTTGCGCCCCTCGAGATCCTCCTCGTGCTGGGGCGCGAGCCCCGGCTCGAGCGCTCCTTCCTCGCCCTCGTCGGGCCCCGCCGTCGCGGGCGGGCGAAATCCGCCTATGCGACCGCCTCGATCTACGGCGCGGTCTTCTCCGTCCTCTTCATCCTCAGCTCCGCGCTGGGCCTGTCCGGTCCGGCCTGGGGTTCCCACGCCGTTTCCGCCGAGACCTCGGGCCTCGAGATAGCGGTCGTCCTCGACGTTTCGAGGAGCATGATGGCGCAGGAACCGGCGATGGGCACGAGGCTCCAGTACGCCAAGGAGGGTATCCGGAGCCTCCTCAAGGCCGCGCCCGGCGCCTCTTTCGCCCTCGTCGCCGCCAAGGGCGACGCCATCGTCCTCGTGCCCATGACCGGAGACCTCGAGGCCATCGACTCGGGCCTCGACTATGCGGACCCCGACACGTTGAGCGCCATAGGAACCGACCTGGGCAAGGGCATCGAGGCGGGCCTTTCCTGCTTCACGGAGCGGACCGGCGCCAGCCGGGTCCTCGTCCTTTTCTCGGACGGAGGCGCCCATGGCTCGGATCCCCGCAAGGCCGCCGCCGAGGCAAAGCGCCGCCATGTCCGCATGATCGTGGTCGGCGTGGGAGGCGAGGAGGCCCTACCCGTTCCCGGCCCCGACGGAGCGCCTCTCCTCGACGGGAAGGGCGTCGCGCGCCTTTCCGCCCTTGACGCGGGTCTCCTCAAGTCGCTGGCCGCGGAGGCCGGCGGACATTACTACGGGGCTTCCGATTCCGGCACGCGCGTGGCCCTCCAGGCCGAGCTCATCGAGCTCGGGCGGGGAGGAAAGCGCACGGAATACGAGGTGGAGGAGAGGTCCGGTCTCTTCGCCCTCCTCGCCCTCGCTTTCCTGGCCTGCCGCGTGGCATCGTCGATCTTCGCGGTCGCGGGGAGGAAGGAATGAGGAGGATGTCGCACATCGCGTTGGTCGCCATCGCCGCCCTCTTTTCCGTCTCCTGTTCCCGCATCGGCGACTACGGGGCCGTCATCGAGGGCAACCGCCTCCACGACCGCGGCCTTTATCAGGACGCCATCGCCTCCTACCTCTCCGTGAAGCCGGGGACCTTCGGCGACGTGCTCCGTTTCGACCTCGCCAACGTCTACGCCCGGCTCGGCGAGTACCCGGCCGCCGCGGCCCTCTATACCGAGGTCCGCAAGGCCGGCAACGCGGGGCTCTCGGAGGCCGCTTTCTACAACGAGGGCATCCTCCTCTATGAGAAGGGACGTTATGCGGAAGCCTACCGGTCCTTCCGCTCCGCCCTTGCCCTCGACTCCCGGGACCAGGACGCGCGGCGCAACCTCGAGCTCGCCTGGCGGGACCTCCAGCGCAAGACCGCTACGCCGCCTTCGCGGGCCGCCGAGGCCTCACGGAGCGCGGGCGGCGAGGCGGACCAGGACCTCCTCCTTCTCCGCCGCCTCGAAACGGGCCGCTTCGAGCCCGGCTCGCAGACGTCGGGCCAGGCCTCGCCCGAGGATTACTAGGAGCCGCCCGTGATGACCAGGAAGCCTTCTGCCGCCGTGGTGACGATCGCATCAATCCTCGGCCTTTTGTCACTCGCCCTGCCCCTGGCTGCGGTTCCGGCCCCTCCTTCGGCCGCCAGGGCCGGAGCCTTCACCTATCGCCTCGAGCTCCAGCCCGAGAAGCCCATCATCGGCTCCCCCCTCATCGTAACCGTGAAGGTCGAGGGACTCTCGGCCGCGAACCTTGCCACCCTGGAGCTCAGCCCCGCCCTCCGTTTCGGCTCGAGCCTCGTCAAACCCTGGAACGATGCCGAGGACAGCGCCGCGGCGACGGGCGCGGTTGCCTCGGGCGACGATGCCTCCGCCCAGACCCAGGACAGCCGCGGGGGGACGGAACTCAGGCTCGAACTGTCGGTCCTGGCCGATGGCCCCTGGATCATCGACAGTCTGGTCCTCGAGGGCAAGGAAGGCCGCTTCAGCATCGGTCCCATCCGCTTCGAGGCTGGTTACCCTGGTACCAGGGCGGCAACCCCTCCGGCCTGGTACTGGAAGGCTCCCGACAGCGCATACCGGTATTCGGCGGTCACGGTTTCCCTCTCCGGGCCCGAGGCTGCGGGCAAGGCCGGTTCGGCAGCGGTTGCGACGCCCTCTGGCGCGGCCCTCGAGGCCGTGGAGGGCAGCGGCACCTCCTGGCTCCTTGTTCCCCTCGCAGGCGGGAGCGTCCTCCTCCCCGAGACGAGGGTGGAATGCGGCGCCCTTTCCGGCAAGGCCCAGGCCCGAAGGATCGAGATTCTCCCCCTGCCTCCGGAGATCGAAGCGACGAGGGCCCAGGGCGATTTCTCGCTATCCTTCGAGGGACCCGACGGAGGGAAGGCGCGTCCGGGCGACCTTCTCACCTTCCGCCTCGTCCTCAGGGGAACGGGCAACCTGCCGGCCATCCGCTTCCCCTCGATTTCGGCCTCACTCAACGGCAAGGCCATCGCGTCCAGCCTGTGGCAGGAGTCGAGGACGGATTCCATCGCCCCGACAGCCTGGGGCTACGAAGGCGCCGCCATCCTCGAACTCTCCATGGAAGCCCCCGGCTCGGGGCGCCTCCGCCTTGTGCCTGCGGCCTTCCCCGTCCTCCTCCCGAACGGCATCATCGAGACCCTCAGGACCGAGCCCCTGGAGATAGTCATCAAGGCGGGGAGCGGAGGCAGCAAGCAGGATCCCTTTGCAGCCCTCGCGCCCGACCTCGCCACCTCCCTGGCTCCGCGCGACAAGGCCCTCGAGAAGCTCCCCCGGCTCGTGGCATCCGGGCGCTACGACGATGCCCTGAAAGCCCTCGCTTCCGCGCCGGAACAGCTGAAGGAAGGCGGCGACGGCCTTGTCCTTGCCGCCGTCCTCTCCTGGGTCAAGGGCGAAAAAGGCAAAGCCCTCGCCAGCGTTTACGGGATGTCGCGGCGCAATCCCGGAGACAAGCGCCTCAGGGGCCTCGTCGAGTCCGCTTCAGTCTATGTGGATGCCGGTCCAGCCCTCCGCGATTCCCTGCCTCCTCCGCCACTTTTCTGGGGCCTCGCTTCGGCCTTCGGCTTGGCCGGCATCGCCCTCGCCGTCTTCCTCGCGCTCAAGAAACGCGGCCGGGGACCCGGTCCGCGGCCCCGGCGCGCCGGGGGGCCGCCTGCTCTCCTTGCCTGCGAGGGCTTCCTCCTCATGGCGGCCATCGCCCTTTCCTGCCTTGCCCTCGCCTCGGGCTCGGAGCGGCGCAGGGAATTCGCAGTTGTCTGGGCGGACAAGGCTCTTGTCGTGCCGAGCGCCCTGTCCGAGGGCAACCAGCCGGTTCGCAGGGGCGCCTCGGCCGAAGTCATCGGCAGGGCGCCGGGCTATATCGGCCTGCGTTTCGAGGACGGAGTGATGGGCTGGGTGGACGAAAAAAGCGTATATTCATACTGAAGGCGATATACCATCATGGATTTCGGGAACATTCTGGACGACTGGGAAAAACTCTCCGCAAAACCCGGCGGGCTCGAGAAGGCCGCGGAGGCTGAAAAGCAGCTCCGCGAGGAGGACTCGCTCGCGAAGCGCAAGTCCAAAGCCGGCTTGGAAGCGGGAAAGCCCGGTGCCTCGTCAGGGAAGGGCGCGAAGGGGCCGGATGCCCGCGACTCCCTCGCGGCCTGGCTCGATAGTCATGCCGTAGATGACAAGGACGCCTGCGGCGGCGATGCCCGCAGCATCCAGGCCGCCCGCGAGGCCGAAGCCCGCAGGCTCGCTGCCAAGCGGCCCGAGGCTTTCCTCGACCTCCACGGCATGACGGCCGAAGAGGCCGAGGCAGCACTTGCGGCCTTCTTCGAGGTTTCAGCCCGGAAGGGCCTCGAGAAAGTCCTCGTGATAACGGGAAAGGGTATCCACTCGCAGGGGGAGCCAGTGCTCGGAAAGGCCGCCCGGCGCGCGATCGAGGCCAGCCCATGGGCTGGTCGCTTTGGCGTGGCCGATGCGGCTTCCGGAGGAGGAGGGGCTTTGTGGGTGATCCTGAAAAAGGGGCTTATTTCTCGCGGTAGATGATGCGGCCGCGGTTGAGGTCGTAGGGGGAGAGGGCTACTTTGACCTTGTCGCCCGGTACGATGCGGATATAGTGCTTGCGCATCTTCCCGGAGAGATGGGCCAGGATGACATGGCCCTGGGGGAGTTCAACCCGGAACATGGTGTTCGGGAGGGACTCCTTGACGATTCCTTCCACTTCAATGGCTTCTTCTTTCGCCACAATTCCTCCATCGGTGATGCTCGACGGCAATTCCAGAAAAGACGTTTTCCGGGAATTTGCTTTGTATGCGGGAGCGCATATAATAGTACGGGTCGAGGCATGGAATGTCAATTGGCCTTGACTTTTTCGTGTATCTCGGGCATCGTGCCGTGCCTTGGGGGCCAAGTGCCCGCTCGAGGCGGTCCGGAATGGCTCGCCTGAGCCCGGGTTCGCTCCCCGGCATTTCGAGAGGAGGTGTCGAATGGACAAGAACTTCACCGAGCGGATGCGCGATCTCCTTGTGGCCCAGAAACGCCAGATCCTCGATGCCCTCGTGGCCACGAACGCGGATTTCCGCGCCATCGTGGAAGAGATGGATCCCAAGGACTTCGCCGACGTTGCGAGCGACGATATCGACCGCAAGATGATCGAAGCCCTGGGCTCCCAGGACATCAAGCGCATCAAGGCCATCGATGCGGCCCTGTCCCGCATCCAGCAGGGCCACTACGGTCTCTGCATGAAGTGCGGCAAGAAGATCCCCACGGAGCGCCTCGAGGCCATCCCCTATGCCGTCCTCTGTGTCGAGTGCCAGAAGGGCGAGGAACGCCGCAACCGCTAGGTCATAGCCATGAAATGCAAGGGCCGCCTCGCTGGAGGCGGCCCTTTTTTTAGCCCGCATTTCTAATGCTTCGCTGAACTTCGTTAACAGCAAAATAGGGCTTAGCGCAGTTCCTCGGTCCTTAGCACGAACTTCAGCCTTGTCTTCATGTCTGCCGGCGCGCAGGTGAAGATCCTGTAGTTCCGCGAGAGGGCCGACAGCTCGTCCTTCGTCGTGACGAAGGAGCGCGCGAGCTTGCCGAAGCGGTTCGCGAGGCCGACGAGCTGCTGCACGCCTTCCTCATCGAAGCGCTTCGCTCCCGCGGCGAGCTCGCCGAGCTTCTCCGAGAGGAGGGCGGAGCCGTCCTGGAGGGTGGCGAGGCCGGACTCGAGCTCGGGGAGCTTCGAGACGAGGCCGCGGGCTTCCGCCACGCCCTCGGGCGAAAGGAGCTTCTCGCCGACCGGGAGGAGGGGCTCGATGCGGCCAAGCTCGTCGGGCAGCTTTGCCACCCTGAGAGAGAGCGCGTCAAGATCGAGCTTCTTTCCGGAGGCGTCCTGGGCGTCGAGGAGGCCCATCCCCTTGTCGAGGAGGGGCTCGAGGCCCTTGAGGTCCTGCTGGAGGGCGGCGAGCTTGCCGAGCTGGGCCTTGAGGCCGCCGTCCTTGGCCATGAGGGCCAGTCCCGACTTCGCGAGGTCGAAGGAGAAGCGGCTCTTCTCGTAGGAGGTCTTGACCTCGAGGATGTGCGACACCGTCGTGGCCACCGACTTCGAGGTCTTCGGGTCGAGGACCGACTTCGCTGACGCGATGGCCGCTTCCGACTGGCTTCGCGCATCGCGGGCTGCGGCGAGGCCGGGGAGGACGGCCCTGGAGAGGGCCGCCGCCGCGCCGGCGGCTTCGCCGGCAGCCCTGGAGGCAGTCGCCGCCTTGGGAAGGAGGGGCAGGGCGCGCGCGGCCACCGCGAGGGCGCTCGCGCCGGAAGCCGCACCCGAGGCCGTGGCGGCGCCGGCAGCAGCGGCGGCGCCGGCGGCCGCAATGGACTTGCGCTCGGCTCCGGCCGCGTTGACGATGCCCGCAAGGGCCGCGCGCTCGCCTGCGTCGAGGGCCGCGCCGGAGGCGAGCTTGGCGAGGAGGCGCTGCGTGGCGCCTTCGTCGGAGAGGGAGGCCGTGGCCTTCATGAAGGACGCGTTGGCCGAATCGAGGTTCGAGAGGGCCGTCGCCGTCGCGCCAGCGTCCCAGTCGCCCAGGGCGGCGCAGCCGCCCGCCACCTCGTCCTGGAGGGCCTTGGTCGAGGCAAAACGCGTGAGTAGGTCGCCCATCGCGGGATCGTAGGCGGCCGCGGTCTCGTCGTAGCGCGTGAGCACCGTGAAGAGCTGGCCGGAACTGGCAGCGAGGTCGCCGGCAGCCCTGAGGCGCTTCTCGTCCATGCCGCGGTAGAGCTCGTCGCTCGCGGCAAGGCTCTCCGACATGTTCTTGAGGTTGTCCTTGTCGAGGAGGCCCGAGACGAGGGGCGAACCGAGGAGGTCCTTCGTATCGAGGCCGCGGGCGTCCGCGAGGGTCTTCTCGATGAGGACGCGGTTCTTCGAGTCGAGGGCCGTCTTTGCAAGGTCGAGGAGGCCTGGCATGACGGGGCCGAGCTCCCTCGCCGCCGCGAGGAGGTCCCGCGCGGCAGCGATGTTGGCGTCGTCGGCGAGGAAGGCGGAGAGGGTCGCGAGGTCGTCGCGATGGGCGGCGAGGAGGGGCCTGAGCGAGCCGGCCGCCTGCGCGATGCCCGAGCTGAGCTGCGCCGCGCCATCGGCGAGGGCTGCGGAGCCCTGGCGGATCTGGCTCGAGGCGTCGCCGAGCATGGCTATCTTCGCGAGGGCATCATCGATGCCCTTGGCCGCGTCGTCGCCGCCGAGGCTCGTCGTGACGGGGCTCGCGCCTATCATGATGGATCCGAGCCTGAAGGAATCCGTCCTCGCGCTGAACTCGAAGACTTCCGGGAGGACGACGCCCTTGATGCCGAGGCTCGCGAGGTCCAGGTCCGAGCCGCCGGCCTCGACTACGCTCTCCGCGAGGCCAGGGAGGAGGACGCCGGCGACGATGTTGTTCTTGCCGTCGGTGACGAGGCGTCCGCCCGTGATCTCGATGTCGCGGAAGGTGGCGGCAGGCAGGTTGGCGCCGATGACGACGAGCATGGGAGTGCAGAGGGTCCGCTTCTTCCCGTCGATGGTGACCTCGGTCCTGGCCAGGTTCTTCGCCTCGACCCTGACGTGGACAAGGCCTGCCTTGCCCACGAGGTCCGCGGGAGCTATCGGCTTCCCGTCGAGGGTGTAGGTGATGCTGAAGGAGAGCGGCAGGGGCTTGCGGCTTTCGCCGCGGTAGTAGAGGTCCTTGCCGGAGAGCTGCCAGAGGAGGTCGCTCCCCGAGACGCGCGGACCGTCCTTGCCCTTCACGTTCTCGATGCCGGAGAGGTCGGAGCGGTCGCGGACGAGGGCGTCGGGGCGGTCGCTGTGGAGCCAGTCGGAAACCGTGACCTCTCCGAGCTTGCCCGTGGGGTCGAGGAGGGCAAAGACCGTCTCGTCCTTGGTGACTGCCGCGGCAGTAGCCGTCGCGGCAGTAGCCGTCGCGGCAGTAGCCGCGGGCGCGGCAGCAGCCGCGACGCCGGCCTGGGCCGCGGCCGAGGCAAGCAACGTAAGTGTTATGATGATGCCGGATATCGTTCGCTTCATGGTCAAACCGCCTTTCGCGCATCGGCCGGGACGGGCCTGCGCCATTTCAGGGTCGTCTTGGAGATGATCCCCTCGCAGAGGACGAGGACCGAGGGCAGGAGGAAGAGGATGACCGCCATGCTGATGAGGGCTCCGCGGGCTATCATGCCGCAGAGGCATTTCAGGATGGCGATCTTCGAGAAGAAGCCCACGCCGGCGGTGGCGCCGAAGAGGGTGAGGGCGCTCGTCACGATGGAGCGGGCCGAGGTTTCGAGGGCGATCCGCATGGCCTCCCTGCGGTCGGCTCCCTTGTCGAGCTCTTCCCGGAACCGCGTCACGAGGAGTATGGCGTAATCGATCGTCACGCCGAGCTGGATGCAGCCGATGACGATGGTGGCGATGAAGGGAATGACCTCTCCCGTGAAGAAGGGCACGGCCATGTTCACGAAGATGGCGAGCTCGATGCCGCCCACGAGGATGACCGGCACGGAGAGCGACTTGAAGATGATGAGTATTATGAGGAATACCGCGCCGATCGAGACGATGTCCACGCGCCTGAAGTCCGAGGCCGCGATGCGGATGAGGTCCTTCGTGAGGACGCCTTCGCCCGTGAGGTAGCCGGCGGGATCATGGCTCTTCACGATGGCGTCTATCGCGGTTATCTGCGCGTTCTCGTCATCCGTCGAGGCCTTGTACTCCGAATTGATGATGAGGAGGTCATGGCCCTTCGCCTTGAACATGGACGCGAGCTCCGCCGGCATGACGCTGGCCGGGAGGAGGGGCCCCGCGAGCTTTTCCCAGGCCAGGACCGAGGTCACGCCCTTTACGGCGCCGATTTCGTCGACAAGCGCGCCTTTGTCGGCCTCGGGGATCGAGTCGCTCACGATGACGAAGTGGGTCGTCGTCATGTCGTAGGCCTCGCGGAGCATGTTGGTCGCCTTGACCGAGGCCATGTCCGCGGGCAGGGAGTCGATGAGGTTGTAGTACTGCTTTGCCCTCGTCTTGCCGTAGAAGGAGGGCACGAAGAGGAGGACGCAGACGAGGGAGAGGGCCACGTAGTGCTTGCTCACGAAGGCGGCGGTCTTCTTGAAGGTCGGGAGGAGGGGCTTGTGGTTGAAGCGGTGGATGGGGCCGTCAAGGACGAGGAGCATGGCCGGGAGGACGGTCATGGTGCCCACGAGGCCGATGAGGACGCCCTTGGCCATGACGACGCCGATGTCCGTGCCCAGGGTCAGGTCCATGGCGCAGAGGGCCAGGAAGCCCGCTATCTCGGTGAGGGCCCCGCCCGAGATGGTGAGGAAGGTCTTCTCGATGGCTTCGGCCATCGCGTCGCGGCGGTCGGCAAAGCGGGCCCTTTCCTCCTCGTAGCGGTGGAGGAGGAAGATCGAGAAGTCCATAGTCACGCCGAGCTGGAGGACCGCGGCCAGGGCCTGGGTCAGGTAGGAGATCTGGCCGAGGACGATGTTCGTCCCGAAGTTGTAGAGGATGGCCAGCCCTATCTCCGCGAGGAAGACGAAGGGGATGAGGGGCGACTCCATGGTCAGGGCCAGGATCACCACGGAGAAGGCGACGGCGAGGAGGATGTAGATCGGCATCTCCCTGTCCGCGAGGTCCTTCGTGTCCTTGATGATTGCCGAGGCTCCCGAGAGGTAGCAGCGGTCGTCGCAGAGGGCCCTGATGTCGGCTATCGCCTTCTGGGTCACGAGCGATGTGGACGATTCCTTCAGCTTGATGATGACCCGCGTCGTGGTGGCCGAGTAGAAGCCCGTCCTGAGCTCCTCGGGCAGCATCATGGCCGGCACCGAGGGATCGACGAGGTCGTCGATCCAGAAGGCCGCTTCGACGCCTTCGACCTTGGCTATCTTCGCCTTGAGGTCGAGGACTTCCCAGGTCTTCTTGCCGTCCAGGATGAGGATGGCGGTGGAGGCATCCCCGTATTCCTTGTCGAGGATGACCTCGCCCTGGACGGAGTTGAGCTTCTGCGGGAGGTAGCTCAGGATGTCGTAGTTGATGCCGGTCTTGAGAAAGCCGATGGCCGCCGGCACGGCGAGGATGACAGCCGCTATCAGTATGGCTCGGCTGTTCCTGGAAATGAATCGAGCGAGTTTCATGCGGTTCCCTTTCGCTCGGGGTTGGGGCGACGACGCCGTCCTTCCGGGAACCCTCTCTTCGTCCGGTCCCCGGATCAAGAGAAGATAGGAACATCATGACATGTTAGTCAATAAAAAGACGGCAAAAAACCGCGCAATACAGTTGATATTACGCCGTATTACTTTCGACCAGCACAAACAGGCAATTAAGGTGAGTAATGTCGTGATCTGCGAAATACCGCGTCGACCGCGTCAGGTTTTTTCTATCTCGACCTCATTCCATGTACCGCCGCTCAGGCAGACGATGGCCGTGTAGCCGGCCTCCAGCGCCAGCTTCCGGGCTTTCTCAAGGTGGGTCCCGAGATGGGAGGGAGCGTGGGCGTCCGCACAGAAAGTGATGGGGACATCGAGTTCGTATAACCGCCTCAGGATGGCGAGTGAAGGGTAGGGCTCGGTGGTCTTGCCGCGGGCCAGCCCTCCGAGGTTGATCTCGACGACGATGTCCTTGGCCTTGAGGCAGTCGGCCGCCTCGAAGGCCGCGGCAAGGTAGTCCGGCGAGGCTTCGTCGAAATAGATGGAAGCGCCGTTGTTCTTCTTCACAAGATCGAAGTGGCCGAGGATGTCGAAGCCGCCCGCCTCGATCATCGCGGCGAGCCGCGCGTAGTAGTCGCGGTAGAGGGCCTTGGCGTCGCCGTCGGCCCGGGTCAGGGACAGGGCAAAGGCCTCGTTGTTCGAGTCTACCGTGAAGGGTTCATGGCCCGGCACAGCAGCGAAGTGGACCGAGCCGATGGAATAGTCTAGGCCGAACGCATCGAAGCGGCCGTCGGCGGGGCTGGACTCGGGAGGAAACCAGTCGATCTCGAGGCCGAGGAGGACCTCCATGGGGCCATGGGCCGCGGCCTCGGCTCCGCCCGGCGCCCAGGCTGCCTTGAGCCTGCGGACCTCCGTCGCGTAGTCCTCGAGCCGTTCCGGCTTGACCGCCCAGCGCATCCCCTGGGGGAAGGGCGCGTGGCCCGAGAAGCCGAGGATCTCGTAACCGGCTGCCCGCGCCGCCAGGGCCATCTCGGCAGGGCTCGCCTTGCCGTCGCAGAAATCGCTGTGGGTGTGGTAGTTGGCTCGCATGGCCGCATTCTATACGGCCGCCGGCCTGTGTGGGAATGGTCGGCGGCGGGCTACTGGCGGGCCGGCGAGAGGCGGGGCGCGATGGCCCTGTCGAAGGCGTCGAGGGCCTTGCCGAGGGCCTCGCGGGAGGCGCGTGCGGCGGTTCCGTCCCTGTTCCTTCCCGCGGTCTCCGCGGCGAGGGCCGCGTCGCCCAGGTTCCGCGCCGAGAGGTTCCAGGCGGCTCCCTTGATCGAGTGCGCCACCTCCCTGAAGCCATCCAGGTTGTCCGTTGCCAGGGCCGCGTCGAGCTCGCCGAGCTGGCAGCGGGCCTTGGCCGAGAAGCGCTCGAGAAGGCGGACCACGGTCTCCTCCTGGCCGAGGAAGGTGTCGAGGACGCCCTCCCAGTCGAAGACGGCGGGATCGGCCGGCGCCACGGCCTGCGTTGCCTCCCCGGCCCCGGCAAGCTCCTCGACCGGTTCGAGATCGGCTATCGCGTCATCCTGCTCGTCGCAGCGCGCAGTCGCGGCCGAAGGCGCGGTCTCGGGCGCTGCCTGCCGTTCCGCGGCCGTGCCCGGCAGCCAGGTCCTGAGTATCCTGCGGAGGTCGTTCTTCTCGAAGGGCTTGATGAGGACGTCGCTCATGCCCACGGAGATGCACTTCTCGCGCTCGCCCTTGAGGGCGCTCGCGGTCACGGCGATGATCGGCCCGAGGTAGCCGTTCTTGCGGAGGGCGGCCGAGGCCTCGTAGCCGTTCATCTGCGGCATGAAGATGTCCATGAGGATGATGTCGAAGGAGTGGCCCTGACGCATGGCCTCCGTGGCCATCTCGACGGCCTCCTGGCCATCCTGTGCGGTCGTGACCGAGCAGCCGAGCCTCGAAAGGAGAAGGGTGAAGAGCTCGCGGTTCACCTCGTGGTCCTCCGCAAGGAGGAGCCTGCAGGGGAAGGTCTCGGGCCTCTCCTCTCCGCGCGGTTTTCCGCCGCCCGCGGCCTCCGCGCCTTCGAGGTCCACGTCGGAGGAAACGGCCTTGCCGAGGGTCTCGAGGAGGATGGCCGGCCTCAAGGGCTTGGAGACGTAGGCGTTGAACCAGCGGAGGAGCTTCATCTTCGTATCGCCGCCCATCGTGCCCTCCGGCACCATGAGGACGAGGCGGACGCCGTTGATGGCCGTGTCTCCCGTGATCTCGCTCGCGAGGCGCCAGCCGTCCATCCGGGGCATGTTCTGGTCGATGAGGCAGAGGTCGAAGGCCTCGCCGCGGGAAGCGGCATCGCGCAACGCGATGAGCGCCTCCTCGCCCGAGGCGGCCTCCGAGACGAGGTAGCCCGCCGCGCGGGCGCTCCGCGCCGCGAAGGCCCGGGCTCCCGGGTGGTCGTCCACCACGAGGAGGCGCGCCCGCGCGGCCGCCTGGATGGGCTGGGGCGGGCTCGAGAAGGCGGGCGCCGCGAGGGGGATCTCGAACCAGAAGACCGAGCCCGCGGGGTCGTTCGGGAGGACGCCGATGTCGCCTCCCATGAGCTCCACGAGGTTGCGCGAGATGGCAAGCCCGAGGCCGGTTCCTCCGGCCTTCCGCGCGGCCGCGGCGTCGCCCTGGTAGAAGGCCGTGAAGAGGCGGTCGCGCACTGCCTGGGACATGCCTATGCCCGTGTCCTGGACCTCGAAGCGGATCGTCGCGCCGCCGCGGCTCTTGGCCCGCCTCAGTACGATGCTGATGCAGCCTTCCTTCGTGAACTTGACCGCGTTCTTGATGAGGTTGACGATGATCTGGCGGAGGCGGGCCTGGTCGCCGCTGACGAGCGAGGGGAGGGTCTCGTCGATGTCCTCGAGGACCTCGAGGCCCTTGCGGTGGGCGTCCATGACGAGGAGGTCCACGGACTGGTTCACGCAGGCGCGGAGGTCGAAGTCGGCGGTCTCGAGCTCGAGCTTGCCCGCCTCGATCTTGGAGAAGTCGAGGATGTCGTTGATGAGGCCGAGGAGGACGTCCGCGGAGAAGCGGACCTGTTTCGCATAATCAGCCTGCTCGGTGTCGAGGCTCGTCTCCTGGAGGAGCTCCACGACGCCGAGGATGGTCTGGATCGGCGTCCGGATCTCGTGGCTCATGTTGGCGAGGAAGAGGCTCTTCGTCTGCGTTGCCTTCTCCGCCTCTTCCTTGGCCTCCGTGAGCCTCGCCTCGCGCGTTACGCGATCCGAGACGTCCTCGATGAGGCAGAGGATGAAGCGCTCGGGCACCCGGTCCCTGACGAGGGCGGGAGCCTCGATCCGCGAGAGCGCGAACCTGAGCCAGCGTTCCGTTCCGTCGAACGCGGCCATGCGGGCTTCCATCGAGGCAGAGGGCTTGCCGCCGAGGAGGAGTTCCGCGGCATAGTAGTCGAGGCTCTGGCTGCCGTGTTCGGTGACGAAGTCGAAAAAGGAGCTGCGGAGGCGCTCCGGATCCGTCCCCGAGAGGGAGCGGAAGAGCGAGGCGAAGGCGGCGTTCCAGATCGCGAGGAGGCCGCCCTTGTTGACCACCGCCATCGGCGTCGAGGGCTGTTCGAAGGCGGCGCGGTAGATGTTCTCCGGAAGCGTCATCCTGTCGCGCTCCTCGCTAGAAGTTGGCTTTCACGAGTTCCATCGTCTTCTTGAGTACCTGGTCCGGCTTGAGCGGCTTTATAAGGTAGCTCCTCACGCCTGCCTGGAAGGCCTTGATCACCGCCTCGCGCTGGGAGATCGCGGAAAGGATGATGACGGGCAGGTCGATGTCCTCGGCATGGAGGCGCTTGAGGACCTGGAAGCCGTCCATCCCGGGCATGCGGATGTCGAGGAAGACGAGGTCGTAGTTCTTCGACTTGACCGCGTCCACGAATTCCTGGCCGTTCGAGTAGGCCTCGACCTGGGCGTTGATGGCGCCGAAGGTCGTCTTGATGAGCTCCTGGATCACGAAGTCGTCGTCCACCACCGCGATCGAGAGGCCCTTGCCGATCTCGCGCATGGAGTCGACGCTCATGGTCGTGCGGGACTCCGAGTCGAAACGCATCTCGATGGATTCCGACTTGGCGCCGGGGTTCTTGGCGGAGAGGATGCGGTCGGAGATGAGTTCGGCCTTGGCTTCGCCGAGCTCCACCTCGGGATCGTAATCCGTGAGGAGTCCGTCTATCGCGTACTGCAGGTTCGACAGGACCTCGATCTCGGCGAACTCGGGCCGGCCCTTGGCGAATTCCTTGAGGAAAGGCGCGGCGGTCAGGATCTTGATGTGGCGGGCCTTGGCCTTCGAATGCTGCAGCACCGTCTTGAGGAGGAGTTCGAGGTTTGGACCGTCGACGAAGGAGAGCTCCATGTCGGTGATCATGATGAGGATCCTCGGGTTCGCGATCTGGTAGAGCTCGAGGAGCTCGGCGATCTTGAAGCGGAGGAGGTCGATCTTCTCGCGGTTCAGGCCCTTCGCGATCTCGATGAAGACGATGTTGTCGTTGACGTGGGCCTCGATGATGCAGGGCGTCTCGTCCACGGCGAAGCGGATGTCGAGGAGCTCGGACAGCGTGGCGTATATCGCGTCCATCTTGATCGGTTTCATGAAGACCTTGCGGATGTTGTAGGGCACGAGCTCGAGGAGGCGGTTCTTGTCGATCTTCTGCGCGGTGAGGATGACCGGTATCGAGGCCGTGTTGGGGTTGCGGTTCTTCTCCTCGAGGACTTCCTTGCAGGTCTTGCGCGTGAGGTTGTAGTCGAGGATGACCAGGTCGGGCATCCCGTTGCGCATCTTCACGATGCCGTCGAGGCCGTTGATGGCGGTTTCGACATCAACGGCGAACTCGGCCAGCCGTCCCTTGAGGTATTCGCGGAAGAGGTCGGATTCGTCGATGATGAGCACTTTCTTTCGGCCCATGGGAGCTCCTTAGTTCTTCATGCTGAACGGCTGCTGGGTGGCGTCCACCGCATCCCTCCAGAGTGCGCCGGCGGGATCCACGTGGTTGCGCCTGGACACGGCCTCGGTGATGGGAAGGTGGACGAAGTCGCCGTTCACCATGCCGATGAGGACCTTGGTCTTGCCCGCCATCGCGGCGTGGGCCGCGTTGTTGCCGAGCCGTTCGCAGTAGACGGAATCGGTCGGGCTCGCGGGGGCAGAACGGACGAGGTAGGAGGGGTCGATGTACTTGAGAGTGGTCTCGATGCCCCGCGTCTTGAAGTGGGCCTCGATGCGCTCCTTGAGGAAGAGGCCAATGTCGGCGAGGCGCCGGTTGCCCGAGGCGTCCGCGCCCGACGCCCCCTCGCCCGCCGCGGCGAGGAGGTCCTGGCCCGCGCCTTCGGCCACGACGACGACCGCGTGGTGGCGGGCCTTGAGCCTCTCCTCGAGGCTCGCGAGGAAGCCCTCGGGCCCGTCGAGGTCGAAGGGAATCTCCGGGATGAGGACGTAGTTCGCCTCGTGGACCGCGAGGACGGTATGGACGGCGATGAAGCCGGACTCGCGGCCCATGAGCTTCACGAGCCCGATGCCGTTCATCGCGGAGTGGGCCTCGGCGTGGGCGCCCGTCACCGCCTCGGCGGCCCTCGCCACGGCGGTCTCGAAACCGAAGGAGCGGTCGACGAAGAGGAGGTCGTTGTCGATGGTCTTGGGAATGCCCACGACGGCGACCTTGAGGTGCCGCCTCTCGATCTCCTCGGCGATGGCGAGGGCGCCCTTCTGGGTGCCGTCGCCGCCTATCGTGAAGAGCATGTTCATGTTGAGGCGCTCTATCGAGTCGACGAGCTCCCCTGTCCGCTCGCCGCCCCCGCGGGAGGTGCCGAGGATGGTGCCGCCGATCTTGTGGATGTCGTCCACGATCTCCGGGGAGAGTGCGCGGCACTCGAAGTTGTACTCGGGAAGGAGGCCCTTGTAGCCATAGCGGATGCCGGTAATGCGGCGCACGCCGTAGCGGTACCAGAGGCAGCGGGTGATGGCGCGGATCACGTCGTTGAGGCCGGGGCAGAGGCCTCCGCAGGTGACGATGCCCGCATGGACATGGCTCGGGCCGAAGTAGATTTTCTCCCGGGGGCCTGCCTTCTGGAGGAGCCCGGAAGCCGCGAGGTCGGGCTGGGGGCCTGCGGTCGCGTCGGTTTCGCAGCGCATGAAATCGTCGTCTCGCACGAAACCCGCAGCCGGGCCGCCCTGCCAGTCGCCGAAGTCGATGGGAGAGGGGATGGAGGCGGCGCCGAGGACAGGGATCGAAAAATCGTGCGTGGAGCTCATGAGCCAGAGTATAGCCAGCCCCGCGGCGCGGCGCAATGACGGGCTTTCCGGATGGGCTGGAGGCCCATTGTCGTTTCGGCCCGAAATAGCCGATTATAGGAGACATGAGTCAGATGCGGATCATCTTCGCGCTCGACAACGCAGACGAGAAGGCCGCCATAGCCCGGCTCTCCGTAAGCTGGGGCCTGGGGGCCGCTTATTTCCCCGAAAACCTTCCGGAGGTCGAGTCGCTCGTATCTTCTGATTCCGCCGATGCCATAGTGACCGATTATTACTTCCACTCGGGCAGCTTCGCCGAGTGGCTCACCCTCTGGCCCCTCCCCGCCGTCCTCATCGTCGACCCCGGCGACGAAGGCGACAGGATCGGGAAAACCCTGACCGACGAGTCCAGCCTCTTCCTCGTGCGGGAACCCGGCTGGCGCCATGTCCATCGTCTACCCGTCCTTCTCCACAAGGTGCTCAACATCCGCGAAAGCCTTTCGCGCCAGAATGCCCACCTCCAGATGACGGAGCACCAGTACCTCAACCTCCTCCAGGCCATCCCCGACATCGTCTACAGCCTTGACGGACAGGGCTGTTTCATCTATCTCAACGACGCCGTCCGCAGCCTCGGCTTCGAACCGGGCAAGCTGATCGGCAAGCACTTCAGCGAGATCATCCACCCTTCCGACGTGCCCAAGGTGAGCCGGAGCATGGTGCTGGAGCGGCTCTCGGGGACGGTGACGGGCGCTTCCGCCGCGCCCAAGCTCTTCGACGAGCGCCGTTCTGGGGAGCGCATGACGAAGAACCTCGAGATCCGCCTCAGGTTCAACGAGGAGTCCGGCGGCTATCGCTTCGCGACCGTCAATGCCTACGGCGAGGTGAGCAGCGTCGGCTGGCAGCTGCCCGAGTACGAGCGGAAGGCCCTCGGCACGGTGGGCATCATCAGGGACATCACGCTGCGCAAGACCCATGAGCAGGACCTCGAGAAGGCCCTTGCCGCCCGGGAGATCCTCCTCCGGGAGACCCACCATCGCGTCAAGAACAACCTTCAGGTAGTATCGAGCCTCCTCAATCTCCAGGAGAACGTCGTCAAGAGCGAGGAGGCCCGCGAGGTCTTCCTCGAATGCCAGACCCAGATCCAGTCCATGGCCATGGTCCACGAGGTCCTCTACCGCTCCGACCGCGTCGAGGGCGTGGGCATGCAGGCCTACTTCGACCGCCTGGCCGAGTACCTTTCGAATGTCTTTGACGCCTTTTCGCGCGGCGTCACCTGCAGCTTCCAGGCCGAGGGCGTTTTCCTCGACCTCGACGATGCCATTCCCACGGGCCTCATCGTCAACGAGCTCGTGTCCAACGCCTTCAAGCACGCCTTCCCCGATGGCCGCCGCGGCCACATCCTGGCCTGCCTGACCGACGGCCTCGGCTATCGGGAGCTCGTTGTCGAGGACGATGGCGTGGGCTTCACGGCGACCCGCAAGAGCGGTGTGGAGGCCGGCATCGGCACCGAGCTTGTCAACGCCCTCGCGGCCCAGCTCCGCGGCCAGATCGAGCGCGGGCCGTCCTCGGGACAGGGCGCGAGGATCAGGATACGTTTTCCCCGCCGCGACCACGAGGGTTGAACCGTGAGCGGGCGCCGCGCCGCGTCTCGCTGTTGAACCGCACAGGGCCGCGCTGCCGCCAGGCGGTGGCGGCCCCTCCGGTCAATGTCCCATAGCCCGCCGCGCCGTCTCGAGGTCGGCGAGGAGGCCGGGATCGCCCGGCATCAGCTTCAGGGCTTCCTCGATGACGGCCGCAGCCGCGGCGTAGTCCCTCTTGTTGTACAGGGTCGCGAAGCGGTTGTGCGCCATCACCACGAAGTTCCGCCTGAAGCCGGCGGCCGCCTGGGAAAGGCTCCGGTCGGTCGGCGCTTTCTGCGCGCCCTCTTCGGCGAGGCGAGCCGCCCCCAGCCAGTCCCCCTTCTGCCCCAGCGCGTTGGCCGCGTTGCCGTAGGCGTAGACGACGATGGAATCATGGTTTTTCCGGCTCAGGCTGCCCTCCGCCAGGGCCGAATCCGCGCCATCGACGGCAGCGCGCCAGTCGGCAGTGCCGGCCAGGAGGGCGAGCCTGTCGTAGATGGCGGTCTCGAGGAGCTGGGATAGCCGGGCGTCCTGGCCGAGGAAGGTCGCGGCCGTCCTCGCGAGCTCCTCGATCGAAGCGAAGTCCTTCCGGTCCGCAAGGTCGGCGGCGAGGTTCTCCACGCAATCGAGGAGGATCTTCCGGCCATCGCTTGCGGCTGCGAGGCGGTAGTAGCCGTAGGCGAGGGAGAGGGCTCCGCGGGCATCCCTGCGCTCCGTGGCCTGGGCCATGCGGTTCGCGAGGATGAGGCCCACGAGCTCCCTCTCGTCCACCGTCCTCCGCCTCGAGTAGTTGCCCGGCGCTACGTAGCTGTAGCCGGTGGCCTTGCCGAAGCGGTCGGCGAACTCCTTCTTGGTCCCGGGATCATAGCCATAGGGGTTGGTCGTCTCCACGTCGACCTCCCTGCCCCCGACCCGCACGAGGCAGAAGGCATGGTCGGTCGTCTTGACGCCCGCCGCCTCGATGCCGAGGCTGCGCATGGCGATGAGGTAGAGGACAGCCGACGAGACGCAGTTGAAGCGCCCCGAGTCCAGGATGTCGCCCATGGTCGTCGCGTCGAGGTTGTAGCTGTGCAAGACCTTCCCATGGAGGAAGGAGAGGGCCTCCTCGGCCCGGGCGGAATCGTCAGCCACCTTTGCCGCATCGAGATGCCGGGCAAGGTCGCCGAGTATGGCATCGATCCGGGCCCTTCCTTCGGCGAGATCGTCCGGCCGATAGCCGGAAACTGTCAGGGCCAGGTCCTCGAGGTCCGAAAGGGCGAGGGGGCCCTGGGACGAGGCCGCCGCGAGGATGACCGGATCCGCGTCGAAGTAGGCTGCGAACTGCCCTCCCTGGGTTGCGGCGCGCGCCGGCGAGGGCCCTGCGATGGTCAGGGCCAGACCAAGGGCCATGGCGAAGGCGCGGGCTACCGTCCGATGATCAACCGTCCGGCGCCGGGCGGACAAGGCTTCAGGACGTGGGGGTGGGCTTGTCGATTCCATGCTGCTTTCCGTATTCTAAAGGATACCGATCCGGAACCGGATCGACTAGCACAGCGAGGAGACGACATGGCAGGGGAGCACGACCTCATCATCATCGGCGGCGGTGCCGCTGGACTTTCTGCGGCCCAGTACGGGGCCCGCGCCAACCTCGACACCCTCCTCGTGGAGGAGATGGCCACGGGCGGCCAGGCCCTCCTCATCGACGGCCTCGAGAACTATCCCGGACTGGTCCAGCCCGTGAACGGCTATGAATTTTCCGAGGCCATGCGGAGCCAGGCCGAGCGCTTCGGCGCCGCCTTCCTCACCGCCTCGGTGACTGCCATTAAGAAGGAAGGCGACAGTTTCGTCCTCTCGACCACCGAAGGGGAGCTCAGGTCGAAGGCCGTAATCCTGGCCACGGGCGCCAAGCACCGCCACCTCGGCGTCGAGGGCGAGGAGAGGCTCGCGGGCCGCGGCGTCTCCTACTGCGCTACCTGCGACGGGCCCTTCTTCAAGGGCAAGCGCATCTGGGTAGTCGGCGGAGGCGATTCGGCCTGCGACGAGGCCCAGTACCTCGCCAAGCTTTCGCCCCAGGTGAGCATGGTCCACCGCAAGGACCGCTTCCGCGCCCAGCCCGCCGTCGCCGGCCGGGTGCTCTCGAACCCCTCCATAAAGGTACGTTTCAATTCGGTCCTCAGGGAGATCCGCGGGGAGAAGAAGGTCGAGTCCGTCCTCGTGGAGAACCTCCTCACGCACGAGGTCTCCGAGGAAGGAGCCGACGCCGTCTTCGTCTTTGTCGGCTCCATACCCCAGTCCGGCCTGGCCGCCGCAGCCGGCGCCCGCCTCGAGGAGACGGGCTTCATCGTCACGGGCGCGAAGATGGAGACCTCGGTCCGGGGCCTCTTTGCCGCGGGCGATGTCCGCGACACCCCCTTCAGGCAGATCGTCACCGCCTGTTCCGACGGCGCCATCGCGGCCCATTCGGCCGCCCAGTATATAGACGAGCTCCGCGGGCGGAGCTATCGTTAGCCTGTGATTCGATCGCCCAACGTGACAGAGAGGACCGAAAGCTCGAGGCAGCGTCCTGCCGCTTGCGCCTGCCGCGCCGATGGCGCCTGCCCTGCGGACCGTCGCAGCAGAACGTCGCGGCGGGGCGTCGCGGCCCTCGCCTTGGCGGCCGTCGTCTCGGCATCCTTCTGCCTCCTCGCGGCCTCGGCGCCGCCGCGCAGGGACTTCTGGGCCCCGGGCGACGCAGGGGACAGGACCGCGGAGATCCTCGCAGGCATGAGCGATGAGGAAGTCCTTGGCCAGCTCTTCATGATGGCCTATCCCGGCGATGCGCCTCCCGACCTCCTCTTCGACTGGATCAAACAGCGCGGCCTCGGCGGCGTGAAGATCTTCGGCTGGAACGCCGACAACACCGACAAGCTCGCGGCCTCGATTGCGGCCCTCCAGAAGGCGGCCCTCGAGTCCGGCCACGGCATACCCCTCCTCGTCGCCACCGACCAGGAGGGCGGCTGGATCCGCCACGTGAAGGGCGCCACCACCGTCACCCCGGGCAACATGGCCATAGGCGCCTCGGGCAGGCCCTATGACGCCTACTGGTCGGCCTATTACATCGGCCGCGAGCTCGACGCCCTCGGCATCAACATGAATTTCGCGCCGGCTGTCGACCTCGCCACGGAACCCAAGTCCTCGATCATCGGACCGCGCGCCTTCTCCTCCGACCCCGAGGAGACCGCCGCCCTCGGCATCGCGTATTTCCGCGGACTCGAGGCTGCAGGCGTCATCGCCACCGCCAAGCATTTTCCCGGCCATGGCGACACCGCCCTCGATTCCCACGGCACCCTCCCGGTCATCCGGATCGGCCAGAAGACCCTCTGGGAGCGCGAGCTTGTGCCCTATCGGGCTCTCGCCGCCGAGGGCCTCCCCGCCATCATGAGTGGCCACCTCAATTACCCGCTCATCACCGGCGACTCCTCGCCGGCCTCGCTCTCGAGGGCCTTCATGACCGGCATCCTCAGGGAGAAGCTCGGCTTCCAGGGCGTTGCGGTCACGGACGACCTCCTCATGTCCGGCGCGACAGGCGGCTCCGACCTGGCGGAGGCCTGCTACCGGGCCATCGACGCGGGCAACGACCTCCTCATGGCCAGCCGCATCATCGGCCTCGACGACGCGGCCTGGACCAGGCTCCTCGCGGCCTATCGCACGAGGCCTGCCTTCCGCGAGCGGGTGCGCGAGGCCGCGGGGCGCGTTATCCGCCTCAAGCTGCAGTACCTCAGGCCCAAGGGTGAATCGTCCATCGTGCCCGAGCCTGCCGGGCTCGGGGCCCGCGTCCCGGACCGGAAGGGCGAAGCCTTCTTCGCGGGGCAGGCCTTCCGTGCGGCCACCGCCCTCACGCCCGGGAGCCTCCCCTGGAAGCCCAAGGGCCGCCTCCTCGTGGTCGCGCCCTCGGGAGACTTCATCAAGGCTTCGGTCGCCGTCTACGGAGCATCCGCATCCCTCAAGTACAGCGTGGCGGGCGGGCCCGAGGCCCATTCCAGGGACCTCGCGGGCCTTTCCTCCCAGGCTGCCTCCGCCGACGCCGTCCTCGTCTGCGTTCAGGGCGAGGGCGGCATGGACTTCGTCGAACGGGCTCGGGCCCTCGGCAAGGAAGTGGCCATCGTCTCCCTCCTCTCGCCCGAACCCCTCGCCCGCCTCCGCCCCGGCGAGACCGCCGTGGCCGTCTACGGCAACTCGAGGCAATGCATGGAGGCGGGCCTCGCCGTCCTCCATGGCGACGCCCCCGCGGAGGGCAGGCTGCCCTTCAGGCTCGAACCCTGATGGACCTCGCCTGGAAGAAGCTCCGTCCCGCCGAGCTTCCCGCCCTCGAGGCCTTCCTCCGTTCTCGCGAGGAGGAGGCTGCCGGCTTCATCGGTCGAATACTGCGCGATGGGCGGCTCCGCATCCCCTCCTCGGCGCGGAGCGTCATCGCGATTGCGGTGGAAAAGGACGCCGCCGGTTCGGGCTCTGGCCGCCCCTCGGATGCCAGCCGGGGACCGGGCCTTCCCGCCGTGCAGGGCGCCATACTCAAGCTCGGCATGGGCCTCGTCTTCCCCCTCCTTCCGCCCCGCGCCGGTCAGGGGCCCGACCGCATACCTCCGAGCCTCGGGGAGAGGACGAGTTCGGTCGTGGGACCCGCCGCGGACGTTGAGCGCTTCGAGTCCGCCCTCTCCCTGAGGCCCCTCGTGGCAGTGCGCTACGACCTCATGTCCCGGAAGCCGCGTACCTCGGCCCTGCGGCGGGGCGCCGCCCCCGCGGGCCTCCGGATTTACTGCGCGGGAGCGGACAACCTCGACGAGCTCTTCCCCCTCCAGGAAGCCTACGAAAAGGAGGAGGTCATCACGGCCATCCACCGCTTCGACCCCGCCGGCTCGCGCGCGAGCCTTGCCCGCGCCCTCAGGGACCAGGTCATCGTCTTCGGCCGCCTGGGCGGCACGGCCATCGCCAAGGCCGCCACCAACGCGCGGGCCTTCAGCCTGGACCAGATGGGCGGCGTCTTCGTGGCTCCGCCCTATCGCCGCCATGGCATCGGCTCGGCCGTCGTCTCGGCCCTCGTCTCCATCCTCGAGTCCGAGGGCAGGGGTACGGTCCTTTTCGTGAAGAAGGGCAACGAGGCGGCCAAGGGCCTCTACGACGAGCTCGGCTTCGAGACGCTGGGAGACTATCGGGCCGACTACTTCATGCCCTGACCCGGCGCGTTGTGCGGTCGTACTTCGCGGTTGCGCGCCCGTCCGGTCTGCCCTATCATGGGCCCATGGGAAGAATCGAGAGGATGCTGGACGCCGCGTCCGAAGCGCGGCTCATCGAATCGTCGCGGCCCTACCGCAAGGACCCGCCGGGAGCGAAGGAGGCCGTCCTCCTCCTCCACGGCTTCACGGGCCAGCCCTACGAGCTTGCGCGGATTGCCGGGGCCCTGGCCGAGGCGGGTTATGCGGTCATGGGGCCCCGGTATCCGGGACATGGAACCTGCCGCGCGGACTTCATGACGACGGGGGCCGAGGACTGGGTGAGGCGGGCCATCGACGCCTGGCTCGAGCTCCGCGCCGACTACGAAACCGTCCATCTCCTCGGCCACTCGATGGGCGGCCTCATCGCCTCGAGCCTCGCCTCCCGCCTGCCCTGTTCCCGCCTCGTCCTCCTCGCTCCCGCCTTCGAGCCCCTCAACGCCCTGCTGCCCTTCACGCCCCTCATCGCGCCCTTCTGTCCCGTCATCAAGCGGGGGCGCGAGCCGGGCCCGGAGGACAGGGATCCCGGAAGGATCGAGCAGCTCAGGGAATACGGTTCCGACGACCTCGTGTCGGGGGCCGCCCAGCTCGAGCGCCTCGTGCGTTCATCGCGTCGGGCCCTTCCCGGCGTCACGTCGAGGATACTCGTCATCTGCGGCAGCGAGGACAAAGCGGTGAGCCCTGCGGTGGGGGATTACGTCGCGAGGGTGGCGGTCAACGCGACCTCGGTGGATCACGTGAAGCTTGACGGCGCGGGCCATCTCTTCCCCTTCGACGATAGGGCGGAGGAGGCGGCCGGCCTCGTCAGGGACTGGATGCGGGCTCGTCCAGATGGAACTCGCCCATGAAGACGTACTCGGGACGGCAGGCGACATAGAGCCTGTCCGCGTCCGTCCATTCTACCCAGAGGGCGTCTCGGCCGAGCCTGACGAGGACGCCCCGTTCCGCGCGGCTCGCTGAAGCGGCGGCCGCGAGGGCGAGCCCTGCGGTGGAGGCGGCGTCCATCCTGCGATGCCGCGCCCGCAGCTCGATCCTGAGCTCCTCTCGCGAGACCACGCGGATGGGGACGGTTTCGGGCATCGCGGCCCTGCGCTTTCCGCTCCGGATGCGGGCCCTCGCGCGGTTGGCGCCCCCCTCGTAGAACACTGCCACCATGCCCGGTCCCGCGAGGCCGGGAGCCGCTCCGGTCGCGGCCCCCGCCTTCATGGCGGGCGAAGCCAGTCCGAGGGGCAACACCTCGTAGCGTTCGCCCGAGGCCTCGATCACCGAGAGCCGCCCCGCGGCGGCTTCCTGGCTCAGTGCCTCCCCTCCGGGAAGGCCCCGCGGACCGCCAAGATCGATGCCGAGGCTGGCCGCGTCCAGGAGGTCCACGGAGAGCTCCCCGCCGGGGACGCGGAAGCGCACCCCGCCCTCGTCGCCCCGTCCCGAATCGAGGAGGAAGCGGGCCGCGCAGAGGGCGGCGTCGAAGAGGTAGGCCGCGGGCTCGCCGTCGGGGTCGAATGCCCTGAGCCAGGTGGATTCCTCGACCCTGGCCAGGACGGCGAGACGGTCGCCGCCGACGCCCCTCCGCCGGTCGAGAAGGACCCGCGCCGCAGCGTTCCAGTCACGGTCGCGGCCATCGCCTGCCGTGTCGTCCACGAGTATGAGGTCGGCGTCGCAGACGCGGAGTTTATAGAAGCGCAGATCCATGGGCTGATACTACAACGGGGCGAGGCCCGCGGGAAGGCCCGCCGCGGGGCCTGCGGCGTCTCCGTGGATCATGGCGCCGCGGCGCCGTGGACGCGCGCCCCCTACAGCGGGTATCATCGGGCTACATGCGCGATGCGAGCAAGCTTCCTGTCCGCGTACTCCGCGCCTCCGACTTTCCCGATGGTCCTCCCCTCGGGGCCGGCGTCTGCGGCCTCGACGAGGCGGGCAGGGGCCCCCTCGCCGGCCCGGTCTACGCGGCGGCCTGCGTCCTCCCCGCAGACTTCCCCTTGGGCTGCCTCGACGACTCCAAGGCCCTCAGCGAAAAGCGCCGCGAGGCCGCCTTCGGCCTCATCGTCGAGCGCTCCCTCGCCTGGGCCATAGACTGGGCCACGCCCTTCGAGATCGATACGGTCAACATCCTCGAGGCGAGCATGCTCGCCATGCGCCGGGCCTACGCATCCGTGGCCGCATCGCTCGTGGCCGCGGGCCGCGGCGGCGCGCCCAAGGCGGTCTACGTCGACGGGAACCGCGATCCCCGCCTCGGTCGTCCGGCCCATCCCGTCGTCAAGGGCGACGCCATCGTACCCGCCATCATGGCCGCCTCCATCCTGGCCAAGGTCGCGAGGGACAGGGCCATGCTCCGCTTCGACTGGCTCTACCCCGAGTACGGCTACGCGGGGCACAAGGGCTATCCCACGGCCGCACATCGCGAGACCTGCCTGAGGCTCGGGCCCTCGCCCATCCAGCGCCTGAGCTTCAGGTGCGAGGCGGGCGGGAAGGCCCCGGCCTAGCCCGGCTCGACGCCGACGCGGCGCGCCGCCTGCGTTGCCGGCGCCTGCCGCCTCGCGGTTCCCTCCGCTTTGGCCTTGCCTCCCCGCCGCATATCAGTACTATTGATATGAGACGGGAGGCAGTATGGCGAACAAGCAAGACCGCAATTCCATGAACGTTCCGGGGGCCTGGTATGTGGACTCGGGCTGCATCGGCTGTGGCGCCTGCACGGGCGAAGCCCCGGCCAACTTCAGGCTCGCCGATGACGGCTCCGTCGCCTTCGTGTTCTCGCAGCCCTCGGGGGCTGGAGAGCTCGGGCAGTGCGCCTCGGCCCTGGACGCCTGTCCCGTCCAGGCGATTGGAAACGACGGCTAGCCCTAGAAGGGTCCGTACCTGATGGCCACGGCCACGGCCATGAAGGCGAAGCAGACGAGGACCGTGAAGACCTGTATGGGCAGGGTCCACTTGAACCATTTCGGGTAGCTCACTACGGTGAGTCCGAGGCAGATCATGAGCATCGGGTTGGTGGGATACAGGACGTTGGCGAAACCGTCGCCGCAATCGTAGGCGAAGATCACCGCCTGGCGCGTGAGGCCCACGAGATCGGCGAGGGGCGCGAGTATCGGGATGATGAGGAAGGCCTTGGCCGAGGACGAGGGGATGAAGACCTCGAGGATGAGGGTGATCACGTAGACCCCGAGGATGGCCACGTAGGGCCCGACATGGCCTATCCGCTGCGAGGCAGCGAAGAGGATGGTGTCGAGGATGCCGCCCTTGGTGATTATGATCTTCACGCTCATTGCCATGAGGATCATCACGATGGCCGGCACGATGGACACGAGGCCCCGGCCGAAACAGCGCAGCACCGAGCCCGCGCCCTCACCGGATCTGAGGGCAGCCCCATTGCAGGCCACGAAGAAGAAGAGGCCCATGACGGGGAAGGCATAGGCGGAGATGGCCGGGATGCGGGCCGCGACGAGGATGAAGAGGACGCCCGCCGCGAACCAGGCCGCGAGCCAGCGCACCGCCCGCTTCATCCGGGGCTCCGCCACGAGCTCCTCGGACGCGATGACCGAAGCCGTATCCATGCGCGCGCGGAGCTTCAGGTCCTCCTCGTAGACGAGGGACCTGGTCGGATCCCGCTCGACCTTCATCGCGTGGGCGCGCACGAAGAAGAACTCGATGGCGAATATCGTGAAGAAGAAGATGACCCTGAACCAGAGGCCCGAGAGAAGGGGCAGGCCCGCGAGTGACTGGGCAATCGTCACCATGAAGGGGTCCATGGTGGCGGCCGAGAAGCCGAAGCCCAGGGCGAGGAGGCTCATGCCGAGGCCGGTCAGGCTGTCCCAGCCGAGGTAGAGGGCGAGGGGCACGATGAAGACCACGAGCGGAGCGGCCTCCTCGTAGATGCCGAGCACGGACGACGAGAGCATGAAGAAGAAGATGATTACGGCCATGAGGACGTACTTGTCCTTCCTGAACCGCGCCACGATCATCGCGAGCGCGACCTTTAGGATGCCGCTCTTCTCGAGGACGGTGAAGGAGCCCCCGATGAGGACGAGGAGGACGATGATCGTGATGACCTGGAGGTTGCCGGGCGACCAGAGGACCTCGAGGGGCGCGGTTAGCCAGCGCCAGGCGGGGTAGTCGGGCCGGTCGCGATAGGCGAACGAGCCGGGCTGGACCCGGTCCACGCCGTTCTCGACGACGTGCGTGTAGGATCCCGCCGGTACGACGTAGGTCAGGATTCCCGCTCCCAGCATGAGGACGAGGAGGATGCCGACCGTCGTGAGGAAGGCCTTCGCGCTGATGTTGATGCCGCCGTCTTGTTTGTGCTCTGCCTTTGTTGCCATCATGCGATCCTTTGCCGGAGCTGTCGTTTCTATTGGACAGGTTGCATGGCGGCGCCGATGCGGTCAAGTGCTTTCAGCTCGCGACCCGCGCGACCTGTGAGGCGACGCGGCGGCTCGGCCTGTGCAGAGCCGCGTCCGTGCAGCGGCGCGCAGGGCTTCAGTGCGAGGGGGGCAGGCTGTCGATCGGGAAGATGAAATCCCGGGGGAGGTCAGTCCTCGGCGGGATTATCCCCGGCACCGTCCGTCTTGGTCTTGCCGGCCGCGGCGTCGCGGCGCTTCACGACGACGCGGCGCTTCTTCTCCTGGGGCTTGTCGCCTGCGGGAGCGGCCTTGGCCTTGGGCTGGCGGGGGGCGGGAGCTGAATCCTCGGCGGGGTTGAAGGCGAGCTGTTCCATGGCCGAACCGGGCTTCTCCATGTACTTGAGCGCGCCCTGGAAGGCCTTGAGGAAGTCATGGACGTCGTCGCGGAAGATGACGATGGATCGGCGGTCGAAGGTCTCGGCCTCGGTGGGCTTGGACTCGACAATGGTGAGGAAGACATCACCCATGCGGTTCTGCTTGACGTTGAAGAAGTAGGTCCTGCCTTCAACGGTTATCCTCGTGGAAAAAAGCTCTCCGCGAATGCCCATGTCCTCTCCCTTCCCTTCAGCTGGGTGCCTTGCGCGTATCCTACCTGATTCCACGGCCCCGTATCAAGGACCGCGCGCGGCAACTGCGCGGCGCCAGCGTGGCGCCTGCATGGCGCGGCCCATGGTCTCCGTCAGCCCCTGTCCGCTTCGAGGACGAGGTTGCGGTGCCAGTCGAGGAGCCAGGCCTGGTTTTCGTCGGCGCTGCCCGCCCTGCAGGCGAAGGCCCCCACGTCGGCCATCACGCGGAAGACGGGCTCCGTACCCGAGCCGCGCATCCACACGAAGGCGACTTTCTTTCCGTCGGCGTCGCTGAAGGCGATGCGCAATCCGCCCTTGCCAGAGGCCGCGAAGTCCCCGTCTGTCGCGAATTCGGAGCTGCCCTTCGAGGCGAAGGCCTCCCAGGAGACGGCGCCGAGCCGCCTTTCGAATTCCGCGCTATCGCGCCGCCAGGCCGCGAGGAAGGCGTCGCGGTACCTCGCCTTGAGAGCCGCGTGGTCGGCACTCTTGATCTTGAGCATGGCCTCGGCCTCGAAGGCGCTCGTCGTTGACCAGTCGGGCAGGGAGGCTATGACGTCGCCGAGGCCGAAGTCCTCGCGGTACTCGGCCCCACGGCCCGTCCTCTCGAGCCAGATCCTGTAGAGGCCTGGCAAAACGCCTCCGGCGTTTTGCCCCCTAGCGGCCGGAAGGCCGCTAGCGACGTCGCGGACGAGGAGGACCTTGAGGAGGGCGGAGACCGTGGCGAGGGGATCGCGGACCGAGGCCGGCCAGGTGATGTTGCCGCCGTTCGAGCCCTCGCCCATGATGCGGACCATGTAGCCCTGGCCGCGGAGCTCCTCGGCGAGACCCACGACATTGGCCTCGCCGGTTTCGGCGCGGCGGACCTCGACCCCGAAGGCCGCGGCGAGCTCCTCGATCCGCATGCTCGTGGCGTCGTTCACCGCGATGGCCGCTTTCGGCATGGCGCCGCCGCGCAGGTCCGCGCCGCGGGCAAGCTGCGCGCACTCGGCCATGCAGCAGAGGGCGAAGACCTCCTGCGCGCCGAGGACGCGCCCGCGCGCGGGTCCTCCGGCCTCCGCGCGTTCCATGATGACGAGGTTGCCCCGGTCGCCGTCGCAGTCGGGCACGTAGCCCGCCACGAAGGAGGGATCGGCCGCGGCCGCCTCCTCGAGGGCCTTCCTGCAGCCGGCGAGGGACTCACCCTCGGGGACGATGCGATGTGCGAACTCGCGCGGCCTGTCGTTGAGGCTACGGAAGCCCACGCCGAGGGCGCCGAGGAAGTCCGCGTCTATCGAGAGGGAGCGGGCCGAGCCGTTGAGCTCCGCGAGGACTGAGACCTTGCGCGATGCGGCACCCGAGGCCATGCCATCGAGGAAGGCCCCCTGCTCCGCGGGATCTGCGCTCCCCGTGACCACCTCGTGCGAGAAGAGGGTATAGGCGGAGATGGAGCGGCGCTTCCAGGACGACACGCCCGAGTAGACCTTCGCGAGCTCGCGCGGGTCGGCGGCCTCTGCGGCGTAGAGTACGTGTTTCACGAGGTCGGGAGAAGCGATGAGGGCCCTGAAGGCCTCGATGAGGCGGGCCGAATCCTTGCCGGGGAGGACGCCTCCCCCCACGCCGAACTTCACGCCGTTGTGCCCGGGCGGGTTGTGGCTCGCCGAGATGTAGCAGAAGCCCTCGGCCCTGTCGTCATGGTCGCCCGCGACGAGCGATGCGTGCCGCGAGTAGGCCATGATCTCGGGCGCCGCGACGATGAAGAGGTAGCGCGGCCTCGCGCCGAGGCCGAGGAAGACGCGGCACATCGCGTCTGCCAGGGCCGGGCCCGTCGGCCGCGAGTCTATGCCGATGAGGACGGCGGGATCGGGCCTGCCCGAGCGCTCGCGGAGGAAGTCGGTGAAGACGGAGGCCATGGCGCCCGCGAGGAAGAGGTCGGCGCTCGACACGCGGGGCGAGAGCGAATCCTCGTCGGCCGCGCCTGGCGCGAGCGGCGCGGCCAAGGGCGCCGACCAAGGCGCCCTCGCGTCACCGGGTTCCGGCGAGGCGAAGACCTTGCGCCAGCCCGAGGCCGAGAGGATGAGGCCCGACATGGCCTGCTCGAGCTCGGCCGGGGAGGGTAGGCGCCTTGTCTCGAATGGCGAGACCTCGGGATCGCCGATGAGGAATCCCGTCGCGGGATGGGTGATTTCTGCCATTGTTGTCCTCCCTGTCGCGTGCGCCAGCGAGCCTAGCACGAGGAGGCCTTCACGATAAAGCGGGTGAGGCCTCCCGGGCCCTTCTCGCGGGGCGTCGGGACGTCGAGGTTCCGACCTTTCTCCCTTGCCACGACGAGCGCGGAGTGCGTATCTTCTTCGGTCATGAACCTCTCGCGCATCCTCAAGTCCCTCCTCCCCAGCTTCATCCCCCTCATCGCCTATGTCCTCGTGGACACCTTCCTCGGCGAGAGGACGGGCCTCTACGCCGGCATCGGCATCGGCGTCGTCGAGTTTCTCGTCGTCCTCGTCCGCGACCGCAAGCCCGATCCCTTCGTGGCGGCCGACACCCTCCTTCTCGCCCTGGCCGGCGCCATCTCGCTTATCAGCAACAACGACATCTGGTTCAAGCTCAAGCCCGCGGTCATCGAGCTCGTCTTCAGCGCTTCCTTCGCCCTCCTCCTCGTCCTGCCCGAGCGCTATCTCAAGGCCTACATGGAGCGCCAGCTCAAGGGCTTCGAGTTCCCCGACTCGACCCTGCCCGCCATGCGGAAGAGCCTCGGCGCCATGCTCGCCATCCTCGCCGTCCACGCGGGCCTCACGGCCTGGTCCGCCGTGGCCCTGTCCACCAAGGCCTGGGGCTTCATCTCGGGCGTCCTCCTCTACATCCTCTTCGGCGTCTTCGCGTTGGCCGAATTCATCTATGCCCGCGTCAAGGGCCGCAAGTTGCGCGATTCAGTCGGAGCCGCCCGGGGCGAGGCCCTCCTCCCCATCGTGGACGAGAATGGCAAGGTGACGGGCCAGGCTCCCGAGCGCCTCTGCCACTCGGGAAGCTTCACCGCCGTCGATGGTCCGGCAGCGGGCAACGCTGTTGCAGCCAACGCGCCGGAGGCCGCCGACAGCGGCGCACCCGGCGGCGCCTCGGGCGCCACCGCGGGCCGGCACCTTCTCCATCCCGCCTACCGCCTCTTTGTCGTGGACGACAGGGGCCGCCTCTTCCTGCGGCGCGACAGCCCGGCCGACGCGGATTCGAACGGAGCCCGCGCGGCCTGCGCCGGCTCCGCCGGCGATGCCCTCTGGGACGTGGCCCTCTCGCGCCACATCGAAGCGGGCGAGGGCCTCGAGGCGGCCATCATGCGCGGCATCAGGGAAGGCCTCGGCGTGACGTCGATGAACCTCGAGGCCGCGAAGGCGAAAGCCAGCCCGAGCCTTCGCTACCGCCGCGACGACGAGACCGAGTCCGAGCTCGTCTTCGTCTTCTTCCTGCCCTTCGCCGGCCCCTTCGGCCTCGCAGGCCGCGAAGGCGCCGAGGGCCGCTTCTTCTCGCCCGAGGAGATTGCCGAGGCCGCGCGCTCGGGCCTCTTGTCGCGGCGCTTCCTCGACGAGTACCGGATGCTCGCCGAGGCCTCGCGGGCGGGGCAGGGGCAGCAGGCCTAGGCGGGAAAAAGGAAATAAGCCCCGCTCGCCTCGACTGGACCTCCGGTCGCCAAACGGGTACAGTCAGGGCGGGTACAAGGAGGAGTCATGGCTGACCGGCAGGATGACGGAGAGGAGCCGAGGCGCTACCGCAGGCACGAAAGCAGGCAGAACCCCGTCGGGCGAATGGTGAGCGGGATTTTCGTTGCCCTCGGTTTCGTCGTCCTCGGCCTGCTCCGTCCCCAGGATTCCTGGGCCTTCTTGATCGCAATCGTCGCCGGCGCCCTTCCCTTCGCACGCGGCCTCCGCGACTTCATCGGGGAAAGGGCCGGTCGGCCCTCATTGACCAGGGAAAGCGCCGCCGAGAAGGATGCGGCGCTTGAGCGGAGCATCCTCCGCATCGCACAGGACCGGGAAGGCGTCGTGACGCCCGCGGCCGTCGCGCTGGATTCCGCTGTGAGCCTGGATGAGGCGGAGCGTGCGCTCCAGGCCCTCGTCGCCCGCAATCACGCGACCATGGAGGTCCGAGACGACGGACGGATCGAGTACGTGTTCGCGGAGTTCAGGCATCTTGCCTGACGTTCCCCGGCCGCGCAGGCCTCGACGCGATGGGCGACTCCTTGCCGCCGCATGACCGGGCCCCCGGAAGTCGGATCTGCAGAAATGCGGGAGGGACACCTTTCGCAGGAAAGGTTTCCCTCCCGCCCCCGCTCTTCCAAAGCCGGGGAACGAGGCACAAGGACCGCTTGCGTCCTCAAGATCGCGGCGGAATGCACTCTTCACCTGTGACGTGAAAAAGCTTGCGTTCCCGACGGAACGGGCTTATCCTGTCGTAAAATCATCATATTTACGAACAGGCATTAAAAATGAGCCAGCTCGAGCGCATCACCTACATCGACCGCACGCTGAGGGAAAAGGGTTCCGTAAGGACCCGGGATGTAGCCTCTCGCTTCGAAGTGTCCCCGCGACAGGTATCCAGGGACATCGAGTACCTTCGCGACCGCTTCGACGCGCCCATAGCCTGGGACGCCGCGCTCCGCGCCTTCCGCTACGAGGGCCCCTTCGACGCCCTGCGTTTCGCCGACGAGAAACTCCTCATCTTCAACGCCCTCGCCCGGAGCATGGCGGGCAATGAGCACTACATTCCCGTCGTCACCGCGGAGATCCTCGCCGAACTCGAGTCGCACATCGCGCGCGACTACCGCCCCGTCTCCCGCCGCATCCGCTGGAAGCTCCCGATAGCCGAGCGCGCCTCCATGGAGGACTTCACGGTCACCTGCCAGGCCATGCTCCTCGGCCGCCGCCTCGAGCTCGCCTATCGCGACGCGGCCGGCAGGCGGAGCGACCGCACGATCGAGCCCGAGCGCCTCGTTAACTATTCCGGGCGCTGGTACCTCGTGGCCTGGGACCTCGGGCGCGAGGCCCTGCGCACCTTCCACCTCTCACGCGTCGAGCGCCTCTCGCTCTCTAAGGATCGCATAACGTCTCCGAGACCGGCAGGCGCGGCCGAGCCCGATATCGAGGCCTTCGTCGACTCCGGCTTCGGCATCTTCGCAGGTACCGAGACCGTCGAGGCGAGCATCCGCATCACGGGCAGCGCCGCTCCCCTCGTCGCCCGCCAGGAATGGCACCCCCGCCAGCGCGCCCTGCAGGGCCTGGACGCGAATGGCCTACCCTGGACCGAGCTCTCCTTTCCCGTCGCCGACGTCACCGAGCTCCTCGGCCGCGTCCTCTCCTTCGGCTCCGCAGCCGAGCCCCTCGCCCCGCCCGCCTTGCGCGAGCGCTGGCAGGCCGAGATTCGTCGCATGGCCGCCCTCGCATCCGGCGCGCCGGCGCCCACTACACAGACGACGGCGACAACGGGCGTCCGCGAGGGGGCGTAGAATGACCGCAACGACGGCTCCCAGACCCGTCGATACCCGAATCATTTAATAAAGAGCGGGAGGGAAACCTTTCCCGAAAGTTTTCCCTCCCGCGCCCGCTTTTCCAAAGGGGGAGAAGTTCCTGATGAATGACGGAAAGCCGATCGCGCATGTGAAGAAAAACGCGGATGGCAGCTGGGCCGAACCTCAGGGCCTAGAAAAGCACTTGGCGGGGACCGCGGAGTTGGCGGATAAGTTCGCCATGGCTTTCGGTTCCGCACAGTGGGGCCGGGCCGCCGGATTGTGCCACGATACAGGGAAGAGCCCGGAAGCATGGCAGCGGTACCTGAAAACGAAGAGCGGCTATGACGAAGACGCTCACCTCGAGACAAAGAATGGAAAGAAGGATCATTCGACCCCTGGAGCCAAGCTCGCCGAGGAAGTCCTTGGCAAGGGTATTGGCCGTATCCTCTCGTATTGCATAGCGGGGCACCATGCGGGTCTTCCCGATTGGATAGAATCCCAGAGCTCGCTCATCTTCCGGTTGCAGAACGCCACGACCATAGGCATTTCCTCGGGATACAGGAAGCTGCTTACATCAAACCGACCGACAACCCCACCGTGGCAGTTCGACCGGAAGGGACTCGATCTGTCCTTGTGGATACGGATGCTTTTTTCTTGCCTCGTGGATGCGGACTTTCTCGATACCGAGGCATACATGGAAGGCGAAAAGGCACAGCTGCGCGGCGGATACCTTGCGCTTCCGGATTTGCTTGTTCGCTTCAATACATATATGGCCGAAAAGACCAGGCTGGCGATGGAGACCGCCAATACCGATGTCAACCGCGCCAGACAACGAGTCCTGGCTGACTGCCGCGAAGCGGCCGCTCTGGAGCCGGGCTTCTTTTCTCTGACCGTTCCGACAGGTGGCGGCAAGACGCTCTCGAGCATGGCTTTTGCGCTCGCGCATGCAGTCAAGTATGGGAAAGAGCGGGTTATCTACGTCATACCCTACACGAGCATCATCGAGCAGAATGCCGATGTATTCCGAGCAGCCGTCGGGGCGGATCAAGTAGTAGAGCACCACTCCAATCTGGATGAAAGCGACTCCTCTCCCAAGGCGCGCCTCGCCGCGGAAAACTGGGATGCGCCGATTGTTGTCACGACATCGGTGCAGTTTTTCGAGTCTCTCTTCGCTGCAAGGACAAGCCGCTGCCGAAAACTCCACAACATAGCCAACAGCGTGGTGGTCCTCGACGAGGCCCAGCTCGTTCCAGTGGAGTTCCTTGCCCCGATACTGGCGGCCATGCAGCTCCTTGTCGAGCGCTACAAGGTCAGCTTTGTCGTCTGCACGGCGACTCAGCCCGCCTTTGGGGCGCGGGATGGCTTCCCTGGCCTGCCCGCGGGAAGTGTGAGGGAGATCGTACATGATGTGCCGGGACTATATAGGGACCTTCAACGTGTACGTATTGAGCCCGTGGATACAGAGACGCAGCGGAGCTGGGAGGAGATTGCTTGCGAGCTTTCGGCTATAGATCGGGTCCTCTGCGTCGTGTCTGACCGAAAGAGCTGTCGGGAGCTGTATCGCCTCATGCCCGAGGGAACCTACCACCTCTCGGCCCTCATGTGCGCCCAGCACCGAAGCGATCTCATCGCCGAAATAAAAGAACGGCTGAAGGGAAACGATTCCGTCCGGGTCATCAGCACTCAGCTCGTGGAGGCAGGCGTCGATATCGATTTCCCGGTTGTCTACCGCGTCCTCGCCGGTCTCGATTCGATAGCCCAGGCGGCTGGACGCTGCAATCGTGAAGGCCGGCTCAATGCCGAAGGGAAGCTCGGGAAAGTCGTCGTCTTCGTCGCCCCGCGCAAGGCCCCTGCGGGCATACTCCGCAAGGCGGCCGAAACAGCCTCGCGGCTCTTGGAGGACGGCCTCGCCGATCCCATTTCCCACACGGCCTTCGAGCCCTACTTCTCGGAACTCTACTGGAAGGTAAACTCCTTGGACTCAAAGGGAATAATGAAACTCCTCGAGCCTGATGGGCAGGACTGCGGCATCCAGTTCAGGTCCGCGGCTGAGGCGTTCAGAATCATCGACGATCGTTTACAAAGGACGATCCTCGTGCCGTATGGAGAGGGAGAAAATCTCATCTCACAGCTCAAGTCCCTCGGTCCCGAGCGCTGGTTGCTCCGCAAGCTCCAGCGCTACAGCGTCAATGTCTATCTGAACCAGTTCGCCGCTCTTCAGGAACGCGGTTCGCTGACGGAGGTCGTTACCGGCGTCTTCGCCCTCACCTGCCCGGTGGAGTACGACGAAAAGGTCGGACTATTGGTTGATGAACTACCCATGGACCCGACGGCATACATGGCGTTTTCATGAGCGAAACAAGGAGGCTGCATGAAAGACTGGTGTCTTGAAGTATGGGGCGATTACGCCTGCTTCACGAGGCCCGAAATGAAGGTCGAGCGCGTGAGCTACGACGTGATGACACCCTCCGCGGCCCGCGCGATATACGAGGCGATCCTGTGGAAGCCCGCCATCAAATGGCATGTGACGAGCATCGAGGTCCTCTCGCCCATCCGCTGGATCTCCGTGCGGCGGAACGAGGTGAGCCGTATTGCTATCGGTCCGACTCAAGAGCAACTTGATGGGAAGAACGGCGAGCCCATGGGGTTCTATGTTGATGAGCAGAAAAACCGTCAGCAGCGGGCTGGACTGTTCTTGCGCGACGTACGGTACCGTCTCCACGCGTGGTTCGAGTTCATTCCACCGGAGAAGCGGAGGGCGAACCGTCCCGTAGGAGAGGAGTACTGGGCCGACGATGCCGAGCGGAAAGAGTGTTTCCGCACGGATGAGTCCGAGGAAAAGTACGCTGCGATGTTTGGCCGCAGGGCGCGCAAAGGCCAGTGCTTTCACCGCCCCTACCTCGGCTGCCGCGAGTTCGCCTGCGACTTCCGGCTTGTCGAGGACGGCGCTACGACGCAGCCGCCGATCATCAAGACCGACGAACTTGGCTGGATGCTCTACGACTTGAATTTCGAAGATCCTCTCGATCCTAAACCCGAGTTCTTCCGGGCTCGCTTGAATAGTGGGGTTGTGAATACCGACCGGCGCGACCCGAAGGTGGAGGTACGGGGATGATACTCCAGGCTTTGAAAGAGTATTACGACAGAAAGGCAGCCGACCCCGAGAGCGGCATAGCGCCGGAGGGCTGGGAATGGAAGGAAATTCCCTTTGTTGTCGTGCTCAATGCGAAAGGGAATCTCGTACAGATAGAAGACACGAGAGAGGGTGAAGGCAAGAAGAAGCGTGCAAAACGATTCCTAGTTCCACAAGGAGTGAAGAAGACTTCCGGAATCGCGGCTAACCTTCTTTGGGACGCCGCCGACTATGTTTTTGGTATCATGAACACGGATGGGCTAGATAGCGAGAAGGTAGAAAAAGCCACAATCCGTGCACCAGAACAAAAGAAAGCGTTTATCAAACGAATCAAAGATGAATTGCCCGAAACAGACCGGACTAAGGCGATACTTAGCTTTCTATCTACAATAGAGCGGACAACACTCGAACGAATATCGGTATGGAGGGATATCTACGAAGACAGTCCTTTGCTGAGTTTTCGATTCGACGATGAACAGGGTCTGTTTTGCCGATCCAAGGAAGTACTTGTTGCATTGAGCGAAAAGAGCAGAAAGCGGCAGGCAAATGGAATCTGTCTGATATCTGGAACGACCGACCGGATCAGCGAGCTTCATACAGCTATAAAAGGGGTCAATGGCGCTCAGACCTCCGGCGCGAATATTGTCTCATTCAATCTAGAGGCATTCTGTTCCTTCGGAAAAAAACAAGGACTGAATGCTCCAATTGGCGAGACAGCCATGTTTGCATACACAACAGCTCTCAATACACTTCTTTCACGGGATTCAACGCAACGACTCCAAGTCGGCGATGCCTCAACCATTTTCTGGTCAGCTCGGAAAACGAGCTTCGAGTCTGACTTTGCCTTTTTTTTCAAGGAACCTGAGAAAGATGATCCTGATGTAGGTACGCGTCGGATCAGAAATTTGTTCAAGTCTCCGAAGACGGGCGCTTACCTCGACGACGACAGCGAAGGAAAGTTTTATATCCTTGGTCTTTCCCCCAACGCTGCGCGCATCTCGGTACGTTTTTGGGAGGTCGGTACAATTGATGAGTTCGCCGGAAGGATACGACAGTATTTCGAGGATCTCCGTATCGTCAAGCCGTCCAACGAGCCCGAATTCTACTCCCTATGGCGTCTGCTAGTGAACATCGCGATTCAGGACAAGAGCGATAACATCCCGCCCAATCTGGCGGGAGACTTCATGCATTCGATCCTGGGCGGGACACCCTATCCGCAGACCCTCTTGCCATCCGCGCTCCGCCGGATTCGCAGCGATTGTCAAGCGACATCAGGAACTGACCCCCTGGCGACACGAACTTCTGACCCCCTCTTGGATTATTGAGCGCCCTCGACGAGGGCTGGCTTGACGAGTCCGGACTTCCTTTTCGCCTTCAGCCTGAAGC
>Ga0209098_1000496_pt1 | contig 43085 bp, 44 predicted proteins | sample AD_JPNHW1_MetaG_FD_184429 | JGI IMG/M metagenome (GOLD analysis project Ga0209098, IMG submission 184429) | Active sludge microbial communities of municipal wastewater-treating anaerobic digesters from Japan - AD_JPNHW1_MetaG (SPAdes) (version 2) | ecosystem: Engineered > Bioreactor > Anaerobic...
ATCGGCTGTCCGATTAATTTTTTTGTTTTATCTTTGTCCATAACCCTAGTTTTAGAAGATTAGGCAAAGATGGCAAGTATATCAATAACTTTGGGTATGCTTGCCTATTTTTTCTCGGACATCAATGATTTATTATATACGTTCTTTTCGTTGTTTAATCACAAGCATTTATTTATCGAACGAAATAAATAATATATTGTACTGCGGAGTTTCTTTATCTGCAAGCTTTTTCTTATATTTGCACACTTTTTATGGCAATTGGCGCTGAATTTAAACCTTATGTAAATTTTTTGCTTTTCATTGCCAGCAAAAACAAATAATTTATACTATTAATTTTGCCGTAAAAACGGTAACAACATTTATTGAAGCAAAGGGGAAATATGCCTTTAAGAAAACTTAGAAACATTGGGATTGCTGCACATATTGATGCAGGTAAGACAACATGTACTGAACGTATCCTGTTTTTTACAGGAGTAAATCGAAAAACGGGAGAAGTTCACGATGGACAGGCTACCATGGATTTTATGAAACAGGAACAGGAACGAGGCATTACTATTGCTTCTGCTGCAATATCATGTTCATGGAACGATTCCCAGATAAATATCATTGATACTCCCGGACACGTTGATTTTACTGTAGAAGTAGAAAGATCATTACGCGTTATTGATGGGATGGTTGCTTTATTCTGCGCAGTTGGTGGCGTGGAGCCGCAAAGTGAAACAGTATGGAATCAGGCCGACAGGTACAAAGTTCCCCGTATCGCTTTTGTAAATAAAATGGACCGTACAGGAGCTGACTTTAATAGCGTGGTAAAGCAGTTAAATAAAAACCTCGATGCTAAAGCAATTGCACTACAACTACCAATGGGCGCTGAAGATAGTTTCGTTGGGATGATTGATGTTATTGAGCGTAAAGCATACACATTTGTAGATAAAGAACGTATCGAATCGGAAATTCCTGAAGAATATAAAGCTGCTGCTGAAGAAGCAAGAAATATAATTGCTGAAAAACTAGCTGATTTTAATGAAGAAATCATGTCACTTTTCCTTGATGAAAAAGAAATTCCAAATGAATTATTAAAAAATACAGCTCGTGAAGCAACATTAAAACTACTGATAACACCGGTATTTTGTGGCGCTGCATATAAAAATAAAGGCATTCAGCTTTTACTTGATGCGATTGTGGATTATTTACCATCACCCCTGGATAAAGGCGCAATTATCGGAACAGATATAGATGATTCGGAAAAAACACGTACAAGAAATCCTTCTGCTCATGAACCTTTTTCTGCTCTTGCGTTTAAAGTGATACACGACCCATTTGTTGGACAACAAACTTTCGTAAGAATTTATTCAGGAACACTGAAAAGTGGATTACAAATTATGAATTCCACGAAAAGAAAAAATGAACGGATCGGACGAATTCTTAGGATTAGCGCAAAAGACAGGGAAGAAATTTTTGAAGCCGGTCCCGGCGATATTGTTGCATTGATTGGAATGAAATTCACTAAAACAGGCGACACTTTATGCGATATGGAACACCCGCTTTTACTAGAATCTATTCATATTCCTCAAACTGTTGTTGAATTAAAAATAATGCCGCCCAAACCCAAAGATCAGCAGAAACTTGGTGAAGCTCTTGGAAAACTAGTAAATGAGGACCCTTCTTTCAGGGTACGTTTTGATGAAGAAACTGAAGAAACAGTTATTTCAGGAATGGGCGAACTGCATCTTGAAATTATTATCGATAGGTTACGACGTGAATTTAATTGTGAAGTTGAAGTTGGCGAACCTGCTGTTGCATTCAGAGAAACAATAACAGCAGAAGAAGAATGCGATTATAAATATGCTAAACAATCAGGTGGTAAAGGACAATTCGCACGTACAGTAATGAGAATTGAACCAAACGAAGGAAAAGGATTTGAATTTATTGATAAAATCAAAGGTGGTGCAATTCCATCGGAATACATTCCTTCGGTTCAGAAAGGAATTTTAAAAACACTGGAAAAAGGCATTATTGCAGGGTTCCCGGTTGTTGATGTAAAAGTGGTATTAATTGACGGCTCCTTCCACCCTGTTGATTCATCAGATATGGCTTTCCAGACATGTGCTTCCATATGTTTTAAACAAGCTTTCATTAAAGCAAATCCAATTCTTTTAGAACCGGTAATGAAAATCGAAATCAACACACCTGACGATTATATTGGCGATGTAGTTGGTAATTTAAATAAACGTCGTGGTAAAATTGAAGCCATGCGCCGTTTCCGTAAAGGTTCACAAAAATTAAACGGATTTGTTCCATTAATGGAAATGTTTGGATATGCTAATCAGTTAAGGAATATATCCAGTGGTAGAGCAAATTATTCAATGGAATTCTTTCAATACATGCCCACACCAAAAAGTGTACAGGAAGACGTATTAAAGAAACTGGAAGAAAAGAAAAAAGCAAAAGCTTAAATAAAATTTATTATGATTATCTCAAGTTGTGGGTTAAAATGCGATGAATGTGAATTCTTCGGAAACAAATGCAATGGCTGTAAAGCAGTAAAAGGTCAAACTTTCTGGGCGTTGGAAATGATGCCAAATAAAACCTGTCCTCTTTTTGAGTGCGCCATAAACCAGCGTAAATACAATGATTGCGGCGATTGCAAAGAATTACCCTGCGAATTATTTTTAAAAATGAAAGACCCGAATTCCACTGAAGAAGAGCATCAGGCATCGCTAAAAGCAAGAGTAGCATTGCTTAAGGAAAAGATATAACGTTTGTTTTTCCGTCATGGCAGAGTTTATCGTTTGCTGTTCGTGTTGTTCTGTTATTCTATTGCTCTATTGCCATAACGTTTTGCTGTTGGTACTAAAGGTCATTAGTAATTGATTAAAAAAATGTTAGCTAAAAACGATTGGCTGCTAAGCATACAGCAGAAGGAATTTTTTCTTGTTAACTGAATTTCATAATTTCAATTAATTTCATTTTCTATTTTCCACAGCAAAAAAATCACCCATTCACCATTTCTCCCATTCATTTCTTTCAATGATTATCCGAATAAATCTGTATCATCAGCTTTTTCCGCGTCAAATCAGCGTCTGATATATGAATCTTTCTATTATTTAAATATTCATACAATAAAAGGATATTCAATTTTTTCCAGGAACAATCCTTTGGCAGGAACTGAATAACCGGCATCGGAGCGATTTTTATTTTCAATAATTTTCCGAAAATCATCAAGACTGATTTTACCTTTGCCCACATCTACAAGTGTTCCAACAATTGCTCTTACCATATTTCTAAGAAAACGATCAGCTTTAATGGTAAATATCAGCATATCATTTTCTTCGTTCCACTCTGCATACATTATTTTACAATTGTTCGTTTTCACATCGGTATGAAGTTTTGAAAAGCTTGTAAAATCAGTATATTCAAATAATATTTTTGAAGCTTCTTTCATTTTTACAACATCAATATTTCCGTAAACGAACCATGAATACTCTTTATTAAAAGGATTTTTTGTTTTTGAAATATAATATTTATATGTTCTTGAAACAGCACTAAAACGCGCATGAGCCGATGCTTCCACATCAATAATTTCCGAAACCGAAATATCTTTACTTAATATTGCATTGAGCCGATAGACAATATCTTTTTTTTCTTCATCCGAAAGTTTTTTATCTAAATCAAAATGCGCAAAATATTCACGTGCGTGAACACCAGTATCTGTGCGGCCTGCACCTGTTACTTCAATTTCTTCTGAAATAATTATTGATAAAGCTTTCTCTAATCCCGATTGAATGGTAACAGCATTATCCTGCGATTGCCAGCCATGGTAATGTGTTCCATCGTATGAGAGCTTTATAAAATATCGCGACATAATTATTTTAAAATCTTTAAAACAAAATTAAGAATTAAACTTTGACATCATTATAATAAAGTATTAATTCAATAAAGCATCTGCTTCTTTTTTAAAGTCATACTGCAAATCTTCGTGCAATTTTCCCATTGCTTTATGTAACCTTTTTATTTGATTCAGGTAAATGTTTTCAAGAGCCACGCTTTTATTTAAGGGCATTTCAGCATTTTTTATTTTCATACAGAAGTATAAAAGTAATTCTGTTTCAGTTTGTGCAGAGCCGGAATATTTTATATATTTATTTGTATTTCTTAAAATCTTACGCAGACTTTTCTTAATATAATATACGTTACTCATATTAATCTCATCAAACTTTTCATCAATCTCGCTTTTTATATTTGTTTTATAAGACTCTTCGTCATGCGCATGAAAAAGCAGGTAAGTTAAAAGTTCTTTATTATCCTTTTTATATTTTGCGAGGCGCATGCAAAGCGCCATCACCCTGGCAGGCGAAAGCGTACCCAATTCATTTTTTATCTCACTAAGCGAAAAAGCCTTCATAAACATTACATAACCTTCAAACATTTTTACAAATATACCCTTTTTATAAGGTAATAGCATTTATAAAAACCCGATTAGGTTTAATTTTATTTTTTTATTTCAAATATTATTATTTTCTTTGTGCCACATTTTTATAAATTAGTAACACAATGCAGGTAAAACGTTTTGGAGTTTCATTAGAGGAAGATATACTAAAAGCCCTGGATGAGTTGGTGATGAAGAATAAATTCCCCAATCGTTCACAGGCTATCAGGAATCTTATTAAAGGAACTTTAGTTTCTGAGAAAGTTGATAAGAATAAAATTGTTGCCGGCGCTATTGTTATTGTTTACGACCATCACAAACGCGAACTGAATAACAAATTAATGCACGTTCAGCACGATTATCACGAACTGATATTATCTACACAACATGTTCACCTCGCCCACGACCTTTGTCTTGAAACTATTGCTGTTAAAGGAAAAGCGCAATCATTACTTACATTGGCCGATAAAATAGTTGGGACAAAAGGTATTAAACATGGAAAATTTGTGATGACCGATATCGAATAATTTTTTTTAAAAATAAAGTAACACGATTATTTAATAAAGTAACATACCATGAATCTATCAAAACATATTATATATATTTTTTTATTAGTCACAACACCTGTTTACATACAAGCACAGCTTCCCTGCATTACAGATAACACAGGTACTCTTGGTAAATACAACGGACAAATTGAAATAAGCAACGGATTGGGCTTTCATAACGAGCATCGATGTATAGAAAATTCTACGGAAATTGCACCGGTATTTACTTTTGGACTTCTGGATAATATGGATTTGGTAATCGGATATCCATTTCTTTTTTCGAATATTCAGGATGATTCAGGCATTACCAGAGTAGCAGGATTCTCAGATATAAGCATTGAAGTAAAATATTGTTTTTACAATAATAATAATTTTTCAGTTGCAATAAAACCCGGCTTATCTTTTCCAATGGGCAAATATGAACAAGGATTAGGCAGTGGAAAAATAAGCAGTTCTGCATTTCTTATTTCATCGATTAATTTATCCCCTGTTGAAATAAACTGCAACATTGGTTATATACAAAATGCAAATAAATGTGGTGATGCACTTAACATTTGGCATTTCTCTCTTGCCGCCGATTATTCAACAAAACAAAACCTACATATTATTCTTAACTCAGGAATTGAAAAAAACCCTGATTCCACCGATAAAACGTATCCGATATTCGGATTAATTGGCATTTATTATTGTATTAATGATAATTGCGAAATAAGTACAGGTTATAAACATGGAATAACTTCAGCTGAGACACAGCATTCTTTCATATATGGTATAACATTAAGATTTTAAATTATGCACATTCCCGATGGATATTTAAGTCCGCAAACCTATATTCCTTTAGCAGCGGCATTTGTAACAGTTACTGCTATTGCAGTAAAAAAAGTAAAAAAGGAGATTTCAGTAAAAAATATTCCCTACCTGGGAATGGCTGCTGCATTCTCATTTATCATTATGATGTTTAATTTACCAATACCTGGTGGAACTACAGGACACGCAGTTGGTTCGGCGGTTATTGCAATTATACTTGGGCCGTGGACAGCAACAGTTGCAGTATCTGTAGCACTTATAATACAAGCTTTAATTTTTGGTGATGGCGGCATAACCGCTATTGGGGCTAATTGTTTCAACATGGCTATTTTTATGCCCTTTGTTGCATTTTATATTTTCAAATTATTCAATGCAAATTCACTAAATAAAAAAAGAGTATTTTTCTCTTCTTTTTTATCCGGTTATATTAGTCTTGTTTTAGCAGCTGTTTTAACTGCGGTTGAATTTGGAGTTCAACCACTAATAGCCACGGATCCTGACGGCAAAGCATTGTATTGCCCATACGATTTATCTATATCAATTCCCGCAATGGCTATAGAACATTTAATATTATTTGGTATTGCAGAAGGCATCATTACTGCATTAATTGTAAGATATTTTCTTAAAAATGAACCGGGAATAATTCATTCAATCCAGAAAGGAGTAGCTAATGAAAATAAATAAAACACAAAAAAGAATATTAATAATTTTAATTGTATTATGTTTGTTGACCCCAATCGGAATTCTGCTTCCTGTGTTTTTTAATGCAGGAGACGCATGGGGCGAATGGTCGGCTGAAACAATGAAAGATTTAATAGGTTATATACCCGAAGGATTAATGAAATATTCTGATACCTGGAAAGCTCCTGTACCTGATTATACGGTAAACAGCGAAGACGCATCCGTTGTTCATCAATCGGGATATTATATTGTTTCAGGAATAATGGGCGCTAGTATTTCATACATCGTGATGCTTTTGTTTTCTAAATTAATTGCAAAAAATGGAAAATAAAATTCCTTCATATCTACTAAACACTGAAGAAATAAATATTCACAGTTTCCAAAGGAATAAACTTCCTTTTATTGACAGAACTATTCACAATTCTGCAAAAGCAATAAAATCAATATACACACAAGCCGAAAACGCTTCGAAAAAAAACATCATTAATGAAATCAATCCTAAAATAAAATTCATATCATTACTCTACATTGCTATAGTAATAAGTCTTGCAAATAATATCTTTTCTCAATTTTTATTAAGCTGTTTTATCCTGCTAATCATTATCTCTTCAAATCTCAACATTTTAAATATCTACAAAAAAATACTTTTTATTGCATTTATATTTGGACTTCTTGTTACGCTTCCTGCATCCCTGAATGTCATTACACCGGGAAAAATTATTTTAAATATTTTTTCTTTTTCCGAATCAACAAAATTCTGGATTTATCATGTTCCCGAAAACATTGGGATTACAATGGAAGGACTCGGAGTTGTAGCATTATTTTTTTTAAGAGTATTAAACTCCGTTTCATTTGCATTGCTTATTGTTTTCACAACTTCATTTCCTGCTTTTATAAAATCATTTAAAATTATTGGTATTCCTGATACTTTCCTGATGATAATCTCACTTGCATACAAATTTATTTTTATTCTTTCAAAAACAATTGAAGAAACTTACATGTCTTTAAAATCAAGATTGTTTGGTAATGTAAAAAATAAAAATATCAGGAGAATAATCACAGGCAGGATCCATTTCATTTACAGGAAATCGAATTTAACTTATGAGCAAACCTATCAGGCAATGCTTTCAAGAGGCTATATGGGAAAAATAAAACTCATATCAGAAAAGAAATTATCGACAACAGATTATATAGCTTTATCAATTGCTGTCACATTCGGGATATTCATAATCATTATCGGGTAAGATGGAAAATATTATTGAATTACAAAATATAAGCTATTCTTATTTTAATAAAATAGCAGCTCTGAAAAACATAAATCTTAAAATAAACAGGGGGGAAATGTTTGCTGTTATTGGTCAGAACGGAAGTGGAAAATCAACCCTGCTTCACATTATTAATGGCTTGATACAAGCAGAAAGCGGGAAATATTTATTCAAAGGAAAAGAAGTAAGTGACAAAAGTTTAAAGGATAAAAATTTCTCATTGGAATTTCGTAAAAGCATGTCGTTTATATTTCAGAATCCCGAAATTCAACTCTTCTGCCCTACTGTTATGGACGAATTATTGTTTGCTCCTCTTCAACTGGAAATTTCAATTGAAGAAGCGAAAGAAAGAGTTGAAAAAACTTTGGAATATTTAGGAATAACCGAATTAAAAGATCGTCCTGTTTACATGCTTTCCGGCGGCGAAAAAAAGAAGGTTGCCATTGCATCATCATTAACAATAAACCCGGAAATCATTTTAATTGATGAACCGCTGGCTGGACTTGACCCAAAAACACAAACATTTTTTATTGAACTAATCCTCGAATTAAATAAAGCGGGCAAAACAATAATCTTCACAACTCATCATCTCGACCTGATAGACCATCTTCAGCCAACAGTCGCAGTGCTTTCGGAAGAACATACTATTCAGAAAATTGGAACAGCTGCAGAAATTTTAACTGATGAGGAATTTTTAATAAGCGTTAACCTTATTCATGAACATATTCACAGGCATGGCGAAGAAGTTCATAAACACTATCATTCACACTATGTCTTTCACAAACATTGAATTTCTGTCTTGAAAAGAAAAGTTATGATTTAAAAATCATAATAGAAATTATTCAGGCTTGTACGAAGTCCAAAATACACAAAGGTGCTGTGTTTATCAGCAACTGAAGAAGATTCCGTTCTATCAGAAACACCAATGGAAATATTTAAATTTGTAACAGGATTAACAAGATAGCTAATTCTAAAATCTTTATACATTAACTTTGTTTTAATACCTTGCCCAATGAAATTACCATATTCATGCGGATGTGTTTCATATGATTCAAAAATATCTTTACCATAGTTTACACCGGCACTATCAGCGCCATACACGGCATAATTAAACTTTAACTCTGCAAAAAATCTTTTGTAATTGTATTTTAAAAATGTAACCGATTCCCTGAAATTCGCTCCCAGCGGATGCGCCAGAGCTTCGTTATAATGCCCATAATTTTGCAGTGAGGTACGGCTTGAATAAGTATATGGACGTACAATATTATACTCTGTTTGAAAATATAAATTCTTTATTCCAAAAATATCAAACGATTTCAACCCGATTTGTTCAGCTTGCTTATTTCCCCACCAACCGCTATCAGACAATACTTCATGAATTTTAAATTCATCAATCATCAACTGACCATAAATAACATTGCTTCTTCTGATTTTATATGAAACATTTAAGCCAAGTAATGCATTATCCGGCGAACCTAGTGAAAATTCAACAGGTCTGAAGAAGATTATTGGATTTAAATAATTAACATCAAATCCTCGATAGCCTGTACTGTCAGCAGCTTTCCAAATTATTGCCTCAAAAAGCCCAACATTCAATCTTCGTGTTATAGCATAACTTAAATAATGAAAAGTTCCATATTTTTTCTTATAACCTAAATCGTATGCATGTGGTGTTTTTAAATCCTGAAACTGTGCATAAAGGTTAACATACTTAAGTCGCCAAACGTTGGTGGTTATTTTAAAATATGGATAGTTAAATGCATTATCTGAAAGTAATAATGAGCGATAACCATCACCAATAAAATTCTTCCCATGCCCAAATTGCAGGTTTACATATTTTGTAGGAGTGTATGAAATATATCCACTAGCCCATGCATAATCAAAACCATCACCTTTAAATTCTTTTATCTGGCCTTGCCCGGGAACCACAATATTATGTTTTATACTATTATCAAGATAATCAATAAACGTTGCTTGGTTTTCGTAAAATGTTGTAAAAAAAGAAAATTTATTTTCTATCGAACCTTCAACCTGAAAACCGCGCGTATTCACAAATTTATTACTACTGCTATCATTTAAATCATTACCTAATTCAAAATTAAAAACCGGATTTATCAATAATTTCAAACCTTCTTTATCAAGACTTATCAAGCTTTCATTAAAAACTTTATTAAAAATTCCATTACAAGCTTTTCTCTTGAAATTACTTCTATAATTATTTTGATTCTTTACCGAGTCAATATTTATTTCTTTATTTACTTCAGAAGTTAACCAAGGTTTAACAGCTGTATGAAAACTATTCCGTGGGAAATATAAACTTCTTGAAATATCATTGTTATAATCGTTAATTAAAGGAAAGTTTAATTGTTGAGAAAATAGCGGAGAAAATGAAAAAAGAATAAATGATAATAAAAGAATATTTTTTTGTTTCATAAAATTTTATTTGTCTTCAAGTACCACTGTTTCTATATTTTCTTTATCACCACATTTATTATTTTTCGATGGCAAAATTGCGTTTTTCAGTCTTCTTAATATCATTGTGATTGGAATCAAATATAAAAGCGTAGCAATAACAACAAGAGTAAGAGTAAGCCAAAATATTCCGATATGCTGTAATTGATAAGCAATTATTATAAATACAATTGTAGAAATAGACAATATTAAAGTAGCTTGCGAATGGGAGTATCCTAAATCAAGTAATTTATGATGAATATGCCCTCTATCTGCTTTAAACGGTGACTGCTGACGCATAATTCTTACAATCATCACTCTGATTGTATCATATAAAGGAAGAAAAAGTACAGCAATTGAAACAGCAGGCGATGACGCAATATAATATTTACCTGTAGTTACAGCATCAGCCTCATTAAACTCAATGACTAATACAGCAATAATAAAACCTATTAATAATGAGCCTGTATCACCCATAAAAATTTTATATTTTCCTTTAGATAAGTTATATGGCAGAAAACCAATAAGTGCTCCTGTTAATGAAAACGAAAGTATAGCACATTGATAATTTTCAACCAAATAAAACCAAATTCCAAATGCTAAAGAACAAACCATTCCTATTGCAGTTGCAAGCCCATCAATACCATCAATTAAGTTAAATGAATTTACCACAACAATAATTACAAACATGGTTAGTATAAAACTAAATAAGTATGGTATTTCAGTTATGCCAATAAATCCGTGCAAGTTTGTGAACCTTACATCGGCAAAAACAATAATAATAGCAGCTGATAAAATTTGCGTAGCTACTTTACTAAATGGAGAGATAACAAAAATATCATCTTTAAGTCCACTAAAAAATATCAACAAACAACTAGCAGCAATAAAAGGTAATTCGGGAAAAGGTGTATATGAACAAAAAATTAATGCCGAAAATTTAAAACCCGCAAAAATTGCTATACCTCCTAGTGTAGGAACTGCACCTGAATGCGATGTCCTACCATTAGGTAATGCACATAACAACTTTGCTTTTGCCAATTTAACAATAGGCGGAACAGACATATAACTGATAATTAAAGCTGAAAGTAAAGCTACAGCAATAATTATCCAATAATCAATATAATTCATTAACATTTCTTAATTCCAAAAAATTTCGCAAATTTACTTATAAAACTCCAATATTTTACGATAAAAAACAAATTATATAAATAATAAATTTATTCATATTTTTTTTAAATATATACAATAAAAACACACAAATCAAGCAAATAAACCAAGTACCTTACTTGATTTAATATTTTTAAATCGGAAATTGTACGTATTTAAATTTAAAAAGTTCCATGTTTTCCAATACAAATACTTTAAATCCCGATTCTCGCAAATCAAAATTTACAAATTAATAAAAAACTTTTTAATAAAAAATGAATGAATTTATAAATGGTAGGAAATTGGGGATAAGTGGTAAGGTTGGGTTGATAGATGATATTTATTTACAATCCTTTCCCTTTTAACATTACGATTATACCCTTCCAGATAATATTTATATCAAGCATCAATAAATTAAAAGATGAAGAATTGATATATTTGTCAATATATTCATATTCGTAAATAGGATTTCCCATTTCAGGAGTTCCTTTTTTAATATGCCCAAGGCCCAATAATCCCCCTCGAATAAGAAACCTTGTAACATTACCTTGTTGCAAATCTCTTTCATAGTGATGGATAGCCAATGGTCTGGGACCAACAATAGACATATCTCCTTTTAAAACATTAAAAAATTGCGGTATTTCATCTAAATAAAATTTCTTCACAAATTTTCCTAAATGAGTTCTTGATTCAGGTGTCCATTCTTTTGAAAATGCATGCCAGTCTCCTTTTGCTTGTAATTCTTTATCAATATATTTTTCTTTAATTAATCTGATTTTATATTTTTTAAATATTCTACCGGCACTAACAGCATTATAATAAAAAAACAAAGGACCTCTATTTTCCGGAATTAATATTCCTTCTATTAAATTAAAGATTAATAGACATAGTAATATTGGAGAACAACATAACAAAATTAAAAAAGACACAATCTTATCAAAAATCAACTTGAATATAGGTACTTCCAATGGTTTTTTTATTTCAAATAGACTTTTATATTTAATCTTTATCTCTTCTGTAGGAGGCTTATATGGAAAAGCTTCCTTGGGTTCTTGATTATTTGACATTTTTTATAATGATTTAATATCTATTAATGAACAATCATAAATAAGTAATTGTAATTATATTATAATCTATCAAATATTTTTACATTAAAGTTCTCTAATATCTTTTATATTCGTAGTATTTCAAAATAATATTAGTAACTGTTTAAAATTTATTCAATAATAATTTTATAGAAGCAATATAAATCATTGCTTGACTAGTTTCAAGTAAATACTCAAAATCTTTACTTAATCTTCTAAAGTTTTCAAACCAAGAAAAAGTTCTTTCAATCAACCATCTTTTAGGACTTACTTTATTGATAAATTGGCACTTTATTTTGGGAGAAATAAATAAAGATAAATCATGTTCTTGCTTAACTTTCTCAATAAGATTACCCCTATAGCCACAGTCTGCATACATACGTTTTATTCCAAAAGTATTTTCAAATAAATTTTTGATTGTCAACTGCGCACCTACACTATCATGAATATTTGCAGGATGCACAAGATTTGATATTATGTTACCTAAAGAATCAACAATAACATGGCGTTTTCTGCCATTGATCTTTTTATTGCCATCATATCCTCTTAATCCACCAATACGTGTTGTTTTGATGGATTGCGAATCAATAATAGCCATTGAACATTCTGCTGGCTTGTTTGACAATATTCTTATCTTCTCTACAAGCATATCGTTGATATATGTGAACATTTCTTCGTCTCGCCACTTTGAAAAATAGTAGTAAACCAACTGCCATTTAGGAAAATTTTTGGGTAAGTGACGCCATTGACAACCTGTAACAAGCAGGTAAAATATCGCATCGAATATAACTCGCAAATCATGTTTTCGCTTTCTTTTATTGCTATCTAAATATTTTTCTATAATTTTCCACTGTGCATCGCTTGAATCGGTAGGGTACATTTTTTTGAAGTTTTGGTCGACCTCAAATAAAATAGATTATCCTATCGGTTCTCGATGTACGTTATAATTTATCTTAACATAATTTTAAACAGTTTCTGAAATAATTTTTATTTACGATCAATAAATGTGATACTTTTGGATTCAACTGATTTAATAACTACTTTTTGAATTTGATTAACAAAAGAAAGGTTATTAAACTTTTTAGAATGTTCAATAATAAAATCTTTATTGAATTTTATTTTTTCAAATTTCATGACAGCATCAATAATATCATCAGGATCTTGTTTTTCAAAATACAAAGCTGTTGATTCATCTATATTAGCACCATTATATGCAATTTGTGTTTCCAAAACACCTCCCTTACCATAAGCAATTACAGGTCTTCCGGCAGCATTTGCCTCAAGTGGAGTTATGCCATAATCTTCCAGTTGAGGAAAAATCAATGCTTTACAATTTGTATAAAGTTTCTCTAATTCTTCGTCATTTACGCCATCTTTAAAGATTATATTGTTTTTTGCTATTGATTGTAAATATTGTTTTTGAGTACCCGAACCAACAATAATTAATTTATAATTTAATTGGTTAAATGCTTCAATAGCAATATCTACTTTTTTATATGGCTCCATTCGGGAAACAATCAAATAATAGTTTTCATCTTTTGCTTCACCAGTATATTTATTCTCTTTAATAGGGGGATTTATTAAAAAATCAGATTCTCTATTATATGATTTTTTAATAGCACTTATAGTAGATTTACTATTTGCTATAAAAATATCTACTCTTTGTGCTGATTTATAATCAATTTTTTTATAATACCAACGTAACAAATCAAAAATTATTTTTTTTAGTTTTCCTGCATTCTTATATTGAGTATATGAGTTTGGATACCATAATAAGCGAAATGGTTGATGACAATACGAAATCACAATAGTTTTTTTTCCATACTTTGCATATTTTGCACCAGTTGTAGTTGATTGCAAAACTACATCATATTTTTTTAAATCTATTGATTTTGCTGCCCATACACCAAAAGGGAAAAAAAGTTTTTTATACGAAAATTCATTCTTGGTTATTTTGTTATACCATGAAGTATGAATTTTATAATTCCTAAATTCAGGAAATGTAGCTTCTGGGTAATATACAGAAGAAAAAATATCAGCTTCAGGAAATGCCTGAATAAAATATAAAAATACTCTTTCTGCTCCTCCCCTGCATATTATTCCATCATGAATTAATGCTATTTTCATTACAAATTGTTTATTATATTTAATAGTTTTTTTGCTGATTTATCCCAATTAAACCTTTTTACATTTTCAGTTCCCAGTTTTATCAAATTTATTCTTTGATTTTCATTGGCAACTATATCTCTTATCGCATTTGAAATACTCTCTATATTATAAGGATCGAAATACATTGCTGCTGAATTACAAACTTCTCTTAAAACAGGAATATCTGACACTAATACAGGGCAAGAAAAACGCATTGCTTCCAAAGGAGGTATCCCGAACCCCTCATAAATAGATGGATAAATAAATGCTATTGCACCTTCATAATAAAATGCTAATTCATCATCTGATACATAACCTAAAAATTTAATGTTGTTTTCATTAACTAATTCATAATTTTTTTTAAAATTTGAATTCTGTGATCCTATAATAAGTAATTCTATTGAATCATCATTAATGTTATTAAATGCTTCTATTAATCTTTTTAAATTTTTCCTAGGGTCAATTGAAGAAACTGTAAGTAGATATCTTTTCTTGTTTTTTTTATTTTCTGTTATATTTAAATTTGAAGACACAGCATTAGGTACTACTATGATTTTATTTTTATTAATTCCATAATAGGATGATATTTCTCCTTTTGAAAATTCACTTACTGTTATAATAGCTTTTGATGAATTTAATAATCGTGGAATTAAAAATTTATAAAATATTCTAAATTTAAAAGAAAATGATTCCTTAAAACGGATAAATGCAATATCATGAACAGTGCTTATTTTGTTATTATAAATTATTGGCGCCGTATTACACAAGTTAATTAAAAGTGGGTTAGCTTTTTTTTTTAAAAAATTAGGTAATTCAAATTGTTCCCATATATGGCCTGAATATTTACCAAAACGAATGAGTTCTGCATTTTCTGGTAGTAATTGATATAAAGAATCTTTTTGGGGAGCTAAAAATATTAAATTTATATCTAAGTTAAGAATAGACTGAGAAATTTCATAAGCAAAGCGTTGTACCCCTGAAATTCTTTGTGTTAAAAAACGAGCATTAATATATACAGTTCTTTTCAAATTATTATTTTTTCAATTTGCCCGAATAAAGAAATGGCAATTTCCTTCGATTATTATTAATAAACGTTCCTAATGATGAATGTAATAATCTTTTTTTCAACAAACCATAATACATATAAAGCTTTCCAAATTCATTTCCATTGTATCCTTTAACTGACTTAAAAAACTCCTTATAGCTATTGATATAATTTATATCACTTTTCCCTTCTAGTCTAAATTTTGTTAACGTTTTAGGGATATATATAAAATTACAATGGTTAAATAATAATCGATGAATAAGTTCCGAATCCATTGCATATTTATATTCTAAAGAGTATACCCCAAACTTATTATATAACGATTTTGAAACGAAAGTAGCCGGATGAAATATTGACATATATTTCCAAATTTTAGAAATCTCAGGAATGAGGGAATATTCATTTTTATTATTAAAATAAGTGATATCTCCATAAAAAACAGCTTCACTAAATCCATTTTCTTGATATGCATTAACTACGCTTTCTATAGTTTCCGGATAGTATTTGTCATCACAATTTAATATTCCAATTATATCACCTTTTGCCTGCTTTATTCCTTTATTAAATGCATCACTTATTCCATTATCTTTTTCAGATTTCCATGCTGTAATTATGTCTAAATTTTTTTTTATAATATCAAGACTCGAATCAGTTGAACCACCATCTACAACAATGTATTCAATATTTTTATAGGTCTGCGATCTAACACTATCAACGCACTCCTGTATATGATCTTCGCCATTATATATAATTGTAATAATTGATACCAATATATTATTATGCATACTTAAACTTAATTCTTATGGTATTTGCTCCATATACTAATAATAACGAAGTTAAAATATAACCTCCATATGCTTCACCATTTAACATGATTAAAATAAATAACCACGAAGCAATGAAAGGCAATGAATCAAATGCTTTTTTAAACAAAAATATAAAGTATAATAAATAGAAAAAACCTAATTGATAAACTATTTCGGCAATCGTTGAAGTAACAAACAAACTATCATTAATTTTGCCTATACCAAAAACTATATTCTTTGATGCAATTTTAAATGCTTTATCTGTGCTTGACAATCTAGATTCCAACGACAAATTATTATCACTTTTTTTTGAAAGCTTTTCAATAGCCTGCTCTTTAATATATGAACTTATGGGTATACCGTATTTACTCTCTGCAAAATTAATAAGGCTAATAACTCCAACTAACGAAACTATTAACCACATAAATACTCTATTCCTAATATTATTATCATTAAAAAAAAATATTATTAAACATCCGAGCAATAATAATAAAAAACCTGATGTTGAAAAAGCTAAAAGAAATGATAATATATAGAATGGAAGTTTCTTATACTCCTTCATTTTAAAAATCAACCAATAAAAACTAAAGCCCAGATTAAAAGCCCATGCACCAGGTTCCCAGAAAATGCTTTGAACCCTAAAATCATTGATAAATCTGTCCGTATATATGAATATATTATAATAACCCTTCCGATCCAATTCGCCACCAAAACCGACAGCGTATCTCACAGGAAATCTTGTAATAATTGAATAATCAATCAGGGATATGGAACCAAACACTATAGCTACAATCGAAAGGATGAAAATAACTCTGGCATATTTATCTAAAATTGATATTAAGTTATCATTAGAGAAGAGAGAGAGAATTATATAGGTAAGCGTAAGATTAAGAACATTTAAATAATTTATATTATTCTGAAAGTTTATAATAGAGCTTAAAATTGGAAAACCTGCTAAAAAAAGAACAAATATATTTGGAATTTGTATTTTAAATGAACTATTCCATAAAAGTAAAAAAAGATAAATGAATAAGCAAATAAACATTATACCCCATACAAAATATTTATTTTCAAAAATAGCCCATGAGCCATTAGCATATACAAATATTACAGCAAGGATATATTCAAATATTTTCAAGAAACGTAAAGGAATCATTGAACTTTCTTTAAAAATTTGGCAGGAGCTCCACCCCAGATTTCATTAGCAGGAATATTCTTATTAACAACACTCCCTGCTCCAATTATAGAATTTTCGCCAATGGTCACTCCTTTCAAAATAATGCAATGTCCGCCGATCCATGCTCCAGATTTTATTACTACCGGAAAAGACTTAATATTGTTATCAGGAATATTGTTTACATAAGGATTCATTCTTTGGATTGGATCGATGGAATGAAAATCCGTATCATATATTTTACAACTTCCGCCCACCAGAACATTATTTTCAATTGTTATGGAATTATAACAAAGAATTGTTGAATTTGAAATTCCCACATTATCTCCAAGCGACAAATTGGAATTTTTATTAACCAAAATAGAGGTGCGAGTGTCGCCACCAATTATATTATAATTTTTTCCACTGCTAATCGTGACATTTTTTCCAATTAATATTTTTCCACGATTCCTTATATAAATGCTACCATATATTGTAGGGAAATTAGCCATCTTTATTCTGGCAATTTTCAAAATAATAAAATTGTAGGTAATCGTTATGAATTTAAAAAAAATAAAAAATTTAATAAAATTTTTAATTTTTATTTTCATGATATTTATTTTAAATTTCTCTTATCTTTTTGAACTTATTTTATTATAACTAATATATTTATTCATTAACTTTCCATTTTATTCGAAATCCTCAATTGCAATCAACAAGTTGATGGTTTTTCGTTGATATTTACTTAGGCTATTATTTAAGGAAGCACTAACCTATCACTGAAAGCAAAAGACTGTTAGGAATCATTTCGTTTATTAAGTATCAATGTCATACCTGGTTTAAAATCAGGTGGACAAATTGAAAACATAAAGTTAATTATACCCATATGTTTTGCTTTATTAATAATATCTGATTGATGATTTGTATATTTATAATCGAAATAGTTACAAAAAGAAAAACCTTCAATTTCAAATCCGCTTTCTATCGCATAATTTATTAGCTCCCTTTTTGTGTATTCCCTATAATGACCTGGATCACTATTGTTTTCTCTAATTAGCATATATGGATTTATACCCCAAAGAAGTTTAAGTCTTTTATGAATGGCTGCTGCATTTGGAGTTTGGATGATGAGTTTTCCGTTTTTATTTAACAAGGAATAAAGAAATTTAAGCACCAAACATGGAGAAGTATATAAATGCTCTAATACTTCGGCAAATACTATTATATCATACAACCCAATATCTTTTCGCCAAAGTTCTCTATTTTGAGCTTCATTAAGATCAAACTGAATCGTTTTTCCAAATGACCGGTTAGAATCTTTGTTAAAACCAAGTTCATCCACTTGACAATTAATCAACTCAGACAACATTTCTGAAAATTTGGAATTTCCGATATCAAGTATTTTTGCTTTATCAAAATTATAATCATGGATTAATTTGTGCAGAACTTTGTATCGAGGTGCATGGTAATGCATATAACCTGTCATGTCATTAAGGTTAATATAATCCATTAAAGTATCTTTGCGCATTGATAATTGTTTTAAAAAAATTAAATTTAAATGATGTTGTCTACTTTTTCGAAAATTAACGACTATTTATCTTTAATAATGATTTATGGAGGATAATATAATTTTCCCAACTTTAAAAAAGGTTTCATATATTTATTTTTTTAAATTCCTTAAGCGATTATCTTATAGAAAATGTCATGCATATATTTAAAATACTATAAATAAAAATCATTTATTACTTTACAAATTCTCTTCACGTTTATATTATCTAATTCATAAAATAAAGGTAATCTCACCAGACAATCAGTATACATATCGGTGAAATTCAAGTTGCGACCATCATGTTTGTCCTTATAATAGGGAGATTTATGGAGGGATAAATAATGAAATACCGCATTAATATTTTCTTCTTTTAGTTTATGTATCAAACCAGTTCTCTCCTCAATATTTCTGCATACCAAATAAAACATATGTGCATTATTTGTAGCAAAATCAGGTATAAAAGGAAGCTTAATAAAACCTTTATTTGCTAATGGAATTAAATTTTGATAATAAGTATCCCATATTTTTTTTCTTTTATTTTGAATATCTATAATATTCTCCAGTTGAGCATATAAAAATGCAGCAATAATATCAGAAGGCAAAAAAGAAGAACCAATATCGACCCAACCATATTTATCTACTTCACCGCGGAAAAACGCAGAACGGTTGGTGCCTTTCTCACGAATAATTTCAGCTCTTTTTATAAATCGTTCATCATTGATAGCAATCATTCCCCCTTCACCAGATATTACATTTTTAGTTTCATGAAAAGAAAAAGCAGCCAAATGACCTATTGAACCTAACGCTCTTCCATTATAAAATGAATCAATTGCCTGTGCAGCATCTTCAATAACTATTAAATTATATTTATTTGCAATAGCCATTATAGTATCCATATTGCAAGCGATTCCTGCATAATGAACTACTACAATAGCTTTAGTATTTTTAGTAATTAATTGTTCTATTTGGGTTTCATCAATATTCGGGTTTTCTTTTCGGCTATCAGCAAATACAATCTTAGCTCCTCTTAATACAAAAGCATTTGCTGTAGAAACAAAAGTGTAAGATGGAATTATAACTTCATCACCGGGTTGAATATTGGAAAGAATAGCACACATTTCAAGAGCATCGGTGCATGAAGTAGTAAGCAATACTTTTTTAAATTTATACTTTTCTTCAAAAAACAGATTGCATTTTTTAGTATAAATCCCATCACCTGAGATTTTACCCGAGAGAACCGATTTTTTAATATATTCTGTTTCTTTACCTGTTAAATAGGGTTTATTGAAAGGAATCATTTTTTAAATTTTATTGCAAACTAAATCTAACCTATAGGTATTTTATTGCTACTCCATTAAAGTATAAAATATTCTTTCTGAATATTTTATTCCTATGAAATAAGAAATTCAAACTTTGAAGAAATTGTTCCTAGTTTAAAGGGGAGCCCATGTCCTGGATAAACTAATAAATCTCCTGAGAACATCGTGAAGATTTTCTTAATACTTTCTTTTAGCAAAACAGCATTACTATCGGGAAATTTATTGAATGGGCTATATTCTATCAAAATGGTATCGCCAGAAAATAAAAAATATTCGGTATATATGCAGATACTACATGGAGAATGCCCTGGTGTTCTTATGATATGAAGAATATCTCCTTTCCAGTTTAACTGATGTTCATCATTATCAATAATCACCGACGGTGGAGAAATAACTATATTTTTATTCTCAAAGTAAGTGGAATAATTTTTTTTGGGATTCTGAAAAGACAGTGCACATTCCTTATTTGCAATCACATCTGTTTTATAGTGCCTGCGTAATTCGTCGACACCTTCAATGTGATCAAAATGACCATGGGTGGGAATGATATAATCAACCTGTAGTAATTTTTTTTTTAAATAAGCCAGAATATTTGTTATGCTTGAAAGAGTGGGATCAATTATTACAGCCCGACCCGAATCTTTTTTTACAAGGATATATGTATTTGAATTATATTCGGGTGAAAAAAAAGTTAAAACCTCAATCATTGATAAATTTTTCTAAGTACAACAAATGCCTGTGAAACTTTATAGCCAAATTCCTTTACTTCTAGATTAAGGACACCGTAGTTGCTTCCAGATATATGCGTTGTTATTTTCCGAACACCTTTTTCGAATAATTTGTTCAGCTCGAGATAGCCGCTGATAGCGGGAAGAGGCGATCTTTTATATTTTTCTGCAATTCCTCCAAGGTACATCAGGGCTTCATTCTCCGAAATTATTTTATGGGTTTTAAATCCCAGTATCTCTTTTGTTTGGGTATTAATTAGCTTGTAAAGGTATTCATTATCAAGTTTAAATGATTGCTTGACCAATGACTTGTACCGGTCGCCCGAAAAATTCTGGGGAACAAGCGGATCTACAGAAAACCTGTCATGCCTGAATGTGCTGCCAGCTATATCGAGAACGGCATTGAGCTCTGCTTCGGTGCTGACCAATTTCATATCATAAGGAAAGAAAGCAAAGGGGCTGAAAGAATCCTTCAGCTTCAATGTTTCGCGGATCTGTGTTTCGATAAACCGGAATCCGTATCTCTCCAGGCAATGGATATCGCTAATATTTTCAATAGGCAGTTTTGCGGCAACATAAAAGGGTTCGTATTTCTTTACATATTCCTTTTCAAACTCCTCAAAATTCTCATTACAGTTGAAGTCTCGGATATCAAGAAAATTTTTTCCATAGACTGTTGAATCCGTATAATTCCTTATTGCTTCCATAGTATTTTTTTATAATGCCACCATATCTTTTACTTCAAATGTTTTATCCTGATCAAAAACGGATTTCGGGTCGATGAAATAATTCGGATCTTTTTCGATGAGCTTTTTGTAAAGTTCAAATGCAGGGGGTTCTTCAACGCTGGAAATAAAACTGTTTCCGCAGAGCGCTCTTTTTGCCATTTTATTTTCCAGCAGCATATCCTCATACACATAACTTCCCTTGCCCGGAAGTATATTGCGGAACCTTACGAACAACTTAAATGTATCGGTATAGGTTTTATCATCGATGGTGATCTTTCCTGTAAAATCCATGTCGTAACGATAATCCACATTGAGGAATTTTTCGATAAAATGCATATAGGTAAAACAATCTCCCAGCCTCACCCCAAGGAAAAGAAAACGCACGTCTTTTCTGAAATGCAATTTGGAGAACGTGGAATTCTCTCCAATGGACTCATGGCCTATACCAGTGGCAATATCTTTATCTTCGCCTACCATGGCTACCGACATCAACGGATCAACAGATCGCACGGCCTCAGGCTGTTTACGGATGAATTCATTCAGGGAACCCATTTTTGATTTGGATTTTCTAAGGTCGAAATCCATGCCATTGCAGAAACTGAAAGTAAAGGTAGGAACGCAGATGGTCGGAACTTTTAATTCTTGTATGGTCTGGTAAAGAATCTGCAGGATATCATTTTTATGCAGAGCAGGATTCGGTATCCCGAAGGAAAGTCCTGTATGGATATATAATATCTTGCATCGATGAGCATCGCATTGTTCGAGGGCTTTCAGGATATCATGATTGGAGACCCATTCATTCTTTATGGTCTGAAAAAGTTTTATTTCTTCCATGATGAAGACAAATTAGTTTTTCTATTTTATTTCTGCGACATGTTGGCTGTCCTGCCGCCGTCGATGATAATCTGCTGGCCTGTGATCCAGCGTGATTTTTCGGAAAGAAGGAACTCGACCAGGTTGGCAATATCCGATGTCTCGCCTAACCCTAAAGGATAATCTTGTTTGATTTTCTCTACAATATCAGGATCGGTCAGCGCATATTCAGCCATCGGGGTTCTGACACCTCCCGGCAAAATACTGTTCACCCTTACTGCAGGTGCCAATTCTACAGCAAGAGATTTCATTAAACCGTCAAGTGCTGCTTTGGTGGAGGAATACAGGTTATGCCCTCTTGCCCCGAATTTTCCCAAAATCGCAGAAATAAAAATGATGTTTTTCAGGCTGTTCTGGTTGATATTTTTCTTAAGCAGCGATGAAATAATCTCGGCTGCAGAGAAAAAGTTCACATTGAATATCTGCATCGCATTCTGGTAATCGGCGTCTTTCATGCGCATCACTTTCATGATCCCGGCCGAATGAACAAATGCTTCCACATGGGAATAGGAATCCTTCAGTATCTTCTCGATCGAAACCCTTATCTCTGCAACATTGGAAAGATCGAATTCCCAAAGCAGGTGTGCCGCATTACCCGAGCACAGCTCAAGTGTTGAATTCAGTCCGTCGCGATTCTTGTCGCACAAGAGCAAGCGATGATCCCGGGAAAGATGAACAGCAATTTTTTGCCCGATCCCGGATGCAGCGCCTGTAATCAGAATAAAATCCCGTGACATTATCTTTTTATTTTTTCATTTATCAGGTTAATCAGATCGCCAACAGTAGAAACAGATACCAGTTGCTCCGCAGATATATTTACATTAAAATCTGCATCAATTGTGGCAATGATTGATAACGAGGTAAGAGAATCCCATTCATCAAAATCGGTAAGCACATTATTCATTTCTACTTTCTCAACTTCCAGTATATCTGCAAGTTTTTTCAAAAATTCTTCCATATTCAATTAAGTTAAATTAGTAATCTATCATTTCACAAAAATCAAGAGGACCAAGATCGGTGAGCAATGAACTCCATGTAAGACCAACACCGAAACCAGCAAGGCAGGTTTTATATTTTTTCGTAAGCAGTCTTTCACCTAAATTGAAAGTGATTGCAGTAGGCACAGTTACTCCGCTGGCATTTCCAAAGTTTTCAACAATGTTATTGGGCATCTTTTCATAGGGAACACCCATTTTATCGGCAAGTTTTTGCAGCATGAATTTGTTGGGCTGATGAAACATAAAATAGTCTACATTTTCTTTCGGGCAGCCAGAGTATTCAAGTAGGTCGTTTATCATTGGAGGAACAGCTGTTTGAACAAAATTAAAAACATCATCGCCTTTCATAACTAAATTATCTTTAGACCTGAAATTCCCGTTTTTATCTTCTTCCATTAAAGCAGTTTCAGGAGTTGATGGCATTCTAAAGCCGCCAGCAGGAATCATAAGTACATCAGCATTTGTGCCATCCATTTTTATGTTTCCAAAAATTGTATTTTCATCTGTTGTTTTAGAAACAACTGTAATTGAAGCAGCATCTCCGGTAAGAGGATTGCTATTTCTGTCGCGTTTAGAAACTTTTCTACTTAGAATATCCGCATTAATCAATATTACTTTTTTTATAGCATCCTGCTCAAGCAATAAAAATGCCTGAATTAGCCCAATCTCGTATGCAGCACAGCCCTGATTAATGTCCATACATATCATGTCGTGCTTAAGGTTCAGCCGCCCCTGAATGACATTGCTGGTAGGCGGCATGATATAATCGGATGACTGAGTAACCAGGATAAGTGCATCGATCTCTTCCTTTTTTAACAACCCTTTTTCAAGCAGGTACTCCATACCAAATACAGCAAAATCGGAAACACATACATCATCATTTGCTATTCTGTGTTTATTATATCCCATTGCCAATTTTAATTTCATACATTTAGCCTCAGAGAAATTATAATTTCCCATCTCATCTTCAAATTTAACTTCATTGGCTGGAAGTATAGTGAGTATACCTTCTATTTTTTTATTCCTGAATTTAAGATTCATTGCTTACTCCGTTTTTTTTCAATAATGATATAATCGCAGCAATACTTGAAAAATTTTTAGGTATAATATCCATACCATCAATGGAAATACCATAATGCTTATCGAGCGAGGTTACAAGGTTTACAATATCAAATGAGTCTAACATACCTTGTTCAATAAAATCTGAATTTTCCATAAAATCAAATTCAGGTCGTAATTCCTTTAATATTTCAATAATTTTATTCTTCATGTTGTTTTGTTTTAATAAAAGTATAATCTTTTAATCCATCGAATCTCGCACCTAGTAAATGGTGAATTTTTTTCACTTCTGTGTTTTCTGAATTCACCCAAAAATACGCATAATTTATTCCTCGCAAAATCATAATATTGAAAATATCCAATAAAAGTAACAAGCCTTCACCTGATTTATCCAACCAAGCATTAAGATAACACTTTTTATCCTTTATTGTAAAAATCAGAAATCCTTTTTGCACACTATTATTCTGGCTAATTACAATTTGTTGATTATCGATCATTTTTTTTATATCTCCAATTGTAGGCAAATGATCAACAATTTTATTAAAAGTAGAATATAATGAATTATATATATCATTTAAATGAGAACGTTCAGCAAATTGGGTACTACGACTTGTCCTTTTTTTAACATCTTTATAATACATTCTTTCGTAAATACCTATACAGGTATATCCACTTTCATCAAGTATTTTATTCCAGTTATCAATTGAACTCTTTGATGGAATATTTATAGCATGTTCAAAACGTAATTTCTTTAAAACCCGGACTGTTTCCTGATGGTCGGACGAGGTAATATAGCAACGATAAAAATCATTGTCTGGTTTCCGTATTAAAATAGTATTATCACCGCAATAAGCCTCTATCTCAGAATTCTCCGAATAATCATAAAAATTATTATAAATAATCTTTCGCTTTCTATAATCATTCAAAATAGTCCTGAAGTCGCTAATATTATATATTTTAAATTGTACTACACCTTCCATTTTCAGATCGTTCCGTTATCTACATGAATATTTTGGCCTGTAATTGAACTTGCTTTTTCAGATAACATGAATGAAACAGTTTGAGCAACCGAATCAATGTTTGTGGGAATTTTTAACGATGTCCTGTTGTATATCTTTTCTTTTTGTTCGGTAGTAAGTGTCGCACTCATTGCAGTTTCCATAAAACCAGGAACCACCACATTGGACCTGATCCCTTTTGATCCCCATTCTCTTGCCGTATTCTTCGAGAATGCCTCTAGTGCGCCTTTACTGGAAGCATACATGGCAAGTCCTTTGTAACCGGTATGCACGCTGACCGATGAGATATGCACGATACTTCCCCTGGTCTTATTGAATATCATATTGCGTATGGCATATTTGGTAAGCATCATTGGGGCATATACATTCACCCTGAACATCATTTCCAATTGATACAAGTCTAGGTTGGTGATGATATCATCATAGGCTGTTGCTGCGTTGTTCACAAACCCATGAACTACGATGGTATTAGGGATGAATTCCTTGAATATAACCTTGTGAATATTTGCTGTATCAGATAGATCATAACTTTTAAAAAAGAGCTTGCCATGATATTTTTTCTCAAGCGTTTTTAATTCGGAAGAAAAACTCCTGCTGATGGCATATACCTTATTACCCTGCTCAAGCAAAGACCTGCAGATAGCAATGCCCACTCCTCTTGATGCGCCTGTGACGAGTACATTCATGATCGCTTTATTTTTCCGGTTCTTGTTAAACTGATGTTTTCAACAAAAGTGATTTTTCTCGGTACTTTATAGTCTTGTAATTTTTCTGATAGATATTTTCTAATTTCTATTTCGGAAATATTTATGCCGCTGTACAGTTGAACATCTGCACACAAGATATTTCCCAGTACAGAGTTCGGCTTGCTGTATACGATCGCATGCTTTATGCCAGGTTTCCCGGATAATGCTTCCTCCACTTCTGCAGGATTAACTTTAAAACCTCCAATATTGATCAGTTCATTCTTTCTGCCGTGAAACCTAAAGGTCCCTGTCGTCTCATCGACCCATTCCACCAAATCGCTGGTGTGATAATATTCGTGGTCCAGATTTATCTCTGCCGAATTTCCCAGCAAGGACTGATGTATCCATAATTCATTATTTGCAACAATGATCTTTTCTTTCAAATGCTCAGGAATTTGGAAATATTCTCCTTTGGACACCAATAAAGACCCCCCTTCTGTTGAAGCATAGATGTTATTGATCTTGGCATTCGGAAAGATCCCAAGCATATTTTCATGTAATTTTTTATCCGACTTCTCGCCTCCAAAGGTCAAGCGGATTACAGACGGATAAGACCTTTCAAAAGGGAGCAACAGCCTGTAAAATGTAGGAGTTGCCGAAATATGTGTTATCTGGTATTTTGAAATGGCATTGTAAATACCCGTTCTTTCTTTCTTGAACAGGTTGATCAGGGGGTGTTTATTCATAAATGCCTGAAAAAAAACCTGCAGCCCGGCCATGTGGGTAGGATTATGTGCAAAACCCCAGACTGTATTGGTGAAATTTTGTTTCTTCTGAACAGCCCTGGCCAGCGATGATACAGAATGCAGTATCTGTTTTGGCTGACCGGTGGTTCCTGAAGTAAAAATAATGATCTCAGATGCCGAATTCTGAATTTTGTCAATTACAGCATTAAAATCTTTGAAATCATTCTGTAACAATGTTTCACTGACATTTATTCCATCGATGTTTAATTTACCGATCTCATCCTTGCTTAGGTCTGAGTCAAGCAGAACCAATTGCTTTCCGGCAACAAGTCCTACAAGAAAATTGAGGAAAAAATCGTACAATCCTCCAGATTTAAAGACCCTACAATAGCCTTTCGATTCATTTATATCACGAATAAGCTCTTCATAGCTCTTCTCCTTTTCTATGTCGGACAAGAACAACGTCATTATTTTTTTAGTTTTAATAATATCTCGCCAACGGTAGAGACCAGACCGTCTTCGAAAATATCTACATCAAAAACATCTTCAATGCGTACGGTCAATTCGGCCAGATCAAATGAGGTAAATCCAAAATCATCACGGAGTTTATCTGCAGGTGTCAACTCATTCAGCTTATCCATGCCTTTTCCTTCTCTGATATAATTTATGATCTCTAAGATTTTCGACTCCATAGGTTTTTATTTTTGTCAACAGATCTCGCTGCTTAATTTCAGCCTGTCGATTTTTCCATTTGTATTTCTTGGCAATTTTTCCATCTTATGATATGCGGTTGGTACCATATATTTTGGAAACATCTGAGCAATAGCGCGCTTCATTTCGGCAATAGATTTTTCTTGGGTTGATTCATAAATAAGCGTGATTTCTTTTTTTGTTGTGTTATATACTACGCATCCGTTATCTACCAGTTTCAAGGTATTAATGATAACATGTTCGATCTCGCCCAGCTCGATGCGGTAACCAAGATGCTTGATCAGGCTGTCTTTTCTGCCTTTGAAGATGAGTTCGCTCCGTTCGTTCATGAAGACAATATCACCAGTACGGTAAATGATCTCAGGATAGGAAGTATTCAGTGGATTCTGTACAAAAGCAGCCTCTGTTTTTTCACGGTTATTATAATAACCCATGGCCAATGACGTTCCGCGCACACACAATTCGCCTTCTTCGTTGATCCCGGCGGGCTGGTCATTTTCTTTCAGCACCAGGATGTCAGTATTGCGACAGGGAAAGCCTATCGGAATGGGTTCTTCGTCCTTCAGGTCTCTTTCAACAATATAATACGTGCAATCAAGGGTGATCTCAATGGGACCATATAGATTCACAAATTTAGTTCCTTGTAAATTCTTCTTCCAGTAATTAAATTGCTTGGTGGGAAAAACCTCTCCTGCAAACCAAACGGTCTTCAGTTTGGGCAGTGCGATCTTGCTCAGCAGGTCCATATTGGCAATGTTCACCATAATGGTAGGCACCCAGAAAATAAAACTTACTTCATTTTTCTGCATGATATCTAGAATCGTGGCAGGAAATGCGCTGTTTTGCTCCGGGATAAGAACAAGAGTGCTTCCTTTTGCCATCAGCATGCACAATTCAAAACTGTAAATATCGAATATCGAAGGCGACAGGGATCCAACAATCTCATGGTCGGTGATGCCCAGGGTTTCAACAGCCCATTCCGTGAAATCAAAGAAGCTCCTGTGATTAAGCACAACTCCTTTGGGAGTACCTGTAGAACCCGAAGTATTGATTATGCATAATGGATCTGTATCTATGATCCGTTTTACATTTGATCGCAGTTTTTCTTCATTGAAATTAATATCAACATTGATCAGGTCCATATTGATTACCGGTACATGGCTACCCAATGCTTCAAGAGCCGACGAATACGCCGAGCTGGTAATAATGAACTGAGGCCTGACCTGTTCGATAATATTTTTCAACCGAGCCTGCGGATACTTTACATCCAGATTCATGTAACAATTTCCGCTATAAATGATCGCAATATCAGCAACAACGCTTTCAATGCTTTTGGGCAAGAAAACCGCAATAGGTTTGTTGATACAGTTATTTAATCGAATAATTTCATAAGCAATTATTTTTGCTTTAGCATTAAGTTCTGAAAAAGAAACATTTCGATCGCCGTCAATCACTGCTATCTTATTATTAGCAACATTAACTGTGTCTATAAAATATTCAATGATGTTAATCTTCATACTGGAAAAGATAGATTCAATTACTATTTTTTTTTAATAAATTTGTTATCATTATTAATTATTATTTTTTATAGCTTCCAGAATAACATCCACCTGCCGTTCTGTTGTAGATAATTTTAATCCAAGTTCTCTGCAATTATTCGACATTTTAATATATTCAGAAGAATTCAAATCCAAAATTCGCTGAACCCCTTCAGCAAATTTATTTAATTCTCCCAACTCTACTCTGTAACCTGTTTCCCCATCAACTACCAAATCCTTTGCCACACCTATATTAAAAGAGACAACAGGAGTTCCACACATTATTGACATATTTACCATAATTGGCCCCGCATCTTGAATAGAAGGACTTACAAAAACATTTGCTGCCTGAAAAGCAGCCGGTAACTCTCTATTTGCATCAAGTAACCCTAAAAATTTATATGGAAATGGTAATGATTCTAATAATGTATCATCACATCGTCCAGCAAGAACTAAAAAAACATCTTCAATATTCTGAGGTTTATATTTTTTTATTAAATTCAATGCATGGATAAGAAGCTTAATTCCTTTTCTTTCCTCGTTAATATACTGAGCACCAAAAAATATAATTTTTTTATCTGTAGGAAGTCCCATTTTTGCCCTTACTTCAATTTTATTATTAGGCTTAAAAATATCAGGATTTATAGGAGCCTGAAGCTTTTTGTTTGTGATATTTTTAAAAATAGAGCTATAATTTATTTCATCCCCGCCAAAAAAAGTTATAAATTTTACCGACTTGAAATACCTTTGTTTAAAAATAAAATTTTTATGTGTAATATCATTTGGATCATTAGATTTAAGAGCCGGGCATTTACCGCATTCATACTTATAACCTTCGCACCCCCAATTATAATGACAACCTCCAGTCATAGGGTTCATATCCGGAAACACCCACAAAATAGGTACTTTGTAAATTATATAGAGCTCATAAATATTTTTGGGATGAATAAAATCTTGTAAAAAATAAAGAATAATTGCATCTGGTTTAATTGAAATTTTTCTTACAATTTGCTTAGTTCTAACAAGTGTTTTATATTGATTTAGGTATAAAAAACAATACTTTGCATCAGCTTTAATATTTTTCACAATGCTAAACTTTGCAAAAAAAGTATATATTTTTCTTTTAAAAAAATTAATTCCCCGCAAATATAATTTTGAAAAACAGCCTACATAAACAGCATTAATATCATTTGTAGCTTTATGAGTATGCAATAGCAACACTTTTGAATTATAGCCTCTTTTCTTTAATTCAAGATGAAAAATTTCAGTCATTATTCCGGATGCTTTAAAATCCGGAGAAGAGATATGTAAAATATTCATTAGCTCCAAATTCCTTTCGCCTTGAAGTGTATTATTTTATGATACTGCATAGGATAAAAAATAAACCCTGGCAACCCTAGTATAGCTGTTGATAGAATAACACCTGATATTCCTATTGTTTTACCCAAATATATTGAAAGAGGTATATTTACTAAAGCACCTATCAATCCTGCAACCAATTGAAATTTAATATGACCAACACCATTTAAAAAAGTACTATATATGGCATTCCATAAATTTATCATAACGTAAAGTGCCATTACTATCGTGATTGACATAGGAACATGAACTGTATTCCCTACCCAAAGAAAATAAAATGTATTAGAAAATAATATCATTAATATTATAGCTCCAATTAAAAGCAACCATATAGATTTTAATTTTTTCATGGAAAGTCTTATCCAGTTTAAATCTTTCTTGGTATAAGCTTCTGTGAATGCACTCCAAAATGGTGTAAGGATAATACTATATACCATTGTAATAATACTAAAATATTTAAAAGCTATATTATATGGAGTTACTTGTTCGGGGCCAAAAAGCTGAGAAATAATAATATTACTAGTTTGATATAATAAAATTACAGCAATTTGCAAACCAAAAAATTTAACCCCAAGGCTCATTAAATCTCTTGCAAATTTAAATCTTACATATTTAAAAGAAGGAGCATAATTTTTATAACTGTGTCCATAAAACCAAAGGCTAGACAATGCTAATACTAATACTGGTGCTGAACTTAATGCTATCCCTAGGTATAGCAAATTTCCTGACGTTGATTTTGTAAGAATAAATATCACAATTAACGAGAATATATTTCCTAATAAATATAAGAATGCAGATTTAGCTGGTTGCTGGTTTGCTGTAATAATTGTAGTTATTAATTGTAATACAAACTGCACACTAAAAAATACAAAAACAATCATAGCTAATAGCGAAAGTTCAGTTGTCATAGTAGAAGGCGTATTTATTATTATTGCCCAATTTAGAAATGGATTAATGAAAATAAATATTACTAAAACAACTCCAATAATTATACTCAAGATAGCATATGTAGTACTAACATATATACGTGCCAATTCATGCTTTCCTTTTGCTAATGCTTCGGCAAATCGATTTCGCAATCCATTGCCAAAACCAATATCAAAAAAACCAAACCATCCAATAACAGAACTTAATGTTAGCCATACACCATATTTTGTCGGATTTATATAATTTATGGTAAGAGGAACTAATAATAAGCTTATAGCTATATTTAACCCTTTTATTATTACTGATGCAGCAATATTCTTTTTAGTTTTTAAACTTCTTTCATTTCCTTGAGTAAAATAATTAATTATAAATTCAGGAAAAATTGATTTTAAATATTTTTTAAGAATAGAAAGCTGATACTTTAAATTCACAGATATTATTTGTTTTTTTGATTATTATTAATTAAAATAACTTTCATGTTTTTTAATAAAATTATACCCACTCCTACACATCCTCCTAAAAATAACATTGTAATTATAATTAAACTTGATTTAGGGCTACTTTTTTTTAAAGGAATTTGAGCAGGATCCATTACATTAAAAACAGGTGTTTCTTCCTGAACTTTAATTTTTGATTGTTCTAATTGTTTCGCTAAAGCACTATATAAACTAAACGATAGATCATATTCGGACTGAAGTCTTTCTTCTTCAGTTTGAACAGAGGCTAATATCACATTTTTATTCCGGTCTTTATATATTGCCAATGCCTGCTGTGCTTCCATATATTTTGCTTCAGCCTCATTCGAACGTGCTTCAACAAACTTTAAATCGGTTTTTGCTTTTTTAGTTCTGTAATCAATTATATATCTCTTAAGGTCTTTTACTACATAACTTGTAACTTGAGCAACAACAAGTGGGTCTTGCATTTCAACACCAATAACAAACTTATTTGATTTTTTAAAATCCTGTTCTGTGCTTATACATCCCGCTAATGCCTCAATAATATCAGACTGTTTCTTTGTAATACGAATAGGTTCTACTGATATATCTTTTAGTGAATCTGATGAAACAACAAGAAGTTTTTTACCTGTAATATTATCATTTTTACCTCTTATCCATTCCATTATTTTTCCGGGCAATCCAATTGTATATTTAGCCACGAAACCTGCTAACGAAGAACGAGTATGCCTGTCAAGATATTGTTCAACAGTTAATGTGGAATCATATTTCGATTCAATAACTTTCTGTTTCATTATTTCAAGCAGGAATGGTGTGCTTTTAATAACTTCAGGATACAAATCAGGCACAAGAGCTTCCTTATCAGTTTTATTCATGCTAATTCCTGCCAATCCTCCAAACTGTTGCAATAAACCTGACATGCCACTTCCACTACTACTGGTTTCAACTACTAAAGTAATTTCTGATTTATATTCTTTTGGAGAAAATATAACAATAAAAATACCTAATACAAAAAAAACAATCATGGATTTTATTATTATTTTTCGTCCACTCCATATTTTTTTTGCAATATCAATTAAATCGATTTCGCTATCTTTATTTTCTTTTTTTGTTTGCGTTTCTGTCATTTATGAATTATTTCAAAATTTATTTTAAAGCATTCACAATTGTTATTATAATCAAAGCTAAAGATGACATAGCTGTCCCAAAACCTATTGCTTCTGTCGTGCTCATACCTTTTTTCAATGTTTTTTGTGGGACGACAATCTCTGCTCCCGGCTCTACTTTAGGATAATTTTTAATAAATAAAAATCGAGATGTTCTTTTTACAGAACCATTAATATTTACAACATATATTTTAGAAGGTTTTGCATCGTCCGAAAAACCACCCGATGAAGAAATATATTTTCTTACTCCGTAGCCTTTCATATATCTTACCACAACCGGGTATAATAATGCTCCGCTTAAACCAACTGTCTGCGGTTCTTTTGGAATTTTTATCACATCCCCTTTTTCTAAGAATAAGTCATACTTAGACCCCGCTTTTTTAAGAATTTTTTCCAGATCAATACTTATTGTTGTTTCTGTTTTATTAATTGTTTGGTCATCTATAGGTAAGGTATCATTCACTCTTTCTTTTAACTTTTCAATATCTTTTAATTGAAGTTTTTTCGCAGCAGAATTTTGTCTTGTTAATCTTGCTCCTTTTACGTATGCTTCAGGAGTAGTGCTTCCAGCACGTTTAATCAAATCTGATATACGTTCGGTTTTAGTTGTTATACTATAAAAACCGGGGAATAAAACTTCGCCATCAACTTTAACAATACTTTGCGATGAATATCCGGGAGATTTACGAATAAAAACATTATCAAAAGGCATTAACTCAAAATTTGATGCGGAATCTGACACTTTCAAATCTTTTGAAATTTGAAATTGATAAACTTCCGCAATTTTATCACTTGATGCTGTAGCATAATTATCTTTTATTCTTCTGTCAACTTCAATCTTTGCATATGATGCAGATTCGAGCAAACCTCCTGCCTTTACTATTAAATCTTCGATGGTTGTATTTTTTGTATAAGGATATTCTCCCGGTACACGGACCTCTCCATCAATTTTAATTGTATATTCTTCTTGTATATCAAATATTGATGATACAGATACAACATCTTCTCTTAATAATAAAGTTTGATACGATTGTGTAGTATCTTTTATTTCTACAGGAATTGTTTTTATTGTCAAATCATCTAAAGTACGATAAATTATAACACGACTTTTAAATGCATCTTCACGCAAGCCACTGGCTTTACGAATCAGTTCACCTAAAGTCGTATTATTGTCTAAAGCAAATATTCCCGGACGATTCACCGCTCCTTTTATTTCAACACGATTCTCGTATTTATTCAAAACTGTGTCAACTGAAACTTCATCACCGTTTGATAGTTTAAATGAATCCTGTTGTATTGATGGTACATCAAAGACTTTATATTGTTTCCCTGTTTTTCTTAATACTTTTACATTCTCAGTATATGCCTTGTCAGTGTAACCTCCGGCATAATAAATTAAATCTTTTAATTTTTCTGAAGTCTTCAAATCAAATAAACCTGTTCGTTTTACTTCACCTTTTATTTCGACACGGTTGTCGTATGCTGGAATAAAAATCACATCTTCGTCCTGAAGCCTCATATTCTTTGGTAGTTCACCTTTTAACAGAAATTCATAAATATCCAGTTCCGCCACAGTCTTGTTATTTCTTATAATTTTCACATTACGCAAGGAACCATTTTCTGAAGGACCTCCTGCTACATACAATGCATTTAATGCTGTAGCTAATGATGATAATGTATATGTTCCGGGAAGTGCAACTTCTCCAACAATATTAACTTTAATACTTCTTACAGCACCAAGACTAACTTTTAAAAATGTATTTCCAATTGATAAACCGGTATAAATTGAAGTAAGCTCTTTTTTAACTTTATTTGTCGCCTGTTCGATTGTCATACCGCTAAGATAAATAGGACCAACATTACTTATTATAATATAACCTTCGGCAGTGATTTTTTGTTCGTATGTTTCCTGGGATGCACCCCACACATCAATTATTAATTTATCACCCGGACCTAACTGATAATTTAATGGAGTTGCAATGTTGGTGCTTGGTTCAAACGTTAACGATTTATTTGTAAACAATGAAAATCCAAAAATTTTATTTGCATAAGGATTTACCTCTTTATCAAGCGAATCATTTTTAACTTCAGCACTACGAGTTCTGCCTGTTGAACTATTATCATCTTTTATAGTAGTCTTTAATTTTGAAATACGGCTTTTAAGTTTAAGAATTTCAGAATCAGACATTCCTTTTGCTTTTGCTAAAGTTTCAATTTGATCTTCTGACATGCCCGACATTCCTGCCTTTTCAGCAATAGCTTTTACTTGCGTATCTGAAAGTTCATCAACTTTTACTTTACTTAAATCGACATTATCTATTTTCTGCGATTGAGAGAAAGCATTATTATAAAATGAAGTAAAAATTACCAGAACAAAAACTATTATAATATTTTTATATTTTTCCATTATATGATTGAATTATTAATTAATGTATTCATTATATACCATAGTAATTCCTTCTTCCAGATTATACTTGTGCTTAAATCCGAATTTATTTAATCTTGAGACATCTAAAAGTTTTTTTGGGGTTCCATCAGGTTTTGAATTGTCCCAATTTATAGTTCCTTTATATCCGACAATCTTTTTAATTAGTAAAGCTAAATCATATATCTTTAAATCAGCTCCTGTTCCTATATTCAGAAATGAGACACCTTCTGTTTTAATTAATTTTTCCGCATCGATATTTTCTAATACATAAACACAAGCCGATGCCATATCATCCACATGCAAAAATTCACGATAAACATTCCCAGTTCCCCATAATGTAACTACAACTTCTGATGATTTTTTTGTAATACCATATTTAGATAATATTTCAATAATCTTATATTCATCAGATGAACCGTCAATAGCTTCAATAGGTTTATTATTCAAATCTTTTTTTATTGCTGACCAATCGTTATTTTCCAAACATTTCCCCAAATGCATTTTACGAATTATTGCCGGAAGAACGTGCGATTTTTCCAAATCATAATTATCATTAGGCCCATACAGATTAGTGGGCATTACTGAAATGAAATTTGAACCATACTGCTGATAATAACTTTCACACATTTTAATTCCCGCAATCTTAGCAATGGCATAAGGCTCATTTGTTTTTTCCAGTTCTCCTGTTAATAAATATTCTTCCTTTAATGGCTGCGAAGCTAATTTAGGATATATGCACGAGCTTCCAAGAAATAATAATTTTTTTACACCATATTTATATGCACTATGAATAATATTATTTTGAATTGCCAGATTCTCGTATATAAACTGTGCACGATAAGTACTATTAGCAAGAATACCACCAACCTTAGCAGCTGCATCAATTACATAATCAGGTTTTTCTTTTTCAAAAAAAGTTTCAACCTCTGCCTGGCGAGTAAGATCAATATTTTCGATTGAAGCAAAAACAAAATTAGAATATCCCTTTGCTAACAAACAACGATGTATTGCAGAACCCACCAATCCTGTATTCCCGGCAATAAAAATTTTTGAATCTTTTTTCATCATTATTTATAAAGCTCTTTTTTTAGCTTTTTTATAATCAGCCTGCACCATTATTTTCACCAAATCTTTAAAAGTAGTTTTTGGCTTCCATCCTAATATATTTTTTGCTTTAGAATAATCTCCTATTAATATCTCTACTTCTGTCGGACGAAAATATTTTGGGTCTATTGCAACCACCTCTTTATTTGATGACTTCAATATTCCAACTTCATCTTTCCCTTTGCCTTTCCAAATTATTTCTTCATCCAAAACTTTAAACGATTCCTCAACAAACTCTTTCACAGTATGAGTTTCATTTGTTGCAAGAACATAATCATCAGGTTTATCAGCCTGCAATACTCTCCACATTCCTTCAACGTATTCAGGAGCATAACCCCAATCTCGTTTTGCATCCAAATTACCAAGTAATAATTTTTCCTGTTGACCTAAAACTATTTTAGCCACAGCAACCGATATCTTACGAGTAACAAAAGTTTTTCCTCGTCTTTCACTTTCGTGATTAAAAAGTATTCCATTGCATGCGTACAAATTATATGCTTCACGATAATTCACCGTAATCCAGTATGAATATAATTTTGCTGCAGCATAAGGACTACGTGGATAAAAAGGTGTCTTCTCACTTTGAGGAATCTCTTGTACTTTCCCATATAATTCTGATGTTGAAGCTTGATAAAAACGAGTTTTCAACCCTGTTTCTTTAATAGCATCCAAAAAACGAAGAGTACCAATTCCATCTACTTCTGCTGTATACTCAGGCACTTCGAATGAAACCTGAACATGACTTTGAGCACCAAGGTTGTATATTTCATTGGGCTGTACCTTTTCAACTAAACGATTCAGATTACTTGAATCTGTTAAATCACCATAATGCAGAAATAACTTTTTATTTAAAATTGAATTATCAGAATAAAGATGGTCGATCCGAAAAGTATTGAAAGAGCTGGAGCGACGAATAATTCCATGAACAGTGTACCCTTTTTCAATTAATAGTTCTGTTAAATACGATCCATCTTGACCTGTAATACCACTAATCAGTGCAGTTTTCATATTAATATTTTGATTTTCCTATTTACAGCTTCGCCCTGTCGGTTACATATTTTTGTCCCAACTTCAAAAGAATTTGCAAAATTAAATATTTTAACTGAAGTTAAGAAAAATATATTTAGCTGACTAAGCTATAATACTGTTTTTCATATAATTCTGTAGTTAAACGAAAATCTAAGATTAATGTTATAGTTTTATTTAAAAAATATCAATAATTATTTTCATTTATTTTGCAATTAAATTTAGAAACGATGCTAACTGAAAATAAAAACGAAATTATTTATTCAAAAAATATAATAGAATTATTAACTGTTGCTAACGAATACTGCCTTTTTACGGAGAAGGCAGAGCAGTACCAGAAAGAAGATATTATTTATTATTATTTAAAAATTTGTCCTCTATTATATTTAAAAGGAATACTTCTTCCTTCTGTTGAAGAATGTGATTTTGAAATTACCGAAAGATATGTAACCGAAGAAATCTGGGAGCATATTTTTATTTCATTAAATAAAAAAATAGGACAGGAAGATAATTTCTTATCATTTAATAACAATGAAGATGTTTCTGAAAAGAATATTATAAAACAAAGTATCTCCGAGCAAATTGCCGATATTTACCAGGATTTAAAAGATTTTATTATTCTTTATCAAAAGAACACTCAGGCAGCTAAAATTAATGCAGTGGCAGAATGTTATCGTTTATTTGCAACGCATTGGGGAAATAAAATTATTAAACTTCAAATGGCATTACATAATATTATTTTCCCAGGTGTACCTAATGAAACTGAAATTTAAATTTCAGTTTCATTATTTTATGTCTTCTAAAAACTTTTTCTTAAAAGTATTAAATTCTTCATCGGTTACAATTCCTAATTCACGCATTCTCCCCAACTTTTCAATTTTCGACATATTAATGTTTACTTTTTCCATCTCATCGTTATATTCCGAATCGGACTGTTGTAAATCATCCAATGAGCCTTCAAGAGTTTTAATCTTTTCATCCAATAATTCATTCCTGTTTTTATAATCCTGTATTTTCTTTTCCAACATTTCAATTTCTTTAACTTTTAATGATATGTCTTCATTTAATTTCGCCATATTCACACGATCGCTATCCGCCTCTTTTAATTTATCGGAATAAATATTTTGTTTATTTTTCAGCTTATAATATTTTGACATGTAAATAACCAGAAGTATCAAAGCAATCGTCAAAATAGCAATAATAAAACCGCCTGTAATATATATCACATAAAGATATCCTGTAACATCATTTTTTTCGCTTTCAATGGAATCTATTTCTGAATTTAAATTTTTGATCTCTGTTGCTTTTTCTTTCAACTCATTTTCATCAGCAGCAAATTCCTTTATAATACGTGTATCAACAATTACGATGTCTTTCAAAATATCAACAATGTCTTTTAAATCATCCCTGGAAAGCCTTTTGCCTGGAATATTTTTTTCAGTATATTTCTGATATAGTAATTCTCGTCTTGACTTTAAGCTATCAATTGGTTCTGCGAATAAAGAGAATTGCCATGTTACTATAAATAATAAAACAAGTGAAATATTTTTCATATTGATGATTTTTATTTTTCAAAAATAAGAAAATATCCGTATAAATATTCTTCAAATAAATTTAATGAATTCCATTTTTATAATTCAACAATTAGTATTTAACAAATATTAATATTTCAGAAAATAAAAAATGTTTATGGTTTTTGTATTTTTGCTAACAAAATAATTAAACTATGAATACTAATATCAGGAACTTTTTACTATTAGCTTTTTTTATTCCTTCCCTACTCTTTGCGGAAAAACCAAAATACGATATTAAAATAAAGTTTGCAAATTTGAAAGACACAACTTGCCTCCTGGGAAATTATTATGGCGAATCACCTCATATAAGTGTTGTAGATACAGCAAAAATTGACTCGAAAGGGCTTTGTGAATTTAAAGGGAATAAAGAACTTTTAGGCGGAATCTACGTTGTAATAATCCCTTCAAAAAAATATTTCGAACTTATAATAAATACAGAAAAATTTTTCTCATTAGAAACCGACACTTCTGATTTTATAGGTACCATGAAAATAAAAGACTCTAAGGAGAACCAGCTTTTTTATGACTATCAAAAATACATCAATATCCAACAAAAAAAGGTTGCACCGCTACGTGAAAGTTTAACCAAATTAAAAGACAATAAAGATTCTTCTAAAATTTTAAAAGACAATATCAATGCGATTGACAAAGATGTACAAAATTATAAACTCAACTATATAAAGCAACATTCCGAAACCTTTCTTGCAAAAGTATTCAAAACATCTATGGAACCCGAACTTCCTGAAGCCCCAATTCTTCCAAATGGCAAAAAAGATTCGTTATATGTTTTTAAATATTATAAAAAACATTTTTTTGACAATGTTGATTTTTCTGATGACAGACTCCTGAGAACACCCGTATTTCACAGTAAAATAAACCAATACATAACAACCCTTACTGTTCAGCATCCTGATTCAATAAATAAAGAATGTGACTCGTTAATTGAAAAAGCACGTGTTAACAAAGAAGTATTTAAATATTTGGTATGGTATTTCACTAACTGGTCAGAAACATCTAAAATTATGGGATTCGATGCAATATTCGTGCATATGGTGGAAAAATATTATATGACAAACCAGGCTTATTGGGTAACCGAAACCAATCTTGAAAAAATTAACAACCGCGCGAAAGTTTTAAAGAATTTGCTATTAGGAGTGAAAATTCCTAATATCACTGTTCAGGATACAAGTGGTGTATATCATACACTCTATAATATTAAGGCAAAATATACCGTGCTCTATTTTTGGGATCCCACCTGTGGCCACTGCCAAAAAGAAACACCAAAATTAAAAGCTTTATACGATAGTCTTAAAATAAAAGGGTTTGATGTATTTGCCTTTTGCACCGATCCTAATATTAACGAGTGGAAAAAATATATAATCGACAATAAACTGGAATGGTTAAATGTGATGGACATACAAAATATTACCGGCTTTCATGCAACCTATGATATTATTAGCACTCCGGTAATTTATCTACTCGATGAAAATAAAAAGATTCTTGCAAAAAGATTGAATGTAGAGCAGTTAAAGGAATTCATGGAAAGACAATTTAAAATTGACGAGAAAAAATAAATTACCTTTATAAATTAATTTTAGAAATATATCAGTTATAAAATTTTAATATGAATACTGAAAACAATCAAAACTGGTATGTTTTAACTACACGCTCCCGTCATGAAAAAAAGTGTGAACAACTTTTAATCAAACAAGGTTTTGAAGTATTTCTTCCACTTCAAAAAGTAATGCGTAAATGGAGCGACAGAAAAAAAATTGTTGAAATTCCTTTATTTTCCGGATACATATTTATTCGTTATGATGAATCAAAACGGTTTCAGGTTTTAAATACTCCCGGTATTGTACGTTTCTTAAGATATAACAATGCTGACGCAACTATTTCCGATACACAGGTTAAAGCAATAGACATCGCTATTAAAGAAATTCCGGACAAACTATATGTAATTGAACAAAACTTTTCTGAAGGTGAAGAAATATGTATAAAATCAGGACCATTTAAAGGATTCTATGGAAAAGTAATTAATTACAACAACAATCGTAAAATAATGATCTCCATTGATTCTATTGGAAAAAGCCTCTTAATTGAAACGAGCAAAACACTTATTGAAAAAATTGAAAAATAAGAAAACATATGCAGGTATTTTTTGTATCTTTGCAAACTATTTTTCATGCTCTTAACTTATATTAAAAATGTAAGTGAAAGGGCGAAGCTATAAATAACTATTTTAAACTTTAATGTCTTATTTAAAAATTAGCAACTCAAGAATACTAGTTACCGGCGGCGCCGGTTTTATAGGCTCCAACCTTTGTGAAGATTTACTAAAATATAATAACGAAGTAATATGCCTGGACAATTTTTCTACAGGCAAACATGAAAATATTGCTGATTTTATTAAGTTTAAAAATTTTCATTTGATCGAAGGCGACATCCGTGATATTACAATATGTAAAAAGGCTGTTGATGGAGTTGAATATGTATTACAGGAAGCCGCATTGGGCTCTGTTCCCCGCTCTATAAATGATCCATTAAACACTAATGATAACAACATTAATGGATTTTTAAATATATTAGTAGCGGCACGTGATGCTAAAGTAAAACGTGTTGTTTATGCTGCCAGTTCTTCTACTTATGGCGACAGTACTGAATTACCAAAAATTGAAGAACGTATTGGTATGCCTCTTTCTCCTTATGCTGTTACAAAATATGTTAACGAATTGTACGCTCATGTTTTTCATTTGAATTATGGGCTGGATATTATTGGACTTCGTTATTTTAATGTATATGGTCGCCGGCAAGATCCCAACGGCGCTTATGCCGCTGTGATTCCTAAATTTGTGATACAACTCATAGCTCATGAATCGCCTGTAATTAATGGCAATGGCACAGTAAGCCGCGATTTCACATATATTGACAATGTAATCCAGATGAATCATATAGCTTCTCTCAATACAAAAGCAGAAGCCATCGGACAAGTTTTTAATACTGCAGTTGGAGAACGTAATGATTTGAATATGCTGGTGAAATATTTAAAAGAATATCTCAGCACTTTTGATCCTGAAATTGCAAATATCAATATAATTTATGGTCCGCAAAGGAAAGGCGATATTCCCCATTCGCATGCTAGTATTGCAAAAGCGCAAAAAATATTGGGTTACAATCCATCACATAACTTACAGCAAGGGTTGAAAGAAGCAGTGAAATGGTATTGGGGAAATATAAAATTAAAATAATATTGAATTACGCAAAACACATTATTTAAAACATTACTAATGCAATTGCATTTATAAAAGAGAACAAGTTTTAACCTAAAAGAAAAGAGCATTCTTTTGCTTTTATGATTTTATTATACCTATTTGAAAAAACTTAAAAAATTCAACTAATTAGGGTCTGCTGATTATATCAATGTTCCAAATATTTCATTTTTCGGTTTCAACACTGAATATTCACAAAAAAAACAGAACCTGTTCGCCACAATGTATCGTGCTGAAAATATAAAGGCGATGACAT
>Ga0209098_1000497_pt1 | contig 43014 bp, 23 predicted proteins | sample AD_JPNHW1_MetaG_FD_184429 | JGI IMG/M metagenome (GOLD analysis project Ga0209098, IMG submission 184429) | Active sludge microbial communities of municipal wastewater-treating anaerobic digesters from Japan - AD_JPNHW1_MetaG (SPAdes) (version 2) | ecosystem: Engineered > Bioreactor > Anaerobic...
AATGAAACACGCCCTGCAAGTGATAGCACAACAGGGAGGAAAAGTTGAAAAGGAACAGGTTTCTATTCGCCGTCAAAAACCAAAAGCCGTAAAATATGAAAAATCGTTTGAAAATCATTATCCGGTAAAAAAAATATCAGTAAATAAAAGTATTAAAGATAAACCAAAAATTGATTTTGAAGGTATTGGAGTGGTGCTAAAGGGATATGTGCAATGTCCGGATACCAACTATGTGGCTACGGTGGAAGTCTATTTAGATGGAAAATTAGCTGAAACTGCACAATTACCTGTTGCTTCTGTTAATTCGCATCGGGTGGATTTGTTTTGGAAGTATCAGTTGCAAAAATCAAAACATACTGTCACATTCAACTGGATGAACGCAAAGCCTGATGCACAGGCAATTGTTACAGAAGTTGTTATTTATTCAGATGAACCAAACAAATTGATTTACAAATAAAAAGCTTACTATATAATGAAATCTTATTGTTTCAGGCTTTTGAAAAAAATGTAATTGATTGGCAAGATTATTATAGTTGCATTTCTTTTTTTGAGGTGAAATAATTGGATTAATGTTGATTTAGTTTTCTTTGAACCGTTTTACTTGCGATAAGTAAAACGGTTTCTCTTGTTAAATATGTTTTTTTGTGTGATTTATCAAATTCTTTTGAGAATTCATCGCATAAATAAAAAATTTCAGTAATTTCGTTAGTGGTTAATATAGTGATGAAGTTTTAATTATTTGTTTGTATTTCAGGATTATAAAGATAACAACTATCTCTGAAGTATGCATACCTTTTTAACGCTTTTCTTATGTAGAACTCACGTTAAAGTAGGAATATTCATATTTTCTTATACCTACTACACCTTTTTCAGTCGCTTTTGAGAAACAGGATGAAGTGAAATGTGAAATTGAATCCAGAAATAGCAACTTTCCTGTTTGCAGCCAATAGTAATCTTAAAATTTTCACCAGATAAAAGAGATGACGATATATCATTTTCAACCTTCAGTATGATTTCTTCTGATAAAAAACTGATTTCTGCAACCGGTTAAAGTATTTGTGGGGCTGCTTAAATGCAATTTAATCGTTATTTTAACCGTTAAGTCTTTTTTTTGTAACTTCTTTTTTTAAGGCACGGATTAACAAACTAACATTATATCCATGAAACAACGAATCTGCTTACTGTCATTCTTGACTTTATTATCTTTCTGCATGTCGGCTCAGCGGGATTACACGCAATATGTGATGCCGCTCATGGGAACCCAGAGCGAATTTGCATTATCAAACGGTAATCTTTACCCGGCAACGGCTCTTCCATGGGGAATGAATCACTGGTCGCCTCAAACAGCAACTAAAAATGATGAGCGCTGGTACTATTCCTACAACAGTCATTACATTACCGGAATAAGGCAGACACATCAGCCAAGTCCATGGACTGGTGATTATGGTGTTTTTTCGCTGTTTGCTACCGTAGGTGAGAAGAAATTTCGCGAAGACGACCGCAAAAGTTGGTTCTCACACAAATCAGAAACTTCCTTACCTCATTATTACAAAGTTTACCTGGCCGATTATAACGTAACCGCCGAACTCACGCCAACCGAACGCTCGTGTGTGATACGTTTTACATTTCCGGAAACCACACAGGCAAATGTGGTGATTGACGCTTTTGCCAGGGCTTCTTATATTAAGGTAATCCCTGAGGAAAATAAGGTAATAGGATATTCTACAGAACGTATCGGGTACGAAAATCAGCGTGTACCATCTAATTTCAGGAACTATTTTGTCATTTATTTTGACAAGCCAATCCGCGATAACTCTGTCTGGAAAGAAGATACGCTTATAAATGAAAAAGAGACGGAAGGGAGGCGGAGCGGGGCTGTTGTCACGTTTTCGACCCAACGGGGAGAAACTGTACAGGCCCGGATTTCTTCCTCTTTTATTAGCTGGGAACAAGCTGAACAAAATCTGAAAGCAGAAGTGGGTGGTCGGAGTTTCGATGAAGTTTGTGCTGGGAGTAAAGCCGTTTGGAACAGTCATTTAAGCCGTTTCTCTGTGGAAAATGCTCAGTTGAACGATTTAAATAACATAAGAACCTTCTATACCTGTTTGTACCGGATTTTGCTCTTTCCGCGTGAGTTTCACGAACTCGATGCCCAAGGGAATATAATCCATTACAGTCCGTATAATGGCAAAATATGTTCCGGACGCATGTACACCGATAACGGTTTCTGGGATACTTTCAGAGCTGTTCATCCCTTCTTTAACCTGTTTTACCCGACACAAAGCAAATACATACTGGAAGGTCTGGCAAATACTTACAAGGAAAGTGGCTGGCTGCCCGAATGGGCTGCTCCGGGACATATCGATATTATGGTTGGTTCCAATTCCACTTCGGTGGTTGCTTCAGCTTATCTGAACGGGGTGAAAGATGTGGATATCAATACGCTGTGGGAAGGTGTGATGAAAAATGCATTTAATGCGCATCCAACGATTGGCTCGGTGGGACGTGCCGGTGCTAAAGAATACGGGGAACTTGGATACGTTCCAAATGATATCGGTATAAAGGAAAGCGCAGCGCGTACGCTGGAGTATGCCTATGCCGACTATTGCATTTATAAGTTAGCCAGGGAGTTGAACAAAGACCCAAAAACTATCGAAACCTTTGCCAAACGGTCGTTGAATTACAGGAATCTTTTTTATCCGAAATATAATTTAATGGCTGGCCGGAATTCGAAAGGAGAGTTTCGGCGTGATTTCAATCCGTTTTCGTGGGGCGGAGACTTTACCGAAGGCAACAGCTGGCATTATTCATGGTCGGTGTTTCATGATCCGGCAGGACTTGCGACATTGATGGGAGGGAGAAAGAAATTCACTGCCATGCTCGATTCGGTATTCACGCTTCCTCCGGTTTTTGATGAATCGTATTACGGACAGGTAATTCATGAAATTCGCGAAATGCAGATAATGAATTTTGGGCAGTACGCGCATGGTAATCAACCTATTCAGCACATGACCTACTTGTACGATTGGGCAGGTGAACCCTGGAAAACACAATACTGGACACGGCAGATTATGGACCGGCTTTATAGACCTGCACCCGATGGTTATTGTGGTGATGAAGATAACGGACAAACTTCGGCATGGTATGTATTTTCGGCGTTGGGATTCTATCCGGTTTGCCCGGTTTCGGGCGAGTACGCCTTAGGTTCACCACTTTTTTCTCAACTTGTTATAACCATGGAAGACAATCGAAAACTTACGCTTAACGCTCAGGAAAATAATAGTGAAAATATTTATATCAACAAAATTGATTGGGATAACAAAGAATTCAATAAGAATTATTTTACACTATCTCAATTGCGAAAAGGTGGAAATATTCTTTTCCAAATGACGAATAAACCGAACTACAAACGTGGAACTACAAAAGAGAGTTTCCCATATTCATTTTCAGATAAATAACAAGCATTGAAGGCTTTATTTTTGATGAATAATTAATAACATAACAGTCTTCACATTCCTTTTTTTTACAGGGTTTGTGGAAAAGTCCTAAAAACAGATGAAGACTAAAATAGAACTGACATTTATAGTGTTGCTGCTCAGCCATTCTGTCTTTACACAGAATAAGAATATCTATAAAAAAGGGTGGATTGATTTTAATAAAAACGGAGTGATGGATATCTATGAAAATCCATCGTTATCCATTGATGCAAGAGCTGAAGATCTTTTGCAGAGAATGACCCTGGAAGAAAAAACATGTCAGCTTGCTACGCTGTATGGCTCCGGCAGAGTGATGGAAGATGTTGCGCCAACTCCCGAATGGAAAACAGCAATCTGGAAGGGTGGAATTGGTAATATCGATGAGCAGGCCAATGGACTGGGAAAGTTTGGTTCCTCTATTTCGTTTCCGTACGCTGTCGGGGTACAAAACCGGCAGGCAATCCAACGCTGGTTTGTGGAAGAAACCCGGCTGGGTATTCCGGTTGACTTTACCAACGAAGGAATCCGGGGTTTATGTGCCGACAGAGCCACTTTGTTTCCGGCTCAGTGCGGTCAGGGAGCCAGTTGGGACAGGGCTTTGATAAAAGATATAGCCGGTGTAACCGCCCGGGAAGCCAATGCACTGGGTTTTACCAATATTTATTCGCCAATTCTGGATCTGGCTCAGGATCCGCGCTGGGGACGAGTGGTAGAATGCTACGGTGAGGATCCATATCTGGTGGGTGAACTTGGGAAACAAATGGTATTAGGGCTGCAAAGCAACGGATTGGTATCAACTCCCAAGCATTTTGCCGTGTATAGCATACCGGTTGGGGGACGCGACGAAGGTACACGTACCGATCCGCACGTGGCTCCCCGCGAAATGAGAACATTGTACTTGGAACCTTTCCGTAAGGCAATACAAGAAGCCGGAGCATTGGGAGTGATGAGTTCCTACAACGATTATGACGGTGAACCAATATCGGGCAGTTATTATTTTCTCACCCAAATTCTTCGAAACGAATGGGGATTTAAAGGCTACGTGGTATCGGATAGCGAAGCAGTGGAATTTTTAAACACAAAGCATAAAGTTGCACCTACAATGGAAGATGCAGTTGCTCAGGTGATTAATGCCGGATTGGATATCCGGACGAACTTTTCGGGACCGCATAATTTTATCTTGCCTTTAAGACAAGCCATTGTTGATGGCAAGGTTTCTTTAAAAACTATTGATGACAGGGTTTTGGATGTGTTAAAGGTGAAATTCAAGGAAAAACTTTTTGACAATCCGTATAAAGGCAATGAAGAATTATCAGAGAAAACAGTGCATAGTAAAGCCAATCAGGCGGTTTCGATGAAAGCCGCTTTAGAATCAATGATATTGCTTAAAAACGATAAAAACATTTTACCATTAAACAAAGACATTCGGAAAATAGCGGTTATCGGACCGAATGCCGATGAAGCTAAGAATTTGATTTGCCGATACGGACCGGCAAATGCTCCTGTCAAAACAGTATATCAGGGTATTAAATCATATTTGCCTAATGCGGATGTTCTTTATGCTAAAGGATGTGATATTATTGATAAGCATTTCCCTGAGAGTGAATTGTACGATGTCCCGTTGGATTCAGCAGAGCAACAAATGATTAATGAGGCTGTGGAACAAGCCCGAAAATCGGATGTTGCCATTCTGGTGCTTGGCGGAAACGAAAAAACAGTACGTGAAGAGTATTCACGCTCCAGCTTAAACCTTTGTGGCCGACAAGAGCAATTGTTGAAAGCGGTTTTTGCGACGGGAGTTCCGGTTGTTCTTCTTATCATTGATGGTCGTGCAGTTACTATAAATTGGGCAAAAAAGAATATTCCCGCTATTCTGTACAGTGGCTTTCCGGGTGAATTTATGGGCGATGCGGTGGCTCATATATTGTTCGGCGATTACAACCCCGGTGGCAAATTGCCTGTAACAATTCCAAAAACGGTGGGACAAATACCTTTTGCGTTCCCGTTTAAACCGGGCTCCGACACGAAAGGAAATGTACGGGTCGATGGCCCTCTTTTCCCGTTTGGATTTGGGTTGAGTTACTCTACTTTCGAATATAAAAATCTGAAAATTAAATATCCCGTTATCGGACCATTAGCCAACAATCAGCTGAGCTGTACCATTAAAAATACCGGCAAATTACCGGGTGATGAAGTGGTACAACTTTATATCAGAGATGAATATAGCTCGGTAACCACTTACGTAAAAAACTTGCGTGGATTCGAACGCATACATTTGTTACCGGGCGAAGAAAAAGAGGTTAACTTTGAGTTAACTCCTCAGGAACTCGGCCTGTGGAACAAGGATAATCATTTTGTGGTTGAACCAGGCACATTTACGATAATGCTGGGAAGTTCTTCCGAAGATATCCGGTTGACCGGTTCCTTCGAAGTGAAGTAACAACCGGACATTTTCTGATTGAGACTTGAAGCAGATGGATGCTGAAACAGTTTAGTATCATTTTGTTCAAATATTTACTCGGTTAAGACACCCTGTATTAACTATCACGTATTCGCTGTGGAATAAAAGTGAGCACCATACTTTCCCAACTTTGAACTCCGGTCTGTGTTAACGCTTTTAAAAATCTTGAACTAATCACCCACAAACAGAAAAGTATTTTATCGTGGACGATTACCCATACCTGACCGGATTTTACAATGCCGGGTAAAGCAAAAAATACCCGGTCACCTAAATGTATTCCGTCAAAGCAACAGAGAATTTATTTAATCTGCAGGAATTAATTTAATCCGGTAGAATGAATAATTGCTTTCACGCTTAAGAATGTAGTACAGGCCCTCTCAAATAATCTGAATGTTTAAAAAGCCTGTGGATTAATAAGATTACAGAATTAATTAATCCCATTTTAACCCCATTTTTAATCCTGTAAATTTTACTTTGTGTCAAGTTTATTATATGACTTGCCAACGTAGTTGCTTTTGTATATATCTCAATAACGGAAAAAGCTGCGTAATAATTTTATTTCAGCGGAAATTAAAAAAACGATACAAAATAAATCAGTTTAATCTTAATAAAATATCAAATTCATGAAACACAAGCCAACTTAAGATTTTTCCTTCTCATCACAAAATATGTAGTTGAAACTGCATATCTGCTAGAATGAAACATCAATTATTTTTTAGTTACGTCAATCTAATTTTCAATGAGTAAATTAATACAAAAAAAACGATATGCTTTTGCCGTTTTACTTATGTTGTTTTCTGCATTGTGTTCAGGAGAGATATCTGCGCAGAATATAAAAGTAAAAGGTGTCGTACGGGACAAGTCAGAAGCTATTCTTGGTGCCAAAGTTGTAGCCCGGTCAAATCCAAAAACCGGAGTTGCCACTGATATAAATGGTTCTTTCACCATAAATACTAAAATTGGAGATGTACTGGAGGTTAGTTTTATGGGTTATGAGACCAAGACAGTAAAGGTAACAGGACCTGAGGACCTTAAAATAACCTTGGTTGAAGCACAGAAGACACTGGATGAAGTTACAATTGTAGCTTTTGGTAAACAGAAGAAAGAAAGTGTTGTAGCTTCAGTATCCACTGTAAGACCGGCAGACCTGCGTGTTCCTGCCAGTAACCTGACAACTGCTTTAGGCGGACGTATTGCCGGTTTAATAACCATGCAAACATCCGGTGAACCCGGAGCCGATAATGCGCAGTTTTTCGTACGTGGTGTGGCTACATTTAACAACTATTCGAGAGGACCACTTATCCTGATTGACAATATGGAACTTTCCGCCAATGATCTGGCACGGTTGTCAGTTGACGATATTCAGAGTTTCTCAATTATGAAAGATGCAACCGCTACTTCGCTTTACGGATCACGCGGGGCAAACGGTGTAATCCTGGTGACCACAAAAATGGGTGTAGAAGGTAAAACAAAGTTAAACTTCCGCTACGAAAAATCAACCAGCCAGCCTACCCGAACTGTCGAGTTTGCCGATCCGTTGACTTACATGATATTAAACAATGAAGCCATTGTAACACGCCATCCTCAGTACAACCGCAGGTACAGCGACGATCAGATTGCCGGAGTTGAAGCCGGAACTAATCCGTATTACTATCCGTCCAATGACTGGCTAAATCTGCTGTTCAAGGATAGGGCAGAGAATCAGCGTTTTAATATGAACTTAAGTGGTGGTGGTCAACGGGTGAAGTATTATGTTGCAGCGGCGATGACCAGTGATAATGGGATATTAAAGGTGGACAAACTCAATAATTTCAACAATAACATCAGTATTAAAAATGTAAATCTGCGTTCGAATACTGATATTGATTTTACACCTACCACCATGGGATCTATTAAATTTAATGCCAATTTTCTTGAGTCAAGCGGTCCTATGTACACAGGAAATCAGATGTATCAACGTGTTATGCTCTCCAATCCGGTTGATTTCCCAGCTTATTATCAACCCGATGAAATTAATCTGAATACGAAACACCGTTTGTTTGGAGGTACACAATCCTACAGTTTTATCAATCCTTACGCAGATATGGTGAAGGGTTATCAGCAGGCAACACAAACCAATCTGGTGGCTCAGATAGAATTAAGACAGAAACTTGATTTCGTTACCCCGGGATTATCTGCCCGTTTTATGGCTAGTACCACCCGTCAGTCGGTTTACTCCATTAACCGTTCTTACGGTCCTTACTACTATACCATGAGTACCTATAATCCCATTACAGGATACTTCAAACTGAATAATTTCTCGAAAGGAAACGAGTCATTAGGTTTTGCCGGAGGTAATAAAAGTATCAATTCAACAATATACGGAGAATTATCGGCCAGTTATGAGAAGATAATCAATGACATGCATAATTTCTCGGCCATGACAGTAGGAACGTTGAGGGAAGTGACAACATCTGATTTTGACAATGATTTGCAACGCTCACTACCAACGCGAAACATTGGGATATCAGGTCGTATTACCTATGGTTATGATCACAGATACTTTTTAGAATCCAACTTTGGTTATAACGGAGCAGAGCGTTTTGCTAAGAATCATCAATTTGGTTTTTTCCCCTCATTCGGAGGCGGCTGGATTATTTCCAACGAAAAATTCTGGCATAAAAGTAGTCCTATTACTAATCTGAAATTAAAAGCGACTTATGGTTTAGTGGGTAATGATGCTATTGGTGACGCGTATGACCGCTTTTTCTACCTGGATCGGGTTGATATGAACAAAGGGCTTAGCAACGATTTCGGGGAATCTGGAGGTGGAAACTCCTCTGGAATTAATTTCAACCGTTTTGCAAATACAAGCATAACCTGGGAGAAAGCGGCTAAGATGAACCTGGGCTTAGAAATTACATTGGTTAAGGAACTGGAATTTCAGTTCGACGTATTCAGAGAAAACAGAACCTGTATTCTGATAAACCGTACCGCAATTCCTACAACTATGGGACTATCGGATTTTCCGGCAGCAGATGGCAAAGCACCCGCCGATGTGCGTGCCAATGTAGGGGCAGCCAGATCATCCGGATTCGAATTAACGCTCACCGAAAACCATAGTTTCAATAAAGATGTGTGGTTGAGAAGCAACCTGACTTTCACCTATGCGGTGAGCCGTTATACTGACTATGAAGAAATGGTTCCTGCCGGAATGGACTGGCTGAAAACCGAAGGAACCTACATAGGACAACAAAAGGGACTTATTGCAGAGCGTTTGTTTATCGATGAAACAGATATTGCCAACTCACCGATACAGACATTTGACAAAGTGAATGACATTCCGGTTATGCCGGGTGATATCAAATACAAAGATATTAATGATGATGGAATCATCGATTCACACGATGTGGTACCCATTGGCTATGCAGGTGTTCCTCAGTTAGAAGGTGGTTGGGGTGTTTCATTTGGTTTTTACGGCTTCGATTTTAACTTCTTCCTTCAGGGAGCAGCAAGAGTTTCTTTCATGATGGATCCTACTGCGAGAGTTGACTGGGGAAGCGGTTCGGTGGGAACAGCTCCATTTATTGATAATCATTCGTTGTTGAAAGCATGGGCCGACGATCATTGGTCCGAAACAAACCGTAATTGTTACGCTCTGTGGCCACGTTTATCAGATACCTCCCGGCCAAACAACGAGCAGGCTAGTACCTGGTGGCTGCGCGATGGAGGCTATTTGCGCCTGAAATCGGTGGAAATCGGTTATAATGTGCCTGAAAAGTTAATCAAAAAAGTGGGTATCCAGCAATTGCGTTTCTATGGAAGTGGAATGAATTTACTAAGTTTTAACAACTTCAAGTTATGGGATGTTGAAATGGGAGGAAGTGGATTAAATTATCCAATCCAGAAAGTATTTAATCTTGGTCTAAGCTTAAACTTTTAATAATTAGATTTATGAAAAGAACAATATATTCAGCAATATGCGCAGTTTCATTATTCCTTTGCGCTTCCTGCTCCGACTATCTGGATATTGTGCCGGATAATATCCCCAGTATTCAACAAGTGTTTGATACGCGTGAAAATGCATTTAAAATGCTATATACCTGTTACGATTATCTTCCCCGAACAGCAAATGTATTCCAGAATCCGGCATTACTGTGCGGCGATGAAAACTGGAATCCTGAATTTGTGGACCCAAACTTCTATTATTACAGAAACAGGAGTACCGAATACATTGCTAAAGGACAACTTGACAAAACAGATCCATTGTTAAACTATTGGGATGGAGGTGATTATTCAAACCTAAACCAAAAGTTTGGTGATGTGGAAGAGAGAACGAAAATTAAAAGTCTTTGGGCCGGGATCAGAAATTGTAACACCTTCATTGATAATGTGGATAAAGTGCCCGATATGACTGATGACGAAAGAGCTCAGTGGAAAGCAGAAGCGAAAGTATTGAAAGCCTATTATCATTTCTATTTGCTTCAGATGTACGGTCCTATTCCGTTTATGGGAGAGAACCTGGATATTTCACTGTCTCCCGAAGAGGTGCAACGTGAAAGAGAACCGGTGGATGATGTTGTAAGCAAGATAGTAGCTGTATTGGATGATGCTATTAACAGCAATGATTTGCTTCCTACATATGCCGCCCGGCGCACAGAGTTAGGTCGTATCAATTTGCCGATTGCTTTGGCTATCAAGGCTAAGGTACTGGTACTCGCTGCAAGTCCTATTTTTAACGGAAATCAAAAATTCAGCAGCTTTAAAAATTCGGCCGGTGTGCCATTTATGAACCCTGTTTTTTCTCAGGAGAAATGGAAAGTGGCTGCAGATGCATGTAAAGCTGCAATAACGGCAGCTCACGATGCAGGTCTGGATTTCTATACCTTTAATCAAAAAATGAATAGTCTGACGGTTACCGATACAACGCAATTGGAGTTAAACCTGCGTGGACAGATTACCGAAAACTTGAACAATACAGAACTGGTATGGGGGGTAGGACGTCAGGATGTACAGCGATTAATATACTACGCTTCTTGTCCGTTGTATGCTTTGCAAATAGGTGCTCGTCCGTTAGGATTTAACAATCTTCATGGAGCCACTATGAACGTAGTGGATCAGTTTTATACCTCCCACGGAGTTCCAATTGAAGAAGACAAAACTTACGACTACTCGGATAGATTTAGTTTAATTCGTGTACCGGAAAAGGATCATTTATATTTTACTGCGGATACAAACGCAAGAGTGCCTTACTACAACACCGGAAGAGAACCACGTTTTTATGCCTATCTGGGTTTCGATCAGGGACGGTATTTTTCTAAGGAAATAACCGACGATCACAATAGTTATGTAATTCACTCAAAAGCAACTGAATTTGCAGGAGCTAAAAATAATATGCATAGTGTTACCGGATATACGTGTAAAAAACTAATTCCGTGGAACAGAGAATGGATATTAAACTCAACGGATAATATTGGCGAAACTATCTATTTCTTTCCCGTTATTCGGTTGTCGGATCTTTATCTGATGTGTGCAGAAGCACTTAATGAATCAAAACCGCAACCCGATAATGAAGTTTATCAGTATCTTCAGCCTATACGGACCAAAGCTGGGCTGGATAAAGAAACGGGAGGTCTGGTTCAGACATGGGCAAAATATAGCTCCAATCCGGGCAAACCCACCACCAAAGAAGGTATGAGAGACATCATTCGTAACGAAAGAATGGTAGAGTTAGCTTTCGAAGGACAACGATACTGGGATCTGAAACGCTGGATGCTTGCCGAGGAATACCTGAACAGACCTATTCGTGGCTGGAACGCTGAGGGTGAAACCGAAAGTGATTATTATCTGGAAACGTATATCTATCAAAGAAAATTTGCGACCAGAGATTATTTTTGGCCCATCCGTCAGAAGAGCATAGATTCAAATCACAAACTGGTGCAGAATATGGGCTGGTAGTATTAATCTTATAAATGAAAGAAAACATGAAAAAATTAATTTTAATACTTACTGTTGTGGCAACACTTTTTTCCTGCACGGAAGAAAACTTGTTGAAACCTTTTGGACCAGAAGATACTACAGCTCCCGGAGTGTTGACAAATGTTAGTTATAAAGCATTACCCGGTGGAGCAAAGTTCAGTTATGTGTTGCCGCTCGATAAGGATTTGTTATACGTTAAAGCTGAATATTACATTGATGGAGTAAAGAAAAATGTAGTTTCCTCGCAATACAACACCGAACTTACCGTGGAGGGCCTTCCCGAAAAGAAAGAATACCAGGTGAATTTATATTGTATGGATAAAAGTGAAAACCAGTCAGAACCGGTAAGTATAACGATTGTACCGGAAGAATCGCCCGTGAAGGTAATGCGCGAAAGTCTGAAATGTAATGTTGATTTCGGAGGATTCCGGATTGAATATAAAAATCCATCGAAGGCTGAGTTGTCAATTTATTTTTTAAGAAAAGACAGTATTGCCGGTAAACTTGTTTTCTATCAGGCTAAAGTATTTACTCAGGCTGAAGGTGTCTATCAGGTAGTCGGGCTACCCAATATAACTAACAAGTTTGGTGTATTTGTGCGAGATAGATTCGGTAACACATCCAGTACGCTGGAATTCGAAGACAGACCCTGGAGGGAAGAATTGGTGGATAAAAGTAATTTTAAATATGTGGGAAAACCCAAAGTGGTCGATAATGACGACTGGTATTCGTGGAGTGGTAGGCCACAAGTGTTGTGGGATGATGTAGTTGGTATATGGAATTTTGCTTCAACAGGTCCCGAAGGAAAATTTCCGCACTATCTCTGTATCGATTTAGGCGATACAGTTCCTGTCGGCCGTATTTTGTTACAGCAACGCGGCGTATTTGAAGGTGCCTGTCCAAAACATTTTGATGTGTACGGCGCTGCTACATTACCGGCAGTTAATTATGCCAGCCCGCTGGAGGGTTGGACCAAGCTGAACGATAAAACATTTGAAGTGGTTCGGCCATCGGGTCGCAAACCTGGTGAACCCGCAACTACTGAAGATGTTCAGGCTGCAGAGAAAGGACTTATGTTCACCATCGACACTCCGTTCCCCCGTCCGGCTATCAGGTATATTCGCTTCAAATTCATAGATGCTTTTGATGGACAGATCTCGGTTTACGCCTCTGAGTTTACTTTCTGGGCACAATGGAAATAATTCAAAAGAATGATGTTATGATAAAATATAGTTTTATGAAAAAGAAAAGTTGGCAGATATTTATCGGACTTATAATCACTGTGTTTTCCTTTAATGCATGTTCCGATATCACCGATACTCAACGAAAATTTCTAGATATTGGTGAAATTAGTTACGTAGGAAGGATGGACTCAGTAATTGCTCTGGGTGGTAATGGAAGAGCTATAATTGTTGCAAAAAACACTTACCTCCGTACAGCTACGAAGTGTATAGTGAAGTGGGTCGATTTTCAGGGGGCTTCAAGCGAAAAAACTTTTGATATTAAGGACTATGTAACAGGAAATTATACCAGGATGCCTATAGAGGGATTACCGGAAGGAGATTATGATTTTTATATATATAACGTGGACGATTGGGGAAATAAATCATTAACAGTGGAGTGTCACGGCTCTTCATACGGTAAAGAATATGCAAGAATTCAACCCAAAATAGCTGTCACAGCAATTACTGTCGATGATAGCAATACAGCACAGATAACCATGTCGACTTCCAAGATGGCTGTTAAGTTCCGGTTAACTTATCAGGGGGATAATGCCGAAGAAAAAACGTTAGATGTAAACGGAACAGGTGGAAAGTTAATGATCCCGAACTGGGGCGATTACGAAAACCTTCAACTGAAAGTAACCACCTATATTCTGCCTAAGGACAAATTGGGTGTTGATACGCTTGTGCTTCAGGAAGTAACGCAAACTGCAAAACAAACGGTTATTGACTTTGATGTTGATAAATCAAGAATTGTCCCTATGGCATTAACCAAAAATGACGATCCCGGAAATTCTTATAGCGGCAAGGGAATAGCTGCCTTATTTGACAATGCCGATACTGAATGCTGGGGTGCAAATATCAGTGCTCCCGGACATTTCTGTTTCGATTTAGGAACTAAAGCGTATCTTTCGGGTGCTTCTATCGTTGGTCGGTTAGATTATCCGGGATGGGATGTGGTGAAGTTTGAAGTATGGGGACGAGAATCTCTCGACGATGGAAAATACGGAACGACCGGATATTATATCATGGCATCCAGTCAGGCTGCAAATTTTGTTACAGAAGCCACCACCCGTAAATGGAAAAAAGTGGGTAACGGATGGTTTAAATATACCAGTCCCCGGTCCAATCCTCAAACCAGTAAGTGTGTTTTCACGGAAGTTGATCACTCGTTCAAACCCCGTTATATTATGTTCAGGGTAATGAGCGTGCTAACTCCCGATGTAGTGCCGGTTCCTGATACGCAGTATTTTGGTAACGAAGGCGGTTTCTATAGCGGTGATGGTGTAAATTCAAAAAACCGGGCATTCTGTATTAAGGAGTTGAATTTTAAAGCATTAGGCATTTCTTATATTATCCAGTAAAAGCTGCAGACTTTCACAGAGGAACTTCCGTCAATGATGGAATAGCTATTCTCATGTCATGGCTATCATATTCAGATAAAATGAAATTATTCTCATATATAATATTAATTTTTGCTTTCATTTCCACTTCTTTACTGAAGGCTGAAGAGAAAGTTAATTACGCCCGACTCGTAGATACACGTATCGGAACGGAAGGTAATGGTCTTGCATGTGGTTTCACCTTTGTCGGTGCAGCATATCCGTTTGGAATGATGCAGCTTACACCTTCTTTCTTTTCTGCTCATAAAGGTATTGTTGTTAATCAAATATCGGGCGCCGGATGTCCTAACATGGGTAATTTTCCGGTGTTAGCGATGGCAGGTGATCTTCAGGATTCGCCGAATGACATGAATGGCTATCCCAGGTATGAAACGATTAATAATTCTACTGCAGGATATCTCTCAATGACGATGAAAGATAAGGTAATATGCGAATCGACAGTTTCAAAAAGAAGCGGCATTATCCGGTTTAAGTTCCCGGATAATGCAAGCAATGGAACGGTTATAATAGGTTCAGGAATTAGCTCAACAAGTGTTTCAAACGCACAAATCAAGATTACATCTCCGAATACCTGTGAAGGCTATGCCGAAGGAGGTGAGTTTTGTGGCTATCAGACCGATTACAAAGTCTATTTTGCTGCTGAATTTAACCGTGAACCTCAGCTGCGTGGAACCTGGATTAACTCAGACATGAGAGATGACCGCTTAAAAATAAGTGGAAGAAACTCCGGAGCATATTTTACTTTTAACACAGAGAACAATAAAGAGTTGGAATATAAAATTGCTATTTCTTATGTCTCAATTGAAAATGCACGTGAGAACCTTTGTTTGGACAATAAAGGGCGTGGTTTTGAGACGATGAAAAATGATGCGGAAAAAGAGTGGAACCGATGTCTGGGTAAAATACAGGTTCAGTCGGGCAATTCCGATCGTGTCAAACAATTCTATACGCATTTATATCATTCCATTATTCATCCCAATGTTTTCAACGATTGCAACGGAGAGTATATTGGTTCGGATTTTAACACACACAAAACGGTAAAAGGCAGGGACTATTATACAACCTACAGTGGCTGGGATACTTACCGTACTCAGTGTCAGTTGCTGGCCATGCTTTTCCCAAAAGAAAGTTCCGATATGATGCAATCGGTCGTCGAATTTGCCGAACATGGTGGAGGTTATGGCCGCTGGGTGATGGCAAATATTGAAACAGGGGTTATGCAAGGAGATCCGATTCCGATTATAATTTCCAATACTTATGCTTTCGGAGGCAGGGACTTCGATACACAAACAGCCTATAAGCATATGAAACGCGGAGCCATGGTAGCCGGTACCTATTCTCAGAACGTAGAAGTACGACCCGGTTTGCATAATTATATCCGAAAAGGTTTTGAAAATGCTTCATTGTGCCTGGAATATGCTTCAGCCGATTTTGCCATTGGTCAGTTCGCTTTGCAGGCAACAAACAATAAAAAAGATGCTGATTATTTTATGAAGCGTGCGGGCAACTGGAAAAACCTCTATGATCCGCAAACCAATTGGCTTCGTTCAAGAGATACGCATGATATGACGTGGAAAAAGCCGGATGATGACTGGCGTGAAGCAACGAAGGAAAACTATTTCTGGATGGTCCCTTTTGACCTGAAAACGTTAATTGACACAATGGGTGGTAAAGAGGCAGCTTCCAAGAGGCTTGATAGCCTGTTTGTTAGACTGAATGCCGGATACGATGACCATTACTTTGCTGCAGGAAATGAACCTGATTTTCAGGTTCCCTGGATTTATAACTGGACAGATAAACCCGATAAAACTTCAGAGGTGATTTATCGTATTCTTAATCAGATGTATACCAGCAAACCTGGAGGTCTGCCTGGAAACGACGATGGTGGATCGATGGGGGCCTGGTATGTTTTTGCATCAATAGGACTTTATCCCATGATACCCGGAATAGCCGGATTTAGTATCAATACGCCTCAGTTTGAAAATATTAAAATAGACTTGTCAGGCAAAATGCTCGAGATTACCGGAGGTTCGTCGTCACCGGTATTTATTAAGTCAGTAAAAATCAACGAACGTAAACATACTTCTTACTGGATTGATTGGGAAACTATTCGGCAGGGGGGGAGCATTGAATACAAAACAGAACGCAAAAACGACGTGAAGCTAAAATAATCAGATATTTTCCTCCTACCTTTTCCCCTTTATTATAGAGGTATAGAGAGATATCAAGCAGGCAGGAGACATAAAAAAACACATGAAACACACAATTTCTATCCTTATATTCTTGTTTCTGGTTGTGAAACTTTCTGCTCAGACAGTTAGCACAGATAAATCCACTTATAAAGTTGGAGAGGCTATTACTGTTTTTTTCAGTGGTGCAACCAGTGCCAAAGATTGGGTTGGTTTGTATGTTTCTACATCCACTCCGGGTCCGGCATCTCCTTCCATCGACTGGTATTACATAGATGGTACCAAAACGGGTTCATCTTTGGTGTCCAACGGTTATGTTGTTTTTCAGAATGGATTAAGTACAGAAGGTAGCTATAAAGTTTGTTTTTTATCCAACGATGGATACAATATCCTGAAATCAGCCATTATTACGATTTCAAATTCCGTATCATTAGCAGCATTTGACGCTGCTCCTACTTTTATTGTTCCCGGTGGAACGGTGAAATTTACTGATCAGTCTGCGAATTCCCCTACATACTGGTTGTGGTCTTTCCCCGGAGGAACACCTTCGAGTAGTACTGAGAAAAATCCATCGGTAAGTTATCCTGTAGAGGGAGTTTATGATGTATCGCTCAGTGCAACAGGTGCTTCCGGAACTCTTCAGATACAAAAAAACGGAATTATAAGAGTTTCTAATCAGACTCTTTCCGTGAATTTAAAAGTGATGCAATTTAATATCTGGCGCGAAGGAACTTCAGTAGCTAACGGTTTAACTTTAATCCGTGATGTGATCAATTCTGTAAATCCGGATATGGTTTGTTTCTCAGAAGTTACCAATAGTTCAGGAGATTGGACAACAAAGATTGTAAATGAACTTGCTACGCTTGGAAAAACCTATTACAGAGGATATGTAACAGGTTCTGATGTATCGCTTATCAGTAAATATCCGATAACTTCTTCCGGACCGCTTGTTGGCGAAAGAACAGTGCCATTTACGGTTAATGTCAATGGAGCATCGGTAGTTGTATGCCCTTCACACCTCGATTATACTTATTATTCAACGTATTTACCACGAGGCTATGCCTGCGGAGGATCCGGTAAATACGCAGGCTGGAATGCATTCTCTCCATTTGTTCCGGAAACTGATTTGGCTGCTATTCAGGCTCAGAATTTAGACTCAAGAAGAGATGAGCAGATAGCTGCTTTTATCGATTATATGAAAAATGAAACTCGTCCGGTTCTTTTGATAGGTGACTTTAACGAACCGTCGTGTCTGGATTGGACTGCCAGACAGGCTAATCTCTATGATCATAATGGCGTTGTTTATGAATGGAATACTACACGCGCGCTAAAAAATAATGGGTTTGTTGATGCTTATCGGCAGGTGTATCCGGATGAGGTATTGAACCCGGGAATAACCTGGCCAGCTGTTGCCACCGGAGTAGGAAGTACCTCGTGGGCGCCTTTAAGCGACGAACGTGACCGGATTGATTACATTTTCTATAAGGGTACAGGTGTAACAGCCACTGAAGCTACGCTTGTAGGACCCAATGCTTGTTACGTGAAGAATTCAGCCACGACAGAAGGCAACGGAAATGATGTTTTTGAAGCGTCCACTTTACCCTGGCCTTCGGATCACAAAGCAGTAACGGCTACTATCAGCTTCTCATTTGTCCCAACATCAGTCAGCACCGTAAATAAACCTGATACTAAGATTTGGGTATTTCCTAATCCAACAAAAGGACAGTTTTCTTTAATTTCTTCTGAAAATGAGAAAATATCTGTTTCTATTTCATCCCTGTCTGGCCAGGAAGTTTTAAATAAAAAGATGGATTTGTTAGCCAATCAATCTTCTTTTTTTGATATTGAGAATGCCCCAGCTGGAATTTATATGTTAAATATCTTCTTTCGTAATCAATCGCAGACAATAAAACTGATCAAAAAAACAAATAATTACCATTATTAATCTTAAAAAATTTAATTCTCTAGTTTAAATTTAACACATTAATTATTATGAAGAAACTTTTATTCTTTTCTTTTTTGCTCCTGATGTTTGGTAACATTCAGGCACAAAAACTTACAATGGTTAGAAATAGCTACATTGCAGGTGAACCAATATCAGTAAAATTTACCGGTTCAACTTCTACAAAAGACTGGTTGGCAGTATTTCATCAGACTACTGTCCCTGGTTCCATGAATAATGAAGGCTGGGTTTACACCAGTGGTACGCAAGATGCCAGTAGTACACTTATTGAATCGGGAGCGGTTATTTTTAGTTCAGGTGTTACTGAACCCGGAATTTACAAAGTATGTTTATTGGCAGACGATGGTTATTCAGTAGTTACAAGTGTAGAATTTAATGTAGTTACTCCGGTTTCCGGACTTGTAGGAGAATGGAAGTTCGACAATCCCGGCAATTTGGTTAAAGCTACAGTTGGTAATGATTTACAGACAAACGGAACACTAATTTCTTCAGTTGCCGGCCCCACGCTTACCGACGGCGCTGTACGTGTAGGTGTAGGTAGCAATTTTACCCTGGTTCATGGTATAACTCCATTCCCAAATGCATTAGTAAATACCTATTCTTTCGTTTTCGATTTTAAGGTAAGTCAATTAAACAAATATTATTCATTCTTCCAGACGAGTCCTGCGAATAATAATGACGCAGAAGTGTTTCTTGGTAAGCTTGGAAATGTTGGAGTAGGTGCTACCGGATATTCCAGTCAGACAGTAAGACCAAATACATGGAATCGCGCAATCATTGTCGTTAATAATGGTTCAGAATACTCTGTTTATGTAAATGGTGTCAAGGGTTTGACAGGTTATGTTCAGCCTGTTGACGGGAACTTTTCATTAGAACCTACACTTTTGCTGTTTGGCGACGATTCTGGTGAAGATAACGAAATCGATTGTGCAAATGTACAGCTATATAACAAAGCCCTGACGGAAAATGAAGCTCAAAGTTTAGGCGGATATGTACAGGACTTTCGTACGCTTTGCTCATTCCTGAGCAAACCTTACGTTCAAAATGTAACATCGGATTCTATAACTGTAATGTGGGAAAGCGATTTTATAAAAGCTGGTAGTAATAAAGTAAACTATGGAACAAATTCTGATGCATCAGGTGGCGCTCAAATAATTGCTACTGCTTATCCATCCGGTGCAAATACGTATATCCAGAAAGCAGTTATTAAACCATTGCAACCTGGTACTACTTATTTTTTCCGTGCTATTTCGAACAGTTCACCAAATATGATACAAAGTGTTAAGACTGCTCCTAAAGATCCTAATTCAGTGTTTACGGTTGGTATCTGGGGTGATAGTCGATTCCTGAATCCGTTCACAAGTATGGCCACCTATTTAGTGAATAATTTAGCCCCGGATTTCTGTATCTCAACAGGTAATATCACTATTAACGGAAACGATAGTGTTGAATTAAGAAAAGTGTTTATCCCTGCTGTTTTGGAAACCGTTGGAACAAAAGTTCCGTTTATCGAAAGTTTAGGAAACCTGGATGTCGATGCAAGTTTGAAAGGAGCTGACATCATACGCAATTATTTAGTACAACCTAGAATATATAATTCTGATGCTTCAAAAGTAAGTGGTAGCTTTGCTTATGAATATGGAAACTCTGTGTTCATTTCCATTGATCCAACCCGTTATAATACCGATTTAGCTCGTGACGGATGGTTAGAAACTTTCCTGAAATCGGATGTTTCCAAAAAGGCGTTGTTCCGTTTTATCTTTATAAACAATGCACCATTCTACGAACGTTGTCAAAAGTATGAACAAGAAGTTGTTAAAACAAATATTCCGTTGTTGAGCAAAAAGTATGGTGTTACGGCAGTGTTTAGTGGTCGTATGCACGGATATGAAAGAGGAGTGATTGATGGAGTACAATATATCACACAGGGCGGATGCAGCAATATGGATGTTGATAGTATCGTAGGTCCAACCATTTATCCTCATATTGTCGTAGGAACCAATAAAACTGATAATCCTGCCAATTTCAACAATGGTTTAATGAACCACCTGTTGACTCTGGAAATAAATCCCGAATTTGCCACTGTAAATTTGCATTATTTTGATGGTACCGGTAATTATAAGGGTATTATCGAAATAGTTCAAATGGCTCCTCGCGCTCCTGAAAATTTAGATGCGGTTAGTACACCATCAGAACTTGGATTCGCAATATCTCCAAATCCGACAAAGGGAATTATCAGAATAAATGCCTCCGGAAATGTTGATCTTGCTGTATTTAATTTACAAGGTGTAAAAGTTGCCGGTCAGTTAAACGTATCACCAAATACGGAAATCAATTTATCAAACCTCGCGAAAGGTGCATACCTGGTAAGACTTAAAGCAGGACAAAACGAGTTTACTAAAACAATCTTAATTAATTAATTAATCTCTTACAGGTTTTAATAAATAAAGCAAACTTTATTTTCACAAGCAATTCAACAATGAATTGCTTGTGAAAATTACAATAACCGTTGCTGTTTTTTTTTGTCAACTTCATTGCTGATCTCAATTTTTTTAATCGAATCATTCGAATGGAGCAGTAATGAATGTTGGTTCTTATATGAACTCTAATACGCATTGTAAAAAAGAGCATATCGGGATAAAAGCAGAAATTACAATTATTGCAGTAATACAAAAAAAAGAAGTCAAAAATATTTTATCAGATGAAACGTACCGGATTAACCAGATTAATATTACTCTCCTTTCTATTCAGTGGATTAATGGTAAATGCTCAGAAGCCATACAAAGCCTACCTTGTTTCCAATGCACATTTCGATACTCAGTGGAACTGGGATGTACAGACGTCCATAAACCAGTTTGTGCGCCATACCATGGACAGGAATTTTCTGTTATTCGAAAAATACCCGGATTATATTTTCAATTTCGAAGGAGGCATAAAATACAAGTGGATGAAGGAGTATTATCCCGAAAAATACAAAAGAGTTAAGGAATATATTCGTCAGGGTCGTTGGCATGTCAGTGGTAGCTCGTGGGATGCAACCGATCCCAATACTCCATCTCCCGAATCCTTTTTCCGGAATATCCTGTTGGGACAAGAATTTTACCGGAAAGAGTTCGGAATTCAATCGACCGATATTTTTCTGCCTGATTGCTTCGGTTTTGGGTATGCTCTCCCGACCATTGCTTCGCATTGCGGACTCATTGGCTTTTCTACACAAAAACTTCAATGGAGGCACAATCCTTTTTATAAAAATACGAGAAATTCTAAATTGCCGTTTTATACTGGTATATGGAAAGGCTTGGATGGCTCGCAAATAATAGCTTCGCTGAATTCGCAGAATTATGTTCATTCATGGGATGGTCAGGATATTAGCAACGATAACGAAATACGGGAGTTAGCCGATGGAAGTGTCGATAAAATGGCTTATAAATATTATGGAACAGGCGACAGGGGTGGTTCTCCAACCATACCGTCAGTAATCTCCGTAGAAAAAGGAATCAAAGGCAATGGCGACATACAAATCATTAGCGCTACATCCGACCAACTTTTTAAAGAATTTCTTCCATTTAAAAATCATCCTGAATTGCCGGTATTTGATGGCGAATTGTTGATGGATATTCACGGTACCGGATGCTACACTTCGCAAGCAGCTATGAAACGTTTCAACCGTAGAAACGAGCAGTTGGCAGTGGCATCGGAAAAAGCTGCCGTGCTGGCAAACTACCTTACAGGAAGCGCTTATCCTTCCGATGAAATTGATGAATCTTGGAAACGCTTTATCTGGCATCAATTTCACGACGATTTAACGGGAACAAGCATCCCGAAAGCATATACTTTCTCTTGGAACGATGAACTGATTTCTCAATCCTGTTTTGCCGATGTAATCACCTCATCCGTAGGCAAGGCAGCCAAAGAAATGAATACCAATACAAAAGGAACTCCAATTGTTGTTTATAATCCGCTTTCAACGGCTCACAAAGGATTAGTTCGTGCCGAAATTAGTATGCCTCAAGGCAATCAGGATGTTCGCGTTTTCGATCAGAACGGAAAAGAAGTGAATGCCCAGCTTGTTAAAAATATAAATGGAAACGCGGAAGTTGTATTTTGCGCGGATGTAGCTCCCATAGGCTATGCACTTTACGATGTTCGTACAGGCAAAGCCAAAAAAGTCAGTCAATTGAAGGTTTCCGCAAACACATTGGAAAACCGGATTTATAAAATTGTATTAAACAGCAACGGTGACATTGCTTCATTGATCGACAAACGAAACAATAAAGAATTGATTCAGAAAGGAAAAACATTTAGGCTGGCTCTTTTCACAAATAACGAATCTTATGAATGGCCTGCATGGGAAATATCTAAAAAAACCATTGATGCTACTCCCATTTCGATTACTGACGGTGTTTCAATTTCCATCGCCGAAAACGGACCTGCTTGCGCCTCTTTGTGTGTAAAACGCAGTTACGGCGATTCCAAATTTACTCAGTATATCCGCCTGACAGATGGAGCTGCCGATGATCGAATTGATATTGTGAACGAGATTGACTGGAGAACTACAGACGCACTTCTGAAAGCAGAATTCCCAATGTCGGTTAGTAACCCGAAAGCTACCTACGATTTAGGGCTTGGCTATATCAAAAGAGGAAATAATGAGAACAAAGCTTATGAAACTTGTGCTCAACAATGGGCGGATATTACCGGCGACGAAGGATACGGCATATCCATTATGAATGACTGTAAATACGGATGGGACAAACCAAGCGATAATACCTTGCGCCTCACCTTGCTGCATACCCCCAAAACAAGTGACAGATACACCTACCAATCCCGTCAGGATTTTGGACATCATACGTTTACCTATTCCATTATTGGACACGAAAATCAACCTCAATTTGCGTCCATCCCTTCCAAATCAGAAGAATTGAACAACCCGTTGATGGCGTTTGAAACTCCCCGTCATAAAGGAACATTGGGTCGTGAATTCTCGTTTATAAAACTCAGCACCTCGCAAATGGCATTAAAAACCCTGAAGAAAGCACAGAACGATGAAAGTTACATTCTTCGGTTCTATGAAACCCAGGGAAAAGATGCCAAAAATGTTACCGTTGAATTTCCATCAGAGATTGTTTCGGCTGTAGAAACAAATGGAGTGGAACATGAGATTGGAAAAGCTGATTTTAACGGAAAAAAACTAACGTTCTCAACAACAGCATTTTCCCCCAAAACATTTGCTGTAAAGCTAAAAGGGAATACGGTGAAATCGCAGCCAATTCACAATACACCCGTTGAATTGCCTTATACTGATAATGCCTTTACATACGACGCTTTCAACGAAGCTGGAGACTTTGATAAAGATGGTTGCTCCTATGCAGCGGAGCTAATCGGAAAAGAGATTGTGAGTCAGGGAATTCCTTTCAGAATTGGAGATATGGAAACAAAGAATGTCGTGAAGTGCAAGAATAATATCATTGATATTCCTAATGACCGGAAATATAACAAGGTATATCTGTTGGCAGCCTCAACTGATGGTGATATTAAAGCTGATTTTAAATTCGGATATATAGTTATCAAATGCGATATTCCTTATTACAGTGGTTTTTATGGCCAATGGGGACAAACCGGTTTTACTAAATCATTCGTTAAGAATGTTCCACTGGCTTATGTCGGTAGTCACAGGCACAGCTCAAAGTATGGAAATGAAGCTTATACCTTCACTTATATGTATCGTATCTGCCTCGAAATTCCCGAAGGAGCTACACAACTGCAATTTCCGGATGATAACCGGGTGGCTGTTTTTGCTGTCACTTTCTCCGACAACTATGCCGATGATGTGAAAGCAGTTTCGCCACTGGTTTCAACATTATATTAATCAAAACAGGAAAAAGAACCTCACATCACCTTCTATGAGGGGATGTGAAGGTTTATTTTATAAACATCTTTATCTACTGGTACACAGATTCGGTAGTGGCTGTTGCGATATAAGCTTCATTCAAGAAACCCTAACAAATGCTTAAGTTTAATAGCTAAGGTTGAATTCTCCACGCTTGCGGCTGAATCTGAATCCAGAGCCTGTTCTGGGGTTCTACCTTTTAATAATGAATTTATAGATATTTTAATATGAAGAATATCATTTTAGTCTTTGCTCTTATGTTTACGGTTTTCTTGCAAGCGCAAACGTTGCGTTCTGACAACGAACGTTTGAACGATGCCTATCGTTTGGCTGTAAATACGCTTGATATCAATACCCGTCGGGGAATATTGGCTGCTGGTGGTGATTATGGAGGTGAATGGACACGTGACATTGCCATCAATTCATGGTTTGGGGCTAGTTTGTTACGTCCTCAAGTTGCTCAACGATCTTTGTGGAGCGTTACTATAAATAAAGAAAGTATAGGTCATCAGTATTGGGATAAAATTATTTGGGTAATAGCAGCTTACAATCATTATCTGGTAACTGGAGATAAGGATTTTCTCCGACAAGCTTATTTATGTTCGGTTACTACCATAAAAGAGCTTGAAACTACCGTTTTTGACCCGAAATACGGACTTTTTATGGGACCATCGGTTTTCAACGATGGTATTGCTGCTTACGATGAGCCTATCTTCAATCCTCAGGTTCATTCCAGTGCTACTGTTGACCATCTGAAACCATTTACGGTAAAATGTCTGAGTACGAATTGCGTGTACTACGGTGTCTATAAAACGCTCATCGAAATGCAGAAACAACTTCGGATGGAGGCAAGTCTTTCAACCCCGATAGTAGAAAAGGCAGAAGCCTTGAAGTCGAATATTTTGAAATACCTGTATAATCCCGAAAGAGGAACGTTCAACTACCTGATTGATCAGAATGGAGGTGTTGATCATTCGCAGGAAGGATTAGGACTTTCGTTTGCGGTAGTTTTCGGTGTGGTGGATAAGGAACAGGCACTCCGTGCTATTGCCAATACTGTAGTGTCTGACTATGGCATTACCTCTATTTATCCAGATTATAAAAGGTTTTCGCCTCAAATGCCTGGTAGGCACAACAATATAATTTGGCCTATGGTGAACGGCTTCTTTTCTAATGCGGCAGTATTTGTTGGAAGTTATAAAACCTACGATCATGAACTGAACAGTCTTATTTCATTAGCATTGGACGAAGATAAGGGCAATTACAGCTTCTTTGAGATTTATAATCCCTATACCGGAAAACCGGATGGCGGATACCAGTTTGGCGAGAACAATCCGGAGCATCATTGGGTATCGTGCCGCTTGCAGACTTGGTCGGCTACGGCTTTTATTAATATGGTTCATTCCGGATTGCTAGGCTTGCGGTTGATGCCTGACGGCATTCTGTTTCAGCCGCATCTGCCCGATGGCATTCAGGTAGCAGAACTTTCGGGGATACGTTACCGCAACATAAGTTTGGATATTACCATAAAAGGAAAAGGTTCACGTATCAAATCTTTTAGAATAAATGGGAAACAGCAAGCAAACCCTTTTGTGAGTTCATCGGCAAGAGGAAATGTAGCTGTCGTTGTTGAATTAATGTAGAAATGTTGTTAACTATCAATTAATTTTGAATAAATATGAAACTTTTAAAAACAATCTTTTTTCTTTCTGTGCTTTTGGGCAGTACTTCTGTTCAAGCCCAAGGTAATCACGATTGGGCCAACTTTGGCAGATATGCTGAGGCAAATAAAACGGTAAAACAACCGATCAGGGCTGTTTTTATGGGAAATTCCATTACCGAAGGTTGGGTAGGCGCCGATCCTGATTTCTTTACCGATAACAATTATATTGGCAGAGGTATCAGCGGACAGGTTACTTCTCAAATGCTGGTTCGTTTTCAGGCAGATGTTATTCAGTTGAAACCCAAAGCAGTGGTGATTTTAGCCGGAGTAAACGATATTGCACTGAACAATGGATATATTTCAGTACAGCATATTTTCGAAAACATTGCATCCATGGCCGAATTGGCTAAACAGCATAAAATCAGGGTAGTTTTGTGCTCTGTGTTACCTGCTCATCATTTTCCCTGGCGGGGCGAAGTTGAATCTATCAATCAGATCCGGGAATTAAACGAAAAGATTAAAAGCTATGCCCTTGAAAATAAAATTGCGTTCGCTGATTATTATTCGGCTATGGTTGATGACAGGCAAGGCTTGAACGTTAAGTACCAGCGGGATGAAGTGCATCCCAATCTGGAAGGATACAAGATGATGGAACAGGTTGTCCGGAAAGTTCTAAGTAAGATTCTTTGATAAATTCTGAAAAAGTTCGCTAGTTTTTTTTGATGTGATTTTTAATTTAGATTGGGAAAGAGGCTGTATTGAAAGTGGTATTTACAAAACTCTTTTGATACAGCCTTGTATTTTACGTTTCTATTGAATACTTTTATCTCATATATCGTTTACTCATTTTTTTCTCTATAAAGTGAGGTTATGAGATCTTATTAATATGTAATCATGAAAAAATTAAGTATTCTCTTCATTCTTCTTTCTTTCAGTGTCTTTACTCAATGGAGCATTGCTGCTAAGCCAAAGTCATTAAAGTTTAATCCGGATGGAACATTCAAAATTGTTCAGTTTACCGATACTCATATCTGTTATTCAAGGCTCGATAATTCCATGAAAACCATCGAAACAATGCGTTCCGTACTGGATTTTGAAAAGCCTGATCTTGTGATTTTTACCGGCGATAATGTGGTGGATTTGCCTTTAAAAGAAGGATTGCAGCTGCTTGTTGAACCCGTTGTGTCGCGTCATATTCCCTACATTATTCTTTTTGGAAATCATGATACCGAACCTGGAATGAAAATCAGCAGGGAAATGTTGGGTAAAATGACACGTGAACTTCCCGGTTACTACAATATCAGACCTGTTAAACAGATTAGAGGCGAAAACAACTATCTTATAGAGATAAAAAATGCCGGTACTACAAAAACTGAAGCATTGTTATACTGCATGGATAGCAACGATTATGACTCCATTGCTGGCAAAAGAGTGTATGCAGGTTTTAGTCCCGGTCAGGTTGAATGGTACAGGAAGATGAGTAAAAAACAGACCAATAATAATCACCGACAGCCTGTTCCTTCTCTGGCATTTTTTCACATTCCATTGCTTGAATACGCCGACCTTAGCGATAAATCAACCAACTATATCGGCATGTATAAAGAAAAACCATGTCCTCCGGTCATTAACACAGGCATGTTTGCTGCGATGGTAAAAGGTGGTGATGTGATGGGGTGCTTTGCCGGACACGATCATGACAACGATTTTGTTTTCAATAAATTCGGAATTTACCTGGGGTATGGCCGGTTTTCCGGTAGCAATAACACGTACACACATTACGAAAACGGAGCCAGAGTGATTGTGCTGCAACAAGGACAACGTAAGTTCAGTTCATGGGTCCGATTAAAGGACGGGACTTTACTGCATGAATTTGCTTACCCCGATGCCATTCCAATGTTGAATGCGCCGACATTTTGAATTAAAATATGAACAAACTTTTCTTTCTTTATGGACGAAGATTTTGCCGGAATTTATGAAAAGTATTATACCGAAAGTGAAATACTAGACCTGGTTACCTTTTATAAATCCTCAACTGGTAAAAAAGTGATTGAAAAGGCGCCTGAAATACAAGGAGAAATAGTGACGATTGTGATGCAAAAATTTATGCCGGAAATCAGGAAAAATGTCACAGAAATGGCTATGAAAGTAAAAGACGAATTGGAGAAACGAAATGCGGCTTTGAAAAAGGAAAAAAACTAATATACTTCATGTTGATAGTTATTGTAGTAAATCAGGTGTAATTTTCAATAAGATGGTTACCTCCACAATTTGTCATTGAATAAAATAAGAATCAAATACCAATAAAAAAAGAAGAATTGCCATGAGATTAAAGAAGAATTTATTGTTGTTGGGCATTATGGCTTATTGCTCATGTATGGGAAGCAATGTGAAATTACCGGTAGATTATGTGAATCCGTTAATTGGAAACCATTAGTCATTTACTGGTGCCAACTTACCCAACTGTGCATTTACCGAACAGTATGTTACGCGTTTATCCGGAACGAGCTGATTATACTTCGGATGTAATACATGGGTTGCCTGTGGCTGTAACCAGTCATCGTGGTAGTTCTGCTTTTAACATCAGCCCCATTCAGGGCAAAGCAGTATCCAATTCTCGTGTTCAGGCTTATTCATACGATTTGGAAAAGATAACTCCCTACAGCTATTCTGTGTTTTTGGACGAGGCTAACATTCATGTAAACTACTCACCGTCTTATCATTCGGGAATTTATGAGTTCAACTTTGATAAAGAAGACGATAACTACATTGTAGTAAATGTGGGAAACGGAAATTTGGAGACTGACGGTAAAAGTATTTCCGGTTTTCAGGTGATTGATAATAGTATTTCTAAAATTTACCTGTATGTTGAAACAGAACAAATTCCAACAAGTGTTGGACGCTGGGGAAAAGACCAAATCAACTATCAGGTAAAACAAAGTGGGAATAACGGAGCTTTAGTGCTGCGATTTAATAAAAATGACAAAAATATCCGGTTACGGTACGGTATTTCGTTTATTAGCACCGAGCAAGCCAAGAAGAATTTGAACAAAGAAATCACTGTTTACGATGTAGAAAAAGTTGCGTTGGCCGGGCGTGCTGTTTGGAATGCGACCCTGAGTAAAATCTCAATTGAGGGAGGCACCGAAGATCAGAAAACTGTTTTTTACACCTCTTTGTATCGAACGTACGAACGAATGATCAATATCAGTGAAGAGGGAAAATACTTCAGTGCTTTCGACGGCAAAATACACGATGACGGTGGACACGCTTTTTTCACTGACGACTGGATTTGGGACACGTACCGGGCTACTCATCCGCTTCGGGTATTGATTGAGCCGGAAATGGAAGCTAATATGGTGAACTCTTACATTCAAATGGCTCAACAATCGCCACAAGGCTGGATGCCGACTTTTCCTGAGGTGACCGGCGATAGTCACCGGATGAATGGGAATCATGCTGTGGCGGTCATTTTGGATGCTTATTCAAAAGGATTGCGTGGTTTCGATCTTAAAGCTGCTTACAAAGCGTGTAAAGGAGCATTGACCGAAAAGTCGTTACTCCCCTGGATGAAAGTGCCGGTCACAGAACTTGATCAGTTTTATAATTCCAATGGATATTTCCCGGCGCTAAAGCCCGGCGAAAAGGAAAATTGTGCTCAGGTTCATTCCTGGGAAAAACGTCAACCGGTGGCGGTAACTTTGGGTACTTGTTACGACGATTGGTGTTTATCGCAGATAGCCAAACAATTAAATAAAACCGACGATTATCAGTATTTCTTGAAACGCTCTTACAATTATCGGAATTTGTTCAACCCGGAGACTTCTTTTTTTCATCCGAAAGATGCTGAAGGAAAGTTTATTGAACCGTTCGATTATCGGTTTTCTGGTGGACCGGGAGCCCGAGAATACTACGACGAAAATAACGGTTGGACCTTTCGTTGGGATGTGCAACACAATGTTGCTGATCTAGTAAAGCTAATGGGCGGAGCTGACAAATTTGCCCGAAATTTGGATGCTACCTTCAGAGAACCATTAGGAAAAAGCAAATACGATTTCTATTCCTCTTTGCCCGATCATACTGGCAATGTAGGTCAGTTCTCTATGGCCAATGAACCGTCGTTTCATATTCCGTATTTATACAATTATGCTGGTCAGCCCTGGAAAACTCAAAAGCGAATTCGTCAACTGCTTCGTTATTGGTACCGTAACGATTTGATGGGAGTACCCGGCGATGAAGATGGCGGCGGAATGACAGCCTTTGTTGTATTTTCTTCCATGGGATTTTATCCGGTTACTCCGGGTTCGATGTCGTATAATATCGGCAGCCCCTTATTTAACGACGTGAAGGTGCGATTAGGCAATGGAAAGATATTTGAAATTGTTGCCAAAAATTGCTCCGAAGAAAATAAGTATATCCAATCGGCTCTGTTAAATGGCAAGGAATGGAATAAACCATGGTTTAATCATTCGGATATCGCCAACGGCGGATCGCTGATATTAATTATGGGAAATAAAGCAAATAAAAACTGGGGAAGCAATTTAGAAGATGCACCGCCTTCTGCTACTCCTATTCCTTAGTTTATTGTTTTAAAATAAATTTTTTAATGACGAGATCAATATGAAGAAAAGAATCTTAAAGATTGTCACATCTATAATCATAGTTGCAACACTATTATTTGTGGCGGAAATTATTGTTTTCCATGCTTCGTTCCAAAAACCGGTGAAGTCCGAGCTAAAGGAACGTGTTAGCTATAAAAGATAAGACCAATAATACATGAAAACAAAATCGATCCTAACCTTATTAGTACTACTTGCTTTTGACACAATTCTTTATGCGCAAGAGTCTGAAGAAAACCCCATTAAAAAGCTTTTTATTGATCAGCTGTCTGCTTACCCGCAAGAAAAAATCTATGTACAAACCGATAAAGGCGGTTATTATCCCGGCGAAACCATCTGGATGCGGGTACATTTGGTGGATGCCATTTTTATGAAACAAGCCAACGCAAGTCGATATGTATATGTTGAACTGATAAATCCGGCAAAACATCTTGTGCAAAGAGTGAAATTGCGGCCTGACAGTACGGGTTGTTTTTACGGACAAATACAGTTGGATGAGGAGATCGGGGAGGGGGACTATTTATTAAGGGCTTATACACGATTTATGAGAAATGCAGGGGAAGATTATTTTTTCTCCAAACAGCTTTATATTTCCAATCCGGTATCAGAAAAAGTGTCTGTTGATATTAACTATAAGGCAGAAGGTGATGGAGTTAATGCGGAACTGCTTTTTTCTGCTAAAGGAAGAAAGGAAAAACTTATGCCCGGGCAGTGCGTTGTTTATTTGGGGGGTACTGAGAAAGGGGATGCTAAAACAGTGACATTTAAAGAGAAAACAGGATCATGCTCTTTTAAAGGGAAAGAAGTAAGCAAAGAAAGAGTGTTTTTGCTACAGGCAGTGATCGAAAACAGAATGTATAAACGGTATTTTAAAATTCCCGATATAGAAAATACATTCGATGTTTCTTTTTTCCCCGAAGGAGGATATGCTCCCTCGTCGGCTAATACAACAATCGCATTTAAAGCCCTCAATACGCAAGGGCAATCGGAGGAGGTTAAAGGGCAGGTTTTTGATGATCAACATTATTTGTGTGCCGAGTTTGAAAGTACACATCTGGGGATGGGCAGTTTCAAGTTTTCCTATGAGCCCGGCAGAAAGTATTATGCCCTATGTACCAACAAAGAAAAGGTTGTAAAGCGGTTTGATTTGCCCGAACCTTCGGACAGTGCTGTCTCTTTGAAAACAGTCTGGGAGGACGATAAACTGCTTGTTAGAGTATTGAAATCACCTGATTTTATATTGCCGCCACAAATGCAATTAATAGTTCATATCCGGGGAGTACCCATCTATGTGGAGCCGTGGGACGAAAATAAAAGTTGTATTGGTTTCGAAAAAGATTTCTTCCCTGCCGGAATTGTTCATTTTTTATTGGTTGACAAAGACCGGAATATTCTGAGTGAACGTCTTGTGTTTTCTTCGCAAGGCAATGCTCTGGTCCAAACTAATATCGAATTAAATAAAGAAAAGTACCAAACGCGAGAAAAAATAAACTTGTCGGTACACCTTACGGATGAAAACAAAGCGCCGTTGTCGGGAAATTTCTCATTGGCAGTAGTGGATGCAAATGGAGCGGATATAGACAGCGCTTCAAACATTATTTCGGCCTTGTTGCTTACATCAGAAATAAAGGGATATATAGAAGACCCGGCAAGCTACCTCCGCCAAGACAGTAAGAAAACGGAGGCTGCATTGGATGTTTTAATGATGACGCAAGGATGGCGAAGATACGATATTCCCAACCTTCTGAAGGGTAAACTAACGAAGCCTTTACAATATCCGGTAGAATTAAGCGAAGAAATTTCGGGGAAAGCAGAAAGCGTTTTTTCATCGCTGAAAGAGGGCGATATCAGTTTACTTGCATTAAAAGACTCTGTGGAAGGTATGTTGCTTGCTAAAACGGATAACGAAGGAAGGTTCGTTTTTAAAAATCTGGAATATTGCGATGGAACAAGGTATATTATTCAGGCTACCTCCAATAGCAAATTTAAAAAGGCTTTTTTAGAAATGGATAGCATTGCTGGTTTCCCTTCGTTGGCTGCTTCTCAAATAATCAACCGCAAAGAGTCAATATTGAAAGATACTATATTATTGCCTTCGAACAAGAAACATTTGGCATTTGATGGGATGAAAACCTATCATTTAAGCGAGGTAATGGTAACTGCCAGGCGAAAAGTTGCGGCTGTCACCGAGTCGCCCTATTATTCGGTTACTTCATCCAGGGTGATTACTGCTAAAGACATTGAGGGTTGGCATGTAAGCTCTACCTATGAATTGCTGCGCAGATTAGCCGGCGTTACGGTTAACGGTAGTGATGTTAGGTACCGGGGCAATAAACCGATGTTGTTGTTGGACAATGTTCCCACCGAGGATTTTGATTACAGTATGCTGATGATAGATGATATCCAGGATATTTTTATAAATCAAGGTTCAACGATGGGAGCCATTTTTGGAACAATGGGATCTAATGGAGCTATTGTTATTAATACTAAAAATGGATTTGTACAAAAGAATTCAATAAATCCTAATATAAAAGTTGTCAAGTCACTTGGTTATCAACAAACGGTGAAGTTTTATTCTCCTGTTTATAGCACGGAACAGGAAAAAAACAGTAGTACACCCGATTACCGGACCACCATACTTTGGAATCCTAATGTGCAGGTAGATAGTACAGGAACGGTCAATTTGTCGTTTTATGCGGCAGATATTCCAACAACTTATCGGATTATTTTGGAAGGTGTAAGTAGTTTGGGACATTTGATTTATTCGGCAGAGAAAGAAATGCTGGTCGTGTCAGATAAACAGTAGAATTAAAGTATAGCAGCAAACGATAAATTTGACAAATCATGTAATGATGTGAAATGACATGTTACAATAAAAGAAACTCTATTATTGCTTTTATTGATCCAATTACGGTGAAAAAAAAAGAATAGAACCTTTGAATCAATTGTATAATTGTATCTTTGCAACAAGAATCAACTAAATAAGAGAGAATGAAATCACCCAAATTCGTCTTAATATTGACTTTGTATTTATGTATCGCAAATCAGGCAAAAACTCAGGTTCTGTATGAAAACGATGCATATCGTTGGCAATCAGACAAAATCATACAAGGAAACTACGTAGGTACAGCTGAATCAACTACAAAAATCCACAGTAATTTTTCCAGTCCAAGTTCCAAAGACGATCTGATCAGCTATGTCTGGACTAAGAAAAACGATATTTCTTCTTATCCTCAATATTCCGGTCCTACCTTGCTGGAAAATGCGATTTACAATTTGGGACTCGACGAAATGGTGAATGCTGTAGAACCGGATTTGACTTTGCGTACCGGAATACTTTGGCCAGGTGTTTGGACTCGCGATGTAAGCTACAGTATCTTTTTGAGCATGTCCTACATGCAACCAACTGTATCAAAAAATAGTCTTTTACGCAAAGTAGATATGGTTGGTAGAATAATACAAGACACCGGCACCGGAGGTTCGTGGCCTGTTTCCACCGATCGTGTTGTGTGGATTACGGCTGCATGGGAGTTGTATAAAGTAACGGGAGACTTTGATTGGATGAAAAGTGTATATCCTGCCATAAAGAAATCCGTGGAAACCGATCTGCAAACAGTTTATGATAAAGAAACCGGACTTGCTATGGGCGAGTCGTCGTTTATCGATTGGCGCGAACAAAGCTATCCGAAATGGATGCAACCAGCCGACATATTTCAATCGAAGTGTTTAGGAACGAATGCCATCCATTATCAGGCTTTAAATATAGTAAGCAAAATGGCAAAAACGTTGAATAAACAAGACGATTACATGAGATATAGTCAAAAAGCTGAGTCTTTAAAAGCTGCTATTAATAAGCATTTGTGGATGCCTGACAGAGGATATTACGCTCAATATATGTATGGACGCAATTGCAACGTTTTATCTCCACGCAGCGAAACATTAGGCGAGGCTCTTTGTATTCTGTTCGATATAGCATCGCCCGAACAACAGAAGCAAATTATTCAAAACATGCCGGTTCTCCCTTTTGGCCCAAGTATCTTTTATCCTCAAATTTCCGATATGTTCTCTTATCACAACAATGCTACATGGCCATTTGTAACTTCGTATTGGATGTTGGCAGCGGCTAAAGTTGGCAATCAAAAAGCTGTTGAACATGCATTGGGAAGTACATACAGAGCCACAGCTTTGTTTGCCACTAACAAGGAAAATTTTGATGTCCAAAGCGGCGACTGGACTGGAACTCATACTAACTCAAGCAATATGCTTTGGAGCCTTTCGGGTAATTTAAGCATCGTTTACCGTCTTTATTTCGGGATGAAATTTGAAGAAGATAAGCTGATATTTAACCCTTTTGTACCCAAAGAATTAGCCGGAAAAAGGAATCTTACAAACTTCTCTTATCGAAAAGCGAAACTAAACATCAGTATGGAAGGTTTTGGAGACCGGATAGCTTTGTTTACCATCGACGGTAAGTCAGGCACTCCCGAAGTGCTATCCACAATGAGTGGAGAACATGATGTGAAAATTATACTCACAAATAGTTTTGTCGACTCTGACAGTGTTATAAATCTTACCGATAACAAACATACTTTGTTGAATCCAGTGGCTAAAATTAACGATGGAATTTTATCCTGGAGTCCAATAAATGGAGCATTATCATACACTATACTTAAAGATGGGAGAGAATACAAAAAACTGAAAAACACATCACTCAAGCTGAAATCGACCGACGAAGGTGAATATCAGATTATTGCTACATGCAATGACCCAATATTATCATCTTTTGCCAGTGAACCTCTTGTTTGGCGGAAACAGAGCGAAACTATCTACAATATTGACGAAACCAGAATCGAAAAATCGGCTAACATAACCAAATCAGGCGAAAAAGTCAGTACTATTTTTAGTACAACAATTAAAGTGGCGAAAGACGGTTTCTATGCTATCGATTGGTTATATGCCAACGGAGGTGCAACGGTACAGGACGAGAACAAATGCTGTATCCGGTCCCTATCAGTCGACGGAATGTATGAGGGCGTTTCCATTTTTCCTCAAAGAGGGCGTAACGAGTGGCAAAACTTAGGATGGAGTAATTCTACTCATGTAAATCTAAAAGCCGGTGAGCATCAGGTTCAGCTACAATACAGACCTGAAAATGAAAATATGAATCGGGAGGTAAACGATGCTATTATTCATAAATTAAGAGTAACATTATTAAAATGACGCCTCATATTGAGATAGGCAATGAATATTAAAATAGTTGACCGAATCAGATGTTTTGATTCGGTCTATTTCCGTATTTCAATGAGTTGAAAATCAAATATGGGTTATTGTGCTTCCTGTATCAGGGTCTCCAGGCTTTTCGGATAAGTCTGTCCCATCGAGTTGCGGTACTCTGCTGCAAATAATGCGTATGTTTTGAATAGTTTCTCGTACTCATTGAGGCGGCAGTGCGAATAAACGCTATACGCCAGTGCAGGTTCATACAAAGGATCCAGCTTTAACATAACAGAACAAATTCGCAGTACCTGTTTATGTTCATTTTTCTTGTAAAGAACCGGCAATTCCTGAGGTAAAACAGAAAAAATAAGATCCTCGGTTTGTTGTTTATACTTGTCGAAGAATTCCTGTTTGGTGCATTCCAGCAATTGACCGCGTTCCAGAATGCGTAGCATTTCTTCGCTGTCATGAGAATTTAAGTCAAGCAAAACCTTTAGGTGGCAATAGTCGCAATAGCAAGGCGCTGTGGTAATAATTCTGAAAAACCCTTTATCGTAAATAAGTTCCACTCCGTCAATTTCTGCCAGCGCTTTTCGTAGATTACTGATTGTTACGCCCTTCAGATTTTTTGCTTTCTTTTCCATCTTTTCCGGCCAGAAAAGACTATTCAGTAAAGAGGAGCTCACACCCTCCGAATCGCTGTTCAGAAGAATGTATAGAAAAATCAGCTTTAACTTGTTGCTGAACATATAAGAAATGTCTCTTCCCGTTCTACCATACACCGTAAAAATGCCATAGATGTATATTTTGTTAAACTCAGTTGTTGATCCTGTTTCTTTTATTGGTAAATCTGTTATATCCGGGGTTTTGGTATGTGCAGATGCTATAGTAGATTTTATTTGAACGGGTACTTGAACTGTACTTAATTCTATCTTATTTTTTCTTTGCTTTTTTCTCAAGTAAAAGAAAAGTATAAAACCGGCACTTAGTACAAGTACTAAAATAATCATAATTATAAATAACGAATTAGATTTAGGAGCTGAATAAAACTGAATAGCTGTTTTATCAACAGGTGGAGCCGATAAGGTAAATACGTGTGCATTTACACTATGGGCAAAATCATCAAACTCCTGAGTAACACAGTAAAACTCCTGTAAGGCAGCGTTATAGTAAAGTGAAACATTTGATGCTATTGATTTTGAAATATACGGTATCGAGTCGCCTAATAACTGCGAAGTTCCGTCGGCAACAGAAATTCGGTGAAGTTGCAGATGAGTTATTTCATTGTACTCGGGGTATCGGATTACATACAGGTATTTTTCATCGTCCGATAGAATCATACGCTCACTCGAAACTAACTTTGTGTTCGATGGATTACCCCAGCATTTTTTTATCGTGTGGTTTACTAAATTCACCCGATAAAGGTCATTGTAGTAATTATGTCCAACAGTCTGATCGCCGCTATCATTTCCCACTCCTCCGTAAATGTACAGAACGTCTCCTTTTTTGGAGGAAGCTATTGAGGAGAAAAACCGGGGTGTAATTCTGTCGCCTTTAAAAGTCAATGTATCCCAGCGATCTGTTGCTGCATTATAAGCCAGGAAATTATTGCTGTAACGTTTGTTGCCGAAACCACCAAAAACCAGATACTGACCGTCTTTGTTCAGCAATCCGTTGTGATGATGTAACTGAACAGGAGTAAAGGCTCTCCCTGCGGCTTTCCAGGTGCGTGTCGGAATATCTAAAACCGCCATTGTGATGTCACCGGCTGGAAGGTTATTTATTTCGTAAGCGCATATTTTATTGGACGATTCATCTATATAATTTGTTCCTAATAAGAGTTTAACAGGGAGCTTATTTGCGTATGGTTCGCCCGACAACAGGTTTGAACCTGACCTGAATCTGAATAGCGAATCCTGATTTATAAAAAAGATGCATTGCTCCTTTTCATTGAATTTCGAACCCATAATCGATTTCGATGGGATGGTAACCGTTTTTTTCCAATGAAAAGACTCATTGATCAGCCAGTAAGGATGAATTACCCTGCCGCGAACTTTTCCGTTGGTATCATGTACTGCTTCACCGGTACTCTCATTCAACAAAAACCGGAACGAGTTATTTGCTCCCGATATTTTCAAATTCCGAATGGCAAACGGAGTTACGTCCACCAGGTTTTCTCTTCTTCCAAATACCAGAAGTGGCTGAAACTTTTCTGATATATTTAATTTTTTCTCGCTGTTGTTTGTTATGTTATTGATTGATAGAGAGCTCTGTCCGGTGGTTAAGTCGATGTGAAGTCGAACGGGAAGCCATTTTGATTTAATCGATTCGTTGACAACGTTCATCGAAATTAAATTGGCTTTTCCTTCAATGTTAAATTTAAAAGCACTTGATAATTTGTCGATATTAGTATATGTAAAACTGTATGCGGTATTGTTTTGGTTATCAACTATATGAAGTAAATAGCCAAAACTGCCAAACTCTTGTATTTTTAATTCGAAGTCCAAGTCAATATATTGTGAGAAGACAGGAGAGGAGCCTTCTTCAAAAACAAAGAATGAAGTACGTTCTTCTATGGATGCTTTGATCCCGTAAAACTTCAACCCTTGTGCTTGTATCGATCCACAAATAAATCCAATAATTACCAAAAGGAAACATAGCCTCGAATTAATCTTTTTTATCATAACATGGAATTTGCGCTAAGTTTTTTTGCAAAGATAAACTAAAATACTATAAATGCTCACAGAGATAAATGAGAATTCTTTCCTTCATCGGACAGGAATTTGTAACCGGACAACTACTTTATGCGTGATGTAAAAATCGGATTGGATCATTAAAAGCAATGATATACAGTGATATGGCGGGGAAAAGTAACTAAGTTGCTGTCTCAGAATCGGTTCGTTTCGCAGAATGACAAACATAATTTTTCAACAAAATTGTCAGGTCTTTTTCTTTTTAAAATACCAGACAAAATAACGCGAACAAAAAATGTAGTATCTTTGAATGTTTTTAAAACTTCAGCAGTGCTGTGTTAAATCAGGGAGTAATGATGTACTTGCTCTGAAATGAATGAATTGTGTAAAAAAATAACGATGAATTATGTCAAAATACAAAAATGTAACAACAATAATATTTGATCTTGGGGGTGTTATTATTGATCTGGACTGGAACCTGTGTATTCATAATTTCGAAAATCTGGGAATTTTCAATATGAAGAATCTGGTGAGCACCACGCTTCAGAAGGGATTTGTGCTCGATTACGAAATGGGAATGATTACTGACGCGCAATTCAGGGATGAAATCAGAAAAAACGCTTCGGGAGAAGTTGCAGACCATCAAATTGATCACGCATGGACTTCATTGCTGGTGGGAATTCCGGAAGAAAAACTGAATTTACTGTCTGAACTAAAGAAAAAATACAAAATTCTGATGCTGAGCAATACGAATAATTTATCTTTCCGCTATTCCGAAAAAATGTTTGAAGTAAACGGAAAAAACATCAACGATTTCTTTGATAAATGCTATCTTTCATACAAGATGAAACTGGCAAAGCCGAAACCCGAAATTTTCGAAGCTCTGCTTGAAGATGCTGGGGTAAAGGCAGAAGAGTGCCTGTTTCTGGATGATGGCATTCACAACATCGAGACTGCCAGTGAACTCGGGATGCAGACCTGGCTGGTGGAACCTTATACATCGCTGAGTTTAAATGATTTCTAAAAAAATAATGCCGGTATTTATTGATTATGTATATCTTCAGATACAATGATACAATTCCGTGGGACAACTGTGTTGCCACTGTCGGTTTTTTCGACGGAGTACATGCCGGTCACCGGTATCTGCTTCAGTCGGTTCGGGATATTGCGCGCGATGAACATAAAATCTCGGTGGTAATCACCTTCGATAACCATCCGCGAAAAATCCTTCATGCCGATTTTCAGCCCAAACTACTCACCACCCTTGACGAAAAAATAAGCGTTCTGTCCGAAACCGGTGTCGATGCCTGTGTGGTTCTGAACTTCACCAAAGACTTATCACAGCTTTCGGCTTTCAGCTTTCTGAAGGATGTACTCCACAATACATTGAAAGTCAGCACACTGCTGGTGGGTCACGATCACCGGTTCGGACACAATCGTGAACAGGGTTTCGATGAATACCGAGCTTTTGGAGCAACACTTGGGATGAATGTAATTCAGGTGGAAAAATACACGACCGATGAAGCGCATCACATCAGCAGTTCGGAGGTCAGGCATGCGCTTGAACGGGGAGAGATAGCACAGGCCAATAAATTGCTCACTTATCCGTTTATACTCACAGGCAGAGTGAAAAGCGGCTTTCAGGTCGGACGGAAAATAGGTTTTCCCACAGCTAATCTTACACCATCCGATAAGGATAAAATTATTCCGGCGACAGGAGTATATGCAGTGCGGGTAAAATGGGATAATCACACCTTCCGCGGAATGATGAATATCGGCTATAGACCCACCATGGGTCATTCCGATGAAAAATCGTTGGAAGTACATATTTTAGATTTTGAGGGAGATGTGTACGACCGGAATCTGAAGATTGAGTTTATTGCTAAAATTCGGGATGAAATGAAATTCAGCAGTGTGGATGAACTCATCATTCAGTTGGAAAAAGATAAGGACACCGTAATAGCTATGGATTATTGAGGGAAACAAATAAAAAATTTATTGATAATAAGGTGTTTAAGTGTTTGTATTAAAAAATAAATGTATCTTTACAGCATAAAAATAAATTAAAAAATAATATAACTATGAAAAAACTATTTTTTGCAATGATGATTGGAACAGTAGTTATGGCTTGTACTTCAAAAACGGACAATCCATTTTTCAAAAGCTACGAAAATGAGTATGGCGCACCGCCATTCGACAAAATTAAAACGGAGCATTATATGCCCGCATTTTCCGAAGGTATCAAACAGCATCAGGCTGAAATTGACAGTATTGCCAATAATACGGAGGAACCCACCTTCGCAAATACCATCGAAAAAATGGATTTTAGCGGAGTGCTTTTAAAGAAAGTATCATCTGCATTCTTCAACGTACAGTCAGCCGATACCAACGACGATCTGGACTCCATCGCCCAGGAAATTACACCCGTTCTCACAGAACATAACGATAATATCTACCTGAACGACAAACTTTTTCAGCGTGTGAAAAAACTCTACGATAACCGGGCTAATCTGGGTCTTACCCCAGAACAAAACCGCTTGCTGGAGAAATATTACAAGAACTTCATTCGCAGCGGTGCAGCACTCAACGATGCTCAGAAATCTCAGTTACGCGAAATAAACAAAGAACTCAGTTCTGCCGAACTTACCTTCGCGCAGAATGTGCTAGCGGAAACCAATGCATATAAAAAGTTTGTAAGTAATAAGGATGAATTGAAAGGATTGCCGGAAGGCGTTATTCAGGCAGCAGCCGAGAGTGCAAAAGAAGCTGGTAAAGAAGGTCAGTGGTTGTTCACTACGCAGAAATCAAGTTTTATTCCGGTACTGCAATATGCCGAAAACCGCGAATTGCGCAAAGAACTGCTGATGGCTTACACCACCCGTTGCAACCACGATAACGCCAACGATAACAAAAAGGTAATCAACACCATTATGAAACTTCGCGTTAAAAGAGCACAGTTACTTGGATTTGAATCTCCGGCTGCTTTTATTCTCGATAATACAATGGCCAAAACGCCCGAAGCTGTTTATACATTCCTCGAAACTATCTGGACACCCGCAGTGGCAAAAGCCAAAGTTGAAGCAGCCGATTTGCAGAAATTAATGGATGCGGAAAATAAGGGTGAAAAACTCGAAGCCTGGGACTGGTGGTATTATACCGAAAAGCTTCGTAAGCAAAAATTCGATCTCAACGAAGAAGAACTGAAACCTTATTTTAAACTCGAAAATGTTCGTGAAGGGGTTTTCGGACTTGCAACACGTCTTTATGGACTGAAATTTGAAAAACTTACCGGCATGCCTGTTTACAACAAGGATGTGGAAACATTCAAAGTCCTCGATGCCGACGGATCGTTGATTGGTATTCTTTATACCGACTATTTCCCCCGTGCAGGAAAAGCTGCCGGCGCATGGATGAACAATATTACCGAACAATATATCAAGGACGGCGTTAATCACCGGCCGATTATTGTAAATGTTGGAAACTTCACGAAACCTACTTCAAATAAACCTTCGCTGCTCACAATGGACGAAGTGGAAACCATGTTCCACGAATTTGGTCATGCACTTCACGGATTGCTGGCGCAGTCAACCTATCCGGGATTGTCGGGAACAAGTGTAGTACGCGATTTTGTGGAACTGCCCTCGCAAATCATGGAAAACTGGTGCTGGGAGCCTGAAGTGATGAAAACCTATGCTAAACATTATAAGACAGGTGAACTGATGCCGGAGGCGCTGATGGAAAAAATCCGTAAAGCCGGAACATTCAATCAGGGATTCATTAATACTGAATTGTTAGCTGCTTCGCTGCTCGATATGGACTATCATACGCTGAAAGATACGGCAGCTATCGATGTTAACCAGTTTGAAGCCAACACGATGAAACGTATCGGCATGATACCTGAAATCATCGTGCGTTACCGGAGTACGTACTTCAAACATATTTTCGAAGGCGGTTATTCTGCCGGATACTACAGTTATACCTGGGCAGCTGTTCTGGATGCCGACGCTTATCAGGCATTCAAGGAAACAGGCGATATCTTTAACAAGGATGTGGCAACTAAATTCCGCAAAAACATCCTGGAAAAAGGTGATTCCGATGAACCGATGAAACTTTATAAAACGTTCCGAGGTGCCGATCCCAATCCCGATGCATTACTTATAAAACGGGGACTGAAATAATAAGATACCTGACAAAAGACAAAACAAGAGACAGATTAATTTTCTGTCTCTTGTTTTTATTTTAAATGATTATCCTATATTTCG
>Ga0209098_1000501_pt1 | contig 42790 bp, 39 predicted proteins | sample AD_JPNHW1_MetaG_FD_184429 | JGI IMG/M metagenome (GOLD analysis project Ga0209098, IMG submission 184429) | Active sludge microbial communities of municipal wastewater-treating anaerobic digesters from Japan - AD_JPNHW1_MetaG (SPAdes) (version 2) | ecosystem: Engineered > Bioreactor > Anaerobic...
GGTCCACGCCCGAAACGCTGTCGCGCTGGGTCTGCAGCGCGGCCAGGAGATTCTCCTGGGTGGCCGCCGCGGTCTCCTGGCCCTGGACGGCCAGGCCGATCTCGCTCACCAGGGACGAGAGGACGGAGCTGAAGGGTCCGGTGTCGCCGACCCCGTCGCCGTCGGTATCGACGGTGTCCGTCGCCTCCTGCAGGCCGGCGATGGCCTTGGCGATCGTGTTGTCCCCGGAGGCGTTCGCCGTTCCCGCCGCCGCGACGAGCGACGGGTCCTCCACGAGGTCCGGATTGACGGCCATGTCCCGCACCGAAGATCCCGTGAAGAAGTCCAGGCCGGTGGTGGTGCCGTCCAGGGCGTAGCCTTCCCGGTGGAGCGCGTTCACCCCGTCGATGATCCCGGCGGCCAGCTGGTCGAGCTGCTTCTGGTAGCCCAGAAGGAGGTTGTCCCGGAGGTCCAGGTTGGCCCCCAGGCTGCCTTGCGTGATGCCGGCGGTCACGTCGATCGCGGTGCCTCCACTCGTGGACACGGTCACCTTCCCGTCCTCCGCCATCGCCAGGGTGTGCGCGGTGGTCCCGCCCACCAGCACTGCGCTTCCCGAGGCCAGGGAGACCTGGAGGTCTCCGGCCGAATCTTCGTAGACCTGGACGTCCACCAGTCCGGCCAGCTCGTTGACCAGCGCCTGTCGCTGGTCCTGCTCGTCGCTGCTGGCCCCTTCGGCGGGGATGCTCCGGTTCAGTTCGGCGATCTGCTGGGCGAGGGTGTTGATCTCCTGAACGATGTTTCCGGCATTCTGGTCGGCGGCCGAGATCTGGTCCTCCAGGGCCTGGTAGCGTTCCTGGAGACCGGATACGAGGCTCTGGGCCTGCCCGACGACGCCCGTCCGGGCCGATGCGCTCTCCGGCGAGGCGGACAGATCCTGGAACGCCTCGAAACAGTCCTGCAGCAGCGTGCTCAGGCCGGTCGTGCCGTCTTCCTCCAGGAGGGTGGAGACGGCTTCCAGGCCCGAATAGCGCGTGCTCGCGCCCGATTCCCTGGAAGTCGTCTTGACGATCTGGAGATCCAGGTACTTGTCGCGCACCCCGGCGATGTCCGCGAGGTTCACCCCGGTCCCGAACGTCAGGGTGCCGCTGGTCTGGGGGGTGTTCGCGGACAGGGTGGCCTGCTGGCGCGTGTAGGAGTCCGTATTGACGTTGGCGATGTTGTGGCCCACGACCTCGAGGGCCGCCTGGGCCGACTGCAGCCCCGACAAGCCGATGTACAGTCCGGAAGTCAAGCCGGGCACGGATGCCTCCTGTCCGCATGCGCCGCCGCTGGTGGGATGGCGCGAAGCCCTTCAATCCCGCTGGATCCTGCCACGCTCTCCTCCGATCAGGCGGAGACGTCGTAGACGGCATCCAGCGAGTAGCTCGTGCCGCCGGCCATGAGGAGCACCGTTCCGCCCGAGAAGAGGACGGACTCCACCGTGACGCGGGCGGACGTCGAGGCGGCGACCGTGCTCCCGCTGGAATCCTTGGCGGCGACGGCCACGGTGTAGGTGCCGTCCGCAAGCGCGTTCCCGGAGCTGTCGAGCACGTTCCAGTCGAAGGAAAGGCTGCCGGCCTTCTGGCTGCCCTCGTCCAGGGTCGCGACCACCTTGCCCGAGGCGTCCGAGATCTTGAGGACGACGCTGGCGGCATCGGCCTCCAGTTCCACGCCGATCGCGGCACTGCCGTCCTCGAGCGGGAAGCTGGCCGAGGAGACCCGGACCGTCTTCCCCACCAGGCCGACGGCCTCGGCCTGGAACAATCCCGTATTCTGGGTCTGGAGCGTCTCGAGCGCCGTGTTCATGTTTTGCAGCTGCTCGAGCTGTGCGTACGAGGTCATCTGGCTGACCATCTCCGTGGGATCCTCGGCGGAGGTGGGATCCTGGTTCTTCAGCTGGGCTACCAGCAGCTGCAGGAAGGCGTCCTTGTCCAGGGTCGAGCTCGCGGTCGTCGACGTATCGCTGGTGGTGGATGCCGAACTGACGATGGCTGTGTTCATGGGGGCGCTCCGGAAGGATTCGGTGGAAGGGCGGTTTGCCATGCGCGGGTCCGGGAGCGGTTTCGATCCGTTCCCAGGGCTCTTCGGGCAACAGGCCTGCCAGGGCCGGAGGCGCCGTTCCGCCGAACGCGGCATCAGGCCGCGCGTCCCCGGGACGAACGGACGCTTCGTGCCGCCAGAACGAATCACACGACCTGCGAATGTAGCATGCGTATTTAAGACATTATTTTTCATCAAGCAACATTGAATTATTATTGCTATTATGATTTTAGTTATATAAAGCAAGGCAAAATCGACAGCCTTCGTCCATGCCTGCCTCCGCCGAACGGGCCTTCGCGACCGCGTGGGCCGGAACGTTCCCCGGTTCCATTCGTCCATTCGCCGGGTCCTGCGGGGAATCCGGCCGAGCGGCCGCGCGATCGGTCCTGGGAGGCGGAGGCGGCCCGTGCCACAGGCAGGACCGTCCCGACGCGGCAGGAAATCCACGGTGACTCCAGGAGGCTGGCGAGCAGGAACCCTGTTCCAGGAACGCGAAGCAGGCACATGATGCATGACCCGCTCGTGCCCCCCGGCCATCCGACGCGGCAACCGGTTCTGCGAATGGACCCGGGGCTTCTCGCCCCAGGATTCCGCTCACGACATTCCGACAACTTCCATATTCAAGACTTTGTACATGCACTGAATTCAAAATGGAATCCGCACGCCGGGCGAATCAAGGGAAGGGCGGGGCGAAAGCCATGGACAGGCACCGGCCCCTGCGGAAGATCGATCGCCCCGCGCCAAATGCGCTCCAGCCTCGTCCGACGCCCACGGGCGCGCAGGGGACGTTCGACAGCCCTCCCGCGACACTCGGCGACGACTTTCCGCGATTGGGGCGCAGCGCCGTCAACCCCGGCGCACCCCAGGCCGTTGAGAGCTTGTCGGCACACAACGGAATGTGGCCCGCCATCCTCCAGGAGGGAATCGTGAACGTCTCATCGGTCAGTACGTCTGCCAGCCTCAAGGAACTCCTCGCCCTGCTCGGGACCACGACGACCACCGGAACCACGGACACGGACGCCGAAAGCCTGATCGCCAGCGTGTCGGGCACGGATTCCGACTCCCTTGAAATCTCCTCGGCGGCCCAGTCCCTGTCGAGTTCCCAGGACGACAACCCCCTCAAGGCCGACATGGAGAAGCTCAGCAGCCTGATCGAGTCGGGCGACCTGGACGGCGCGAAGGAACTCTACGCGACCATGAAGGAGAGGATGCAGGCCCACCAGGGAGATGGGACGGACGGCAAGGATCCCATGGCCAGCGACTTCGAGGCCATCGGGGACGCCCTGGAATCCGGCGATGCGGACACGGCCTTGAGCACCCTGGAGACCCTGCAGTCCAAGCTCGAGAAGTTCGGCGCGGGGCCGAAGCCCGAAGACGCCTCGAACGACACCAGCACGACCTCGACGGCCGCCGACCTCAACACCCTCCTCGTGGCCGCCTACACCCAGCAGGCCCAGGCCCTCGCCCAGGCGAGCGCGACATCCGCCTCCTAGGATGCCCGGCAAGCCGCACGCGAACGGGGCCATGACGGCCCCGTTTCGTTTGGTGGAGGTGGCGGGAGTCGAACCCGCGTCCAAGAAGCATGAGGTGGAGGTTCATCCACAGGCTTGGTCCGTTTTTCGTAGCCTCTGCAGGGGGAACGGACAACCCTGATCGAGGATGTTTCCCCTGGTCTCGACCGCCGTCAGGGGAAGTCGCGGCGATCCATCCTGTCCCGTCTTCCGGCAGACCGAAGTCACCCGTCGGACGGTTTAACGAGCCCGCTGCCAGGAGGTCGCGGGGACTCGCTCGTGCGCCTGGTTAGGCGGCGAGGGCCAGTTCGAAGTTATCGTTGGCAGTTTTGTTTTGATCGGCTTGATGAGGGGGCCAACCGATCAACCCCCGCCTGCGCCTCGCGCCCCGATGTCAACCTGTCGAAACCGGTCACCCCCGGGGTCCCGGCAGCTTCCCGCAAGAAGCGACCACCGGGCCAATCAGTATGGGGCCCCGGGTCATGCGCGGCAAGGTGCCTCCGAGTAACATGGAAACCTGGAGGATCCTTTGGTTCGCCACTCTGGGAATATCTTCGTTCTCTCCGCGCCTTCGGGTGCGGGAAAATCCACGCTGGCGACGCGCCTCGTGAAGCAGGTCCAGGACCTGATCTTCTCGGTCTCCCACACGACCCGCCCCCCCCGGGACGGCGAACGGGACGGCCACGACTACTTCTACGTGGACAACGAGACCTTCGACCGGATGGTGGACCAGGACGAGTTCGTGGAATGGGTGACGGTCTACGGGAACCGCTACGGCACGGGGAAGGCGTGGATCCAGTCGCAGCTCCAGGCGGGCGTCGACATCCTGCTGGACATCGAGACCATCGGGGCCAAGAACATCCGGCGGGAAATCCCTGACGCCATCATGATCTTCCTCCTCCCCCCCAGCGCGGACGCCCTGGCCGGAAGGCTGCGGGGAAGGGGGAAGGACTCGGAGGCCCAGATCCGGATGCGGCTGGACTACGCCAAGCACGAGATGGAGGAGTTCGCGCACTACGACTTCCTGATCGTGAACGACGATCTCGAGACGGCCTACCGGCAGCTCGAGTCCGTGATCCTCGCCACGCGGTGCCGCAGGGAGCGCATGCTCCCGGCCGCCCAGGGGATCCTGGCCACCTTCCCCGAAGACCTGCGGGAGAATCCATGACTCCTTCCAACCAAGCCCCGGGAACCTGGACAGCCGCGGCCAGATTCATCAAGAAGCACTGGATCTGGGCCCTGGTCCTGGCGACCACCCTCGTCTACGCCCCCCTGGCCGGGAACACGGGGGACGAGAAGGCCCGCCAGCGCAGCCTGGACACCTTGGCCGAGATCATGGGGCTCGTCCAGAAGAACACCGTCGAACCGCCCACCTCGAAGCAGATCACCCACGCCTCCATCCAGGGCATGCTGCACTCCCTGGACCCCCATTCCAACTACATGGACGAGAACGAGTACCGCATGCTGCGGGAGAACCAGCGCGGCTCCTTCTTCGGCATCGGCTCCATCATCCAGCAGCAGCCCGACGGCATCGTGATCGTGAGCACGGTCCGGGGCGGGCCCTCCGAGAAGGCCGGCATCCGGGCGGGGGACTACATCCGGGAGATCGACGGGAAGAACACGGAGGGCTGGACCAGCTCCCAGGCCGTCGAGAAGCTCCGCGGGGAGAAGGGCACCATCGTCGAGGTCGCCATCCAGAGGATCGGTTTCCCGGACCTGCTCCGGTTCAGCCTCACCCGGGCGGAGATCCCGTCCAACAGCGTCACCTTCGCGTTCATGCTCACCCCCACCACGGGCTTCGTGGCCATCAAGGACTTCGGCGAGACCACCTCGACGGAGTTCGAGAAGGCCGTCCAGACCCTCAAGCAGCAGGGCATGAAGGAGCTGGTCCTCGATCTCCGCGACAACGGAGGCGGCATCCTCGACGCGGCCCTCGGCATCAGCCAGCAGCTCCTGGGCCCGGATGAGCTGATCGTGAGCCAGAAGGGGCGAGGAGGCCGGGACGCGGGCCAGACGCGAACCCCCAAGGGCGCCGCCCTGGACCCCTTCCCGCTGGTGATCCTGATCAACCGCGGCTCGGCTTCCGCCTCGGAGATCGTCACCGGGGCCGTACAGGACCACGACCGCGGCCTGGTCGTCGGGACGACGAGCTGGGGGAAAGGGCTCGTCCAGAGCGTGATCACCATCGGCCGGTCGCGCGGCCTCCTCCTCACCTCGGCCCGCTACTACACGCCTTCCGGCCGCTCCATCCAGCGCGACTACCAGCATGGACTGGACGACTACTTCCTCCCCGAGGAGGACAAGGAAGCCGCCACCCCCAAGGGCCCGGAATACCGGACGGACCTCCAGCGGGTCGTCTACGGCGGGGGCGGCATCACCCCGGACTACTACGTAAGCCAGGCCCAGCTCTCGACCTTCGCCGCCACGCTCCGGGGCCGCTACGCCGCGTTCTTCAAGTTCGCCATCCAGGAGAAGGACAGGGCGAAGGCCAAGGTCAAGCCGAGCCAGGAGGCCGACGAGGCGGAGATGGCGCGCTTCAAGTCGTTCCTGGAGGCGCAGAAGATCCCGTTCACGGAAGCCGAGTGGAGCGACCCGGACAACCAGACGCACCTCCGCAGGCAGGTGGCCTACGAGCTTCAGAACGTCCTCCTCGGGACGGAGGCGGGATTCCGCTACCTGTGCGCGGGCGATCCCCAGGTCAAGAAGGCCCTGGAGGTCATGCCGGAGGCCGACGCCCTGCTGAAGAAGAAGCTCCTCAGCCTGCAGGCCAAGGGCAGCCCCAAGACCGTCGCCGTGAAGAGATAGTCCGTGAAACCTGTGGCCATGTCGCCGCTGACGCGGTTCTTCCGCTACCACCTGAAGGCGTACCTGCCCGGCACGCTGGGCGGCGCCCTGCTTTTCACCCTCAGCAACAGCCTGCAGGCCCTCATCTTCCTGGCCCTGAAGCTGATGTTCGACTACCAGTTCGCGATGGGGGTCCCGGCCACGACGCCCCCTCCCATCGTGGTGGCGCAGTCCTCCACGCGGTTCGTCCGCACGGGGCAGGTGACGCCCGCCTTCGTGGAGATGCCCACCCTCACCTGCGTGCCGGGGGATCAGCCGAACGCCTACCTGGTGACGGACAAGCCGGTGCCGTCGAAGCCTTCCCAGCCGGCCCTCTCGAAGTGGCATGCCAGGCTGACGTCCTTCCTTCCCAGGCAGGAGACCATCCAGGCCAACATCCTGCTCATCCCGCTCGTCATCGTGGGCCTTTTCTTCCTGCGCGGAGTGTTCACCTACGCGGGCACCATCCTCGTGGCCCGAAGCGGATCCAGGGCGGTCAAGGAACTGCGGGAACGGATCTTCGGGCGGGTCCTCCAGCAGGACTCCGCCTTCTTCCACGCGCATCCCGTGGGCGAACTGATGAACCGAGTCCTCGGGGACGTGGGCGCGGTCCAGAACCTGGCGTCGCACCAGATCTCCGAGATCCTGAAGCAGTGCAGCATGGCCCTCATCATGGCCGTGTTCATCATCACGACGGACTGGCACTTCGCGCTGGCCATCTCGCTGTTCTTCCCCTGCGTCTTCCTGCCGATCCGGTTCTTCTCGAAACGCATCCGCCGGCAGGGCCGGAAGGCCCAGAGCGGCCAGGACTCCCTCCTGCAGCGGCTCAAGGAGGTCCTGGCCAACATGCGGGTCGTGAAGGCCTTCGCCCGGGAGGACTACGAGAACCACCGGTTCAAGGACCTCAGCCACGGGCTCTACCGCATGAGCATGAAGGTGACCCGCATCCAGGGCCTGTCCAGCCCGGTCATGGAGACCGTCGGGGGGATCATGCTGGCCGGCCTCGCGATGTACGGAGCCGTGAACATCAAGGCCGGGACCATGACGGGAGGCGGATTCCTCGTCACCCTGCTGGCCATCTACCAGCTCTACGATCCCATCCGCACCCTGACGCGCACCTATGGGGACCTCCAGATGAGTTCCGTCTGCCTCGAGCGGATCTTCAACCTCCTGGACTCCCAGCCCACCATCCAGGCTCCCCCCGATCCCCGGCCCGTCCCTCCCCGCCCCGAGGTCCTCCGCTTCGAGAACATCAGCTTCAGCTACGGGAAGGGGGAAGTCCTCCGGGGCATCGACCTCACCGTGCGCCGCGGCGAGACCGTGGCCCTGGTCGGGGGCTCCGGGGGGGGGAAGACCAGCCTGGTCAACCTGGTCCCGCGGTTCTACGACCCGACCGCGGGGCGCGTGACCCTCGACGGCATCGACATCCGGGAGTTCGATCCCAGGGAACTGCGCAGGCGGATCGGCATCGTCACCCAGGAGACCCTGCTCTTCCTCGACTCGGTGCACGACAACATCGCCTACGGCAAGCAGGCCAGCCGCGAATCCGTCACGGCCGCCGCCAGGAAGGCCTTCGCCCACGAGTTCATCATGGAGATGCCCAAGGGCTACGATTCGTTCATGGCGGAAACGGGGGCCACCCTCTCGGGGGGGCAGCGCCAGCGGATCGCGATCGCCCGCGCCCTGCTCCAGGATCCCCCCATCCTCATCCTGGACGAAGCCACGAGCGCCCTGGACACCGAGAGCGAACGCGCCGTCCAGGCCGCCCTCGAGACCCTGATGAAGGACCGGACGACGATCGTCATCGCCCACCGGCTGTCCACCATCCAGCGGGCCACCCGCATCTGCGCCCTCAAGCACGGGCGCATCGTCGAACAGGGCAGCCACGAGGAGCTGCTGGCGCGGGGTGGGGAGTACGCCCGCCTCTACGCCATGCAGTTTCAGCCCCCCCAGGAGGCTTGAGGCGCCGGACTTCTTCCGGCTCGCTGCAGGTCAGCTGCGGGGCGCGGCCCCCAGGCGCCGCATGGGTTCCTGCACGAAGCGGCGCCCCTGGGCCCGGGGATGCGGCAGTTCGAGAGTCAACTCCCCGCCCAGGATCCGGAGGTCCTCCGGACTGGGCCAGGTCCACCGGCCCTCCAGGCCCCGGACCTCGATGAGGTCCAGGTCCAGGGTGCGGGGCGCGTTCCGGCCCGCCGAACGGTCCCGGCCCAGGTCCAGCTCGATGCGGAGCAGGGCTTCCAGGAGGGCGCACGGGGTTTCGAGCTCGCTCTCCAGCCGCGCCACCGTGTTGAGGTAGTCGGGTCCGAGGCCCGACTCGTCCGCGGTCTCCATGACCAGGGGGGAGGGCGTGACGGCGCCCAGCGTCCCCAGGGCGCGCAGGCCGGCCTCGAGATTGGCCCGGCGGTCCCCCAGGTTGGAGCCCAGGGCGACGATGGCGACCAGCGTCACGGCCGCTTCCCGTGTTCGGCCACGACGAGGGTCCGGATGCCCCCCCGGATCAGGAAGTCCCCTTCCACCTTGAGCCACTGGGGCCGCGTCGCCTCGACCAGGTCGTCCAGGATCTTGTTCGTGACGGCCTCATGGAACGCTCCCTCGTTCCGGTAGGACCAGAGGTAGAGCTTCAGGGACTTGGATTCGACGCAGAGCTGGTCGGGAACGTAGGTGATCGTCAGGTGCGCGAAATCGGGCTGGCCCGTCATCGGGCAGAGGCAGGTGAACTCCTCGGTCTCGAAGCGGATCTCGAAGGCACGCCCCGGCCGCGGGCTGGCGAAGGTGTCCAGCTTCTTCGAAGGCTCCGTGACCGTGCGTTTCGGGAGCGTCTTGAGCGTGGGAGCCGCCGGTCGGGTCGTCTTCTGGGCCATCGAATCGCCTTTCATGCGCAAAGAACTTCGAAAACGAAAGTATATATGGGGATGAGGCCGCCCGTTCCGGCTTTTCCCAGGCGCCGCGATGGACGGCTCCTGGGGCCCGGAGGCGCAAGCTCAGCCGCGATGCGGGTCCTCGGCCCAGGACTCCAGGGCGTTCAGTTCGTCTTCCAGGGTCTTCCCGATCACCTGCTCGTCGCTTCCGGCCGGGATCCGGAAGGGAGTCCCGTAGCGGACGACCAGGCTCGAGAAGGGCTTGGGCACGAGCATGCCGTCCCAGGTCTTCAGGCGCCAGGCTCTGGAATAGGAGACGCAGACGGGGACGATCCAGGCCTGCGTCTTCCTGGCCAGGGCGAGGACGCCCGGTTTCAGCTTCAAGGCCGGCCCCCGGGGGCCGTCCGGCGTGATCCCGAAATCCCAGCCCTCCTTCACGGCCCGGATCATGCGGACCAGGGCCTTGGCCCCGTCCGCCGCCGCGGTGCCGCGGACGGCGTTGATCCCGAACCAGCGCCAGGTGGCGGCGCTGCGTTCCCCGTCCTTGCTGTCGCTGGAAAGGATGGTGATGCCGCGCGGTTCCCCCTGGGCATTCACGCGCCGGAAGGGATAGGCGAGCCACATGGCCACCAGGCGCCGGTGCCAGAAGGCCAGGACGATGCGCTCGTCCCTCGCCACCAGGTCCCGGACCCCGGCATCCCCTTCCCGCCGCACCCGGAGGGTCGCGCGCAGCAGCTTCAGCAGCGCCGCGGCGATGAAGGGCACCACGCGGTAGTCCACCCAGACCTGGAGGGGAGACCCCAGGCGCCGGCCCCGTTCGGCGATCTGCACCTTAGGCCCCGGCATGGCCCCTGTCCTCCGCAAGCCTGAGATCCGAGCGCCGGATCAGGTAGCTCGTCCCGCAATAATCGCAGCGCACTTCCACCGGACCGTCCTCCGGGAAGAGCTCGTCCAGCCTGCTCCGGACGAAGCCCTGAAGGACCTCGAGGAGGGATTCCTTCCGGCAGCGGCAGCGGTACTGGACCTCGGTGGTGGAGAGGATCTCCGCGCCCTCGCCCTGGTTCACCCACCGGCAGAGGAACTCGGGCTCCCTTTCCCAGTTCGGGACGACCTCCAGCCCCTCGATGGCCTGGACCACCCTGGCCAGCCGCTCCCGGGGACAGCCGGGCAGCGGCTCCACGAGCAGCCCCCCGGCCTCCCCCGTGCCGGGGTCGCACCAGAGCGTCGTGCTGGCCTGGACCTGCTCGGACTGCAGGAGATAGGCCTCCACCTGCGCCTGGATGTCGCCGTGCACCAGCTCGAGAGTCCCGAGGTAGGGCTGCCCCTTGGGATTGGACCGCATCACCCGGAGGGATCCCGGCCCCTGGATCCAGGGCAGGCCGGAATCCCCTTCCGAGAGATCGAGGATGCCCCGGATGTCGCCTTCAGGCCAGGAATCCGCCACCAGGGCCTTGATCCTGCCGGTGCCCTTGAGCACCAGCTGCAGGCGCTCCGAGAAGAAGGTCCGGGACTGCAGGAGCAGCGCCGCGGAAAGCAGCTCCACGAGGCGGGTGCAGGCATCCGCCTCCAGCTGGGGGTGGCCGCGGCGCACCCCGTCCCAGAGCGGTCCCGCATCCAGGACGGTGAACCGGACATGGTGATCGGAGGTGAGGACCCGGGACACCCGGGCGCATCGGGAGGCTTCACGCATTGGTAAATCCTATCGTTTCCCGGTCCAGTACAGACACGGGTGTATGAAAGAACTCCCTTTCAAACCGTGCGTGCGGCTTAAGTCGAACCCCTGCCCGCCCCGGCTCAGGTCCACCTGCCTCGTCTTGTCCGGATGGAGTTCCAGCTTGAGCCTGCCCAGGATGTTTGCCACCCTGCGCGCGGCTTCCTGGATTGCGGCCTGGGTCCTGCCGATGACCACGAAGTCATCTGCATCACGCACCAGCGTTCCCAATTCGGCGCACCGGTCCTCCCAGATTCGATCCAGTTCGTGCAGGTAGACGTTGGATAGCAGGGGCGAAATGACGCCGCCCTGGGGAGTCCCCGAGAGCATTGCCGTCTCCACACCCTCCTCCATCACCCCCGCTTCCAGCCAGAGCCTCAGCAGCTTGAGCACCTTGCGATCCGAGATACGTCTGCCCACGAGACCCATGAGGATCCCGTGGTCGATGCTTCCGAAGTAGTCCCGGATGTCGGCATCGAGCACATGGTTGCACCTGGTCCCCTGCAGGCGCAGAACTTCCAGTGCCTGGACGGCCCCTTTCCGGGGACGGAATCCGAAGGAACACCCCCGGAATCCTGCCTCGAATATGGGCTCCACCACGAGCTTTGCCGCCATCTGGACCACCCGGTCCCGGACGCAAGGGATGCCGAGCGGCCTCCGCTTTCCATCCGCCTTGGGGATGTATCTCCGCAGAACCGCCTTGGGTCGATACGTGCCCGCCCGCAGGTCATCCTGGATGCCCTTGAGAAAGGCCTCCAGTCCCTGCCGCTCGATCCGGACTATGGATTCGCGATCCACTCCCGCCGAGCCCTTGTTCCCCTTCACGCGCCTCCATGCCTCCCCCAGGACGTCACTCCTGTGGATGCGGTCGTACAGGGCATGGAACCGCCTCCCCGGGGACCGCTTGGCCCCCACCCACAGACTGCGCTGGAGTTGTCGCACTTTGTCTCTGGTCCTACGACCGGAGGGGTGGTTGGGGTCGGTCCTGCCGCCCATGCCCTCGCGCTTGCCTCCGTTGCAGCCCCTACCACCGCAGGGACCCTTCCCTCCGGACCCGTTGTTCGCCGGGACCCTCACTGGTACTACGATCCCCTCGGAATCCCGCTGGACGGCGCTCGCTTTCACCCTCGGCTTATACGAGCCACCTTGCCCCGACGAGGGCTGCCCAGACGGGCCTCTCCTGTTCCCTGCTGCTCCCTGGACACGTGCCGCGCCCCGTACCCCGGAGAGGTCCGATGGACGTCCCGAAACCGGTCCACCGGATGTTGCCTTCGCCGTGACATGAGCGGCTCGGCCCTCCCATGGTTTCTCTTTCGAGGCTCCCCCTGCCAACGCATGCGTTGGCAGGGATCTATCGTCAGGCTTCACTTCATGTTGCAGCCCGCGTTCTTGCTCCCTCCGAAGAGGCTCTCGACACCCCGCTCGGGCCCGAAGGATCTCTCCTCCTGCCTGGGGTCTGCTACCGGGCGCTTCGGCGCTTACCCGGACGGGACTTGCACCCGCTGGAACAGCACAGCCTGAATCCATCCCGCCGACCCTGGGCAGGGCCGCCGGTCTGATTTCGTCAGGACGCACCATCCTCCCAGTGTAGCGGCTGGAAGCCCCATCCTTGAGCTAGGCTGTAACCAGGAGGTTGGATGCCGACCGAAAGCCGCCTGCGCGTCGCCAAGATGCTCCATGCCGTGTTCGACCAGGGTTCGCGGATTCCCGATTCCTGGGACGAGGACCTGGCCCACGAGGATGCCACCTTCGCCCAGGCCCTGCTGGGACTGTGCCTGCGCCGGTGGGGCCGGATGCAGGCATTCATCCGCCCAAGGCTGAAGGAGACCTCGAGGGGCCTCCCCCTCGGGACCCAGGTCGCCCTGGCCATCGGCCTCGCGCAGCTCGCCTGGCTCTCGGGCGTCTCGGACCACGCGGCCGTCCACGAGGCCGTGGAGCTCGCCGCCGACCGGACCTATGGATTCCCGCCCCACAAGGGGCTCGTCAACGCGCTCCTGCGCGCGGGCGCGAAGGACCGGGACCGGCTCCGGCTGGAACTGGAGGCCCTGCCGGCGGCCCTGGATCGCTCGCCCTTCGCCGACCGGGTCCTCAAGGCCGCCCTGGGAGGAGACAGCCGGGAGGATCGGATGGAGGCCCTGTGGGCGAAGCTCCAGGAACCGGCCCGGCCGGCCTTCCGGCTCCTCCGGGAAGGATCCCTCCCGGAGGAGCTGGAGCCGGATCCCGATCTGCCGGGCGGCTACGGCCTGGCTCCCGGCGCCCCCTTCCCCAGGCCGTGGCTGTCCAGGGGGGATGGCATGGTCCAGGACCGCAGTTCCCAGGCCCTCATGGCCTTCCGCTGGGACCGCCCCGTGGACCGGATCGCGGACCTGTGCGCCGCTCCCGGAGGGAAGACCGCCTCCCTGGCGCTGCGCTGGCCCGGCGCCGACCTGTGCGCGGTGGAGCAGCATCCGCGCAGGGCCCGCCGGCTGGCGGAGAACCTCCGCCTCCGGGGCATCAAGGCCGAGCTGGTGGTGGAGGAGGCGGCGGCCTGGCTCCGCAGGACGGAACGGACCTTCGATCTCATCCTGCTCGACGCGCCCTGTTCCGGCTCGGGCACCCTTCGGAAGCATCCGGAACTGGCTTGGCTGGGGGACGACCTGGACCTGGAGGGCCTCGGCAGGACGCAGGCCGGACTCCTGGAGGCCGCGCTGGCCCAGCTGACCCCCGGGGGCCTGCTGGTCTATTCGGTCTGTTCCTGGCTGCCCGAGGAGGGGCTCCACCTGCGGGACGCCCTCCTGGCGCGGGACGACCGCATCGAGCCCTGTCCCGTCTGGCTCCCGGGACCAGCCAGCGTGTTCTCGCCGGACCCCCTCGCCTGGGACGGAGAGGGATTCCAGGCCTTCGCGCTCACGAGACGCTGAACGCATTCTCCCAGGAAGACTGCGGGAGCCGGACCTGCCGGGCAGGGACGGCTCCCGGGTATCTGGAGGCGGGGGGACCTGGGTCCGATCGGAAGACTGCCTTTGGGACCACGGATGACGCGAAGGCGGGCTGCGCACTTGCGCGGGTGAACAGCCATGACCGTGCAGACGGGCCGGTGTTGACCCTCGCGTTCATTCGCGGTTTCGTCTCCTGATCGAGACGGGAATGCAGGATCCGGGTTCAGTCCTTGCCCATGACGTTGGCCAGGTTGAAGATGGGCATATACATGGCGACCACGATGAAGCCGATGATCCCGCCCAGGAAGAAGATGATCAGGGGTTCCATCAGCGACATCATGGAGGCGACGGCATTGTCCACCTCGTCCTCGTAGAAGTCCGCGACCTTGGCGAGCATGGCGTCCAGGGCGCCCGTGGCCTCGCCGACGCCCACCATCTGGACCACCATGGGCGGGAAGACCTTCGTTTCCGCGAGGGGCGAGGAGATGTTGCGGCCCTGCTCCACCGCGTCCTTGGCCTTGAGGATGGCGTTCTGGATCACCAGGTTGCCTGAAGTCCGGGCGGTGATGTCCATCCCTTCCAGGATGGGCACGCCGGAACTCGTCAGGGTGCTGAGCGTCCGGCAGAACCTCGCGACGGCCACCTTCCGCAGCAGCTCGCCCATGACCGGGATCTTCAGGAAGACCGAATCGATCTGGAGGCGCCCCGTATTGGTCTTGTAGTACTGCTTCAGGCCCACGACGAGGAGGATGACGACGATCGCGACCACCCAGAAGTAGCGGATCAGGATGTTCGACAGCGCGATGCAGACGAGGGTCGGGAACGGCAGCTTGCTGCCCATGCCTTCGTACATCGCGGAGAACACGGGGATGACCTTCACCATGATGATGGTGACGACGATGGCCGCGATGGTGAGCACGGAGATCGGGTAGACCATGGCGCCCTTGACCTTGGCGGTCAGCTTCACGGCCTTCTCGATGTATCCGGAGAGGCGCTGGAGGATGACGTCCAGGATGCCGCCCGCCTCGCCGGCGCCCACCATGTTCACGTAGAGGTCGTTGAACACCTTCGGGTGCTTGGACATGGCGTTCTGCAGCGTGGCGCCCTGCTCCACGTCCGAGCGCACGGTGTTGATGACCTTCTGGAACCCCCGGTCCGGCTGCTGGGCCGCGAGGATTTCCAGGCACTGGACGAGCGGGAGGCCGGCATCGATCATCACGCTGAACTGGCGGGTGAAGATCGCCAGGCTCTTCGGCTTCACCTTCCTGATGGACTTCCCGCCCGCAGCCGCCTGCACGCGGATCGTGAGGACCTGGAGACCGTTCCGCTTCAGGGTCGCCGAAGCCTGGTCCTTGGTATCCGAGACGATGACCCCTTCCTGTATCTCACCCAGCCGGTTTTTGCCTTTCCAAACATATGCTGGCATCTGGACCTCAGCGAATTAAGGATGCAGGAATTGTATGGTATTCAGCATAGGCGTCCCAAAAAGGAATGAGAAGCCCCATCACGTGTACTTGATGTTGGGGTTGCGCCCGCTGAGGATCGAGGTGGTGGCCCGTTTCCCCGCCTGGCTGCCGGGGGCGGGAGTCATGGAGGTCGTCCCGATGCCCCGGTTGATCAGCTCCCGCAGCTCGTCCATGTTGGAGCTGTAGCTCAGGGCCATGTCCTGGGAGAGTTCCCCCTTCAGCACCAGTTCCGAAAGGCTCTGGTTGAAGGTCTGCATCCCGAACTTCAACTGCCCAGTCTGCATGGAGCTATAGATCTGGTGGATCTTGTCTTCCCGGATCAGGTTGCGGATGGCCGGATTGGGGACCATGACCTCGATGGCCAGGGCCCGACCCTTCCCGCTGGCCTTGGGAATCAGGGACTGGCAGAGCACCCCTTCCAGGACGAGGGAGAGCTGGGCCCGCACCTGGGGCTGCTGGTGCGCCGGGAAGACGTCGATGATGCGGTTGATGGTCTGGACGGCGGAGTTGGTGTGCAGGGTCCCGAAAGTCAGGTGGCCGGTCTCCGCGATGGTCAGGGCGGACTCGATGGTCTCCAGGTCCCGCAGCTCGCCCACCAGGACGACGTCGGGGTCCTCGCGGAGGGCGGAGCGGAGGGCCTTCTTGAAGCTGTGGGTGTCGGCGTGGATCTCCCGCTGGTTCACCAGGCACCGCTTGTGCTTGTGCACGTATTCCACCGGATCCTCGATGGTGAGGATGTGCAGGGGCTCCCGCTCGTTGATGTAGTCGATCATGGCGGCCAGCGTCGTGGACTTGCCGGATCCCGTCACGCCCGTGACCAGCACCAGGCCCCGGGGTTTCTCGCACAGGGACTGGACGATGCCGGGAAGACCCAGCTGCTCGAAGGAGCGGATGTCCTCGGGAATGGTCCGGAAGCACCCGGCGGTGGCGCCGCGCTGGTTGAACACGTTGGCCCGGAAGCGTGAGATCCCCTGGAGGCCGAAGGAGAAGTCCACCTCCCAGTCCTCCTCGAGCCGGTGCTTCTGCTGGTCCGTCATGACGCTGTAGCAGAGCCAACGGGTCTGGGACGCATCCAGGGGGGGCAGCTTGAGAGGCACCATGCGACCGTCGATCCGGACCTGGGGGGCGGAATCCGTCGTGATGTGGAGATCCGTCCCGCCATACTCGACCATCGTCTTGAGGAGCTGCTGGAGAGGAACGGCGTAGTTCGCAGCGGTTTCGACCATATGCGCTCTCCTTTACTAGAGTACCGTCTCGCGAATGATTTCCTCGATGGTGCTGACACCATCCAAGACCTTTCGGCATCCGGAACGCCGGAGTGTAATCATGCCGTCCTTGATCGCCTGTTCCCGCAATTCGATCGCGCTTGCACCCGTCAGGATCATGTCCCTGGCAGTCTCGGACATTTCCATGACCTCATAAAGCCCGACGCGGCCCTTGTAGCCCCTCTTGCCGCACACCTCGCAGCCCATCCCCTTCATGATCGTGACGCCGCGGTTGACCTCCTCTTCCGTGAACCCGACCTTCAGGAGGGCTTCGCTGGGGGGCTGGTGTGGATCGGGCTGCTTGCAGCTGGGGCAGATGCGCCGGACGAGCCGCTGGGCACAGATGATGTTGACGGAGGTCGCGACCAGGAAAGGCTCCACCCCCATGTTCATGAGGCGGCTGATGGTGCTGGGCGCGTCGTTGGTGTGCAGGGTCGAGAGCACCAGGTGGCCGGTCAGGGAGGCCTTGATGGCGATCTCGGCCGTCTCGAAGTCGCGGATCTCGCCCACCAGGATGATGTTGGGATCCTGGCGCAGGAAGGACCGCAGGGCGGCGGCGAAGTTCAGCCCGATCTGCTCCTTCATCTGGACTTGGTTGATTCCGGCGAAGTTGAATTCCACCGGGTCCTCGGCCGTCATGATGTTCACGTCCACCTGGTTGAGCTTGGCGATGGACGAGTAGAGGGTATTGGTCTTCCCTGAGCCGGTGGGCCCCGTCACGAGCACCATCCCGTAGGGCTTCTGGATCTGGCGATCCCACTGCGTCAGGCTCTCGGGCTCGAACCCCAGCTTGGTGAGGTCGAGCATCAGCTGGTCGGAATCCAGCAGCCGCAGCACGATCTTCTCGCCGAAGAGCGTGGGCAGCACGCTCACCCGGTAGTCGATGACCTTGGCCTGCCCCCCCAGGTTCACCCGCAGCTTGATGCGGCCGTCCTGCGGGAGGCGCTTCTCCGCGATGTTGAGCTTGGCGAGGATCTTGATGCGGGAGGTGACCGGGTCCTTCAGCTTGATGTTCGGCCGCATGACCTCCTGGAGCAGGCCGTCGATGCGGAACCGGATCCGGTAGTGCTTCTCGTAGGGCTCGAGGTGGATGTCCGAGGCGCCCTTCCGGATGGCGTCGATGAGCACCATGTTCACCAGGCGGACCACCGGCGCCTCCTCGCTGCCCCGCAGGAGCGCGTTGGCGTTGATGTTCTCCTCGTCGTCCTGGAGGCTCTCGTACTGCGTCTCGGTCCCCTCGAGTTCCTCTTCCAGGCCCTTGAGATCCAGGGCCTCGTCCGCCGCCTCCTCGAAGGCGGCCCGGTTGAAGTTCATGCTTCCGGGTTCCGGCCCGGGCAGCGGCGCCGCGCGGCTGGGCTGGGGAACCCGGCGGGCCTGGTCGTCCCTCAGCCGCAGGGCGCTGGAACCGCCGTAGTAGCGCTCGATGGCCCGGGTGAGCCCCATCTCCGAGGACACCACGGGATCGATGTTGTAGCCGGTGTGGAACCGGACGTCGTCCATGGCGAAGATGTCGGTGGGGTCCGACATGGCCAGCGTCAGGACGTTCCCCGAACGCTGCAGGGGGAGCACCTTGTGCTTGTTGGCCAGCTCCGCCGGCACCAGGGCGACCACGCTGGGCTCGATGGCGGGCCACTGGTCCAGGTCGGCGGCGGGCACGCCGTACTGCATGCCCAGGAAGCTGACGATGTCCTGGTCCGAACAGAAACCCTGCCTCGCGACGATGCTGCCGAGCTTCCCGCCCTCGCGCCGCTGGATCTTGATGGCATCCTCCAGCTGCGCCTCAGTGATCAACTGAGCCTTGACAAGCATTTCACCGAGCTTGCTAGCCAATGTTTGCCTCCGAGGGGGGGATAAAAGTCTACCACCTCAGAATTTATCCGATATATCCCAGGCCGCCCGGAAAAAACAAAGAATCGTCGGCCTCCCCCCGCGGTCCGGACGTCCGTTCCGGGAAGCGTTCCCCTCTTCGTCGGCCCCCACTAGCCAGTTGCTCCAGGGAGGTTATCCTTGGGAGCATGCCCCCCTTGAGCGAGGTAAATCGACGTCTGGACCAGGCCCGTGAACTCATCCGGGAAAAACGGCTTTCCAGGCAGGACCTCGACCTGCTGGACGAAATCCTCCGGATCGGGGACGGCGAGCTGGAACCGAGGGCCGAGGCCCCTCCCGCCGCCGGTCCCCCGGAGGACGCGTCCGTCCACCTGACGAAGCTGCGGCGTTCCTTCGGCCTCTTCCTGGCCTTCCTGAACCAGTTCTCCGACAAGCGGCTCGGAGAGGTCCGGCAGGCGATGGGCATGGTGCTCCTCCACAGCCTGACCAGCCTCCAGTCGCTGGCCGAGGCCGCCCGCCACGACCTCCTCGACCAGCACCGGGAACCGGAACGCGTCATCCACCTGCTGGACCTGATCGCCTCGCTCCGGACCATGGCCACCTCCCTCGGCTCGGAGGAGGAGCCCTACCTCCAGAAGCACTGGTCCGATTTCCTCACCGAGGGCCGGGACCGATTCCGCGAGATCTTCCAGGACCTGGGAGGCCAGGAAGAGGGCCCCGACCTCACGGCCCGCCTCAACCAGCAGATGAAGGCCCTCAACCGTTCCCTCCAGACGGGCTCGGGACGGCCCCTGGAGGCCATCCGGAAGCTGGAGACCCTCCTGGAGGGCGCCCTGCCCGAGGAGACCCGGCGGCGGGCAGAGCCCCTGCTCCTGGTCCAGCACGTCATCGCCAACCTCCGCATGACACTGTTCCGGCCCCTGGACCGGGGCATCCACTGGCCCGCGGTCGAGCAGGTGAGGGGGAGCCTTCAGTGGCTGTGGAACCATCTCGGATGGTCCCTGCCGAGGGTCGAGGATCGGCTCCTCGAGAAGGGCCTCTCCGGGGAGGTGCGCGACCTGCTCAAGCAGCTGCGGCAGGAACACCCCTCCGCCTTCAGGATCGTCGCCAAGGCCCTGGCCAGCCACCTGACCATGCTCAGCCTGGTGGAGCGCACCGAACCCGCCGCCAACGCCTCCGTCCAGGAGCGCTACGCGATGGTGCCGACCTTCTACGTCCTGGAAGCGGAACTCGGACGGCTGGCGGACCGGGTCTATCACCCGAGGGTCGCCGAGCACCTGCCGAAGGAGGCCGAGGAGGCCCTGCTCCTGGGCGCCTTCCTGCGGCAGGCGGTGCTCTCACTCCTCCAGGACCAGGCCACCATCCGGAGCCTGCTCCAGCAGTCCCTTTCGGGCAACGACGCCGACCTGCTCGCCGGCACCCTGGACAACCTCAAGGCACTCCTGATCAGCCACCAGCAGCAGCTCATGGCGGACCTGGCCGGACTCTTCTCCCCGGCCCTGCGGCAGCGGCTGTTCCCCGATTCCCGTTCCCTCACCGAGGAAGGAGACCGCCTCCGCCAGCGCCTCCACCGGCTCTGGGAGCACCTGGATCCCGTCCTCCAGCAGATCCAGCTGCACCTGGAACTGCAGGACTGGCCCAGGCTGGCCCTGACCCTGGGACAGACCCAGAACCGGTTCCTGGATTTCCGCCGCAGTCCGGAGTTCCTGCTGATCCGCAGCCAGGATCGCCAGGAGTTCGACAGGCTGACCCAGCAGTTCACCCGGACCCTGGACGCCCCGGCGGACATCCTCGCGGCCCTGAAGGACGGGGCCGAGCAGGTGGAGGAGCTGCTCCGGTTCCTGGACGTCTTCCTGCTGCGCATCAACACCAGGGTCCCCCTCATCCGCCTGGACCTGACCACGGCGCGGGAGGCCCTGAAGCTCTGCGGACAGTTCCGGGCGCTCGGCCTGGACACCCCGGACCGCAGCCGGTGTTCCCACCGCCTGATCCAGACGACCAAGCCCCTGGGCGTCCGCGACGCGCAGACCCTGACGCTCCTGAAACGCTGGGTGCGGGCCGAGCGCGGCGGCAAGGATTCCACCGCCGCCCTGGAGCTCATGGAAGCCCACCTGGAAAGACTCGCCGCGCGGCTCGATGCCGCCTTGAGTTGAGGAGCGGGGATGTCCGAGGTGTTCTGGTGCGACCCACAGCCATCGGAGACTTCCCGCCGCCTGCGGGATGCGCTCGACCAGTGGGGTTTCTCGGTGAAGGAGGGCCCAGGGGAGGGGACGCTGATCCTGGTCTCCGACCGGCCGCACCCCGGGTGGATCCCCCCCATCGGGGAGGAGATCCTGTGGTGGGTCCAGGACGCGACGCCCGAGGAGGTGAGCGAGGTCCTCTCCCGCCGGCCCGGCTGGGTCGTGCGCCGGAGTACCTCCCTGGAAACGGTCAGGGAGGCCCTCGAGCACCTGCGGACAAGGGACCTCGGGACCGAGGGCTGGCTCAGGCAGATGATGCACCTGGCGACCCTGGACGAGCTCCTCCGCCTCGTCCTGATCCGGGCCATCCAGATCTCCGGCGCCAAGCAGGGCGCCATCTGGATCCGGCAGGACAACGTCTTCTTCCAGCGCTGCGGGGAAGGCTATCCCGAGGCCCCCGTGAGCCTTTCCGAAGCGGCCTCCCTGGTCCGGACAGGGAACGCCTGGCTGATCTGCCGGGACGAGCAGGTCGGGATCCTGAGGCTCCGCGAGCCGAAGGGTGAAGCCGCCCATTTCCTCGGCTGGATCAAGGAAGTGGAGAACTTGATCATCAACGCCTGGAACCTGGAGAAGAGCCTGGCCCTCTCCTTCAAGGACGACCTCACCGTGGCCAACAACCGCCGCTGCCTGGAGGTCGAGCTGCCCAAGGCCATCCGCGAGGCGGCCGCCCGGGGGGAATCCGTTTCCCTGCTGTTCCTGGACGTGGACAACCTGAAGGCCCTCAACAGCCAATATGGACACCCGACGGGCAGCCGGGTGCTCACCACCGTGGCCATCGAGGCCCAGCGCATCATCCGGGCCCAGGACCGCCTCTACCGCTACGGGGGGGACGAGTTCTGCATCGTCATCCCTGGAACCTCGGCGGCGGGGGCCGCCAAGCTCGGGGACCGCCTGATCCGCAAGCTCCAGGAAGCCCCCGTGATCATCAACGGCCAGCGGGTGCCCGTCTCCGTCAGCATCGGCATCGCCGCCTACCCGGCCCACGCCGACGGCGCCGAGCATCTCCTGGAGCGGGCCGACCGGGCCCTGTTCCAGGCCAAGGAGGACGGCAAGGGGCGGGTCGCGCTGGCGACCTAGGTGGGCTTGAGCATGAGGCCCACTTCCCGCAGCAGGGATTCCGCGAAGGGATTCCTGGCCAGGTGACGCAGGGCGCCGAAGACCAGGTCCATGACCTTCCTGGGCTGGAGCTCCGAGCCGGCGACGGCCTCGAGGCGGCTGCGCCAGGGCGCCAGGCGGAGCGCCTTCCCCTCCCTCAGCCTCGCCACGTCCGCGAGGACGCGCAGGAGGAGTTCCAGGCACTGCGCCATCTGTTCGCTCTGGGCCGCGGCCGCGTTCTTCTCGGGCAGGAGGGCCTTCCCGGCGTCCGCGAAGGTGCCGCCATCCGCCAGCGCCAGCCAGGCCTCCAGCTGTTCCACGGCCCTGGCGAAGGCGGGGGGTTCGAGGTAGCGGAGCGTCCCCGCCGACAGGGCCGTCCAGCGGTCCCGATCCTCCGGACCCCACCCGGCTTCCACGGCCACGGCCCAGGCGTCCTCGTCCTCCAGGGGGCTGAAGCCCAGGCGCTCGCACCTCGAACGGATGGTCTGGAGCGTGGCCTCGGGCCGGTGCGTGACCAGCAGGAAGTGGGTGCCGGGCGGGGGCTCCTCGAGGGTCTTGAGCAGCATGTTGGCCGAGGCGCCGTTCAGGCGGTGGGCATCCTCGACCAGGATCCACCGGTGGCAGCCGGGGGGCGGCGCCTGGTGGGCCCACCGGATGACGCCGCCCTCCACCAGGTCGTCCTCCCGGATGACCGTGACGCGGATGAGGCCCGCCTTCCCCTCGGGCGCGATCCTGAGGAGGTTCGGCAGCTCCGCGGGCGGAGGTTCCTGCCTGAAGGGCGCACACCCGCCGCACTTCCCGCAGGCGTCGCGCCGGAAGCACAGCTCCCGCTGCGCAAGCTCCATGGCCACGCGCCGCTTGCCGATCCCGTCGGGGCCCGTGAGCAGCATGGCTCCAGGCAGCTTCCCGTCCCGCAGCCGCTCCAGGAGGTTCCGGCGGATCGCCGCATGGCCCTTGATGGAAGCATCGAACATCACGCCACCTTGAATCCGCGCCCCTCGAGGAAGGCCGAGACGCGATCCCAGATGGCCGCGGCCACGGCGTCGGGCCCGTCCTGGGCGGGAACCACCAGGAAACGGCCGGGTTCCCTGCCGGCCATCTCCCGGAAGCGCTGCCGGACCTTCCGATGGAACTCCAGGGCCTCCTGGTCGAAACGGGTTTCGTTGAAGGATGCGCCCAGGCGCGCGTTCCTCGCGTCCACGCGCTCGAGGGAGGCCTCGGGATCCATGTCGAGCACCAGCGTCAGGTCCGGCCTGAACGCGCCCAGGACCACTTCCCGCAGGCGTGCCAGGTCCGCTTCGGCCACGCCCTGGGCTCCCTGGTAGGCCCAGGAGGAATCCTCGAAACGGTCCACCAGCACGACCTTGCCCTCCGCCAGCGCGGGGCGCACGACGGTGGCGAGATGCTGGGCCCGGTCCGCGTAGAAGAGCAGGAGCTCGGCCTTCGGGCACCACGACTCGCCGCTGGCGTGGGGCGCGAGGAGCAGGGTCCTGAGCTCCCGGCCCAGGCTCGTGCCTCCGGGCTCCTTGGAGACCACCAGCGGCAGCCCCGCTTCCTCGAGCCGCCGGGCGAGCCGCTGGACCTGGGTGGATTTCCCCGAACCTTCCACGCCTTCCATGGTGATGAACACGCCCGCCAAGCCGACCTCCAGTCTCCGTGGAAACAGGATAACCGCTGCGGGCCGGGGACAGCCGGGCTGCAAATTCAAGGAAATGTGCCTATGCTTTGTCTCAAATGTCTCCGGAGATGACCGTGCTCGAATCCGTACATTGCCCAACCTGTTCAGCCCACTACGGCCTCAAGGCCTCCCGGGTCAGGAGCGGCATCCGCAGGGCTCTCTGCTTCCGCTGCTCTACCATCTTCAGCATCGAGCGGGAAGTCCAGAGGCTGACGGCCCAGGCTGGTCCCGTCGCCGAAGAGGTGGGCATCGGTCCGGAGGATCTCCTGGACCTGGCTCCCGAGAAGGAGGAGGCTGCCGCCCCGGTCCTCGAGGAGGCATCCACTCCGACCCTCGAGGAAGTCGCGGCTCCGGCGCCTTCCCTCGAGGACCTCACGCCGAGCCTGACCCTGGGCGACCTGGAGGGAGCCGAGGAGGAAATCCTGGAAAAGACGCTGGTCGTGGAGGGCGAGCAGGTCCATCCGGAGACGCCGACCGAAGAGGGTCGGGAAGCCTCCGAGTTCGACGCCACGACGGGGGGCTACACCTCGGCCAAGGACGCCATCGCGAAGCTCCTCGGGGGCCTGCCCCCCGTCGAGGCGCGCCAGGAAAGGCGGAGCGCCGGCCGCTCCGCCACCCAGATGGACGTGGAAGCCACCCTGAACGCCCTGGACTCCACCCTCGGAGGGGTGGGCGTCAAGGGAACCGGGACGGAGCCCCTCCCCCCGGCGGAACCCGAGGCGCCCAGACCGGAAGGGGAGCCCTCCCGGTCCACCTCCAGCACCATGAAGCTTACGCACGACGAGATCGCCTCGGCCATGAAGGCCGCCTCCGTCCCGGTTCCCGCCCCCGTCGTCCACCCCCCCGCGCCGGTCTCGCGGCCCGCGGCGGCCCAGCCTCTTCCCGAAGCCGACACCACCCTCCTCAAGCTCCAGGTGGGCCAGGAGGTCTACAGCAACGTCTCGATGGAACAGCTCACGACCTGGATCGAGCAGGGGCGCGTCCAGGACTTCCACATGGTGGCCAGGCAGTTCAGCGAGAACTGGATCGAGGCCGGCAAGATCCCCTCGCTCCGGCCCGTCTTCGACCGCATCCGCCGGCAGCAGGCCCCCGCCGGCCAACAGGCCCAGGCGTCGGCCACCTCCCAGCAGGCCGCCGCCACCCCCGCCAAGCGCGGGCTCTTCGGCAGTCTCTTCCATCGAGGTTGATCATGTCGTGCGCATTCCTCCTTCCAGTCCTGCTCGGTCTCCAGACGCCTGCGGCGGTGCCCCCGCCCGCGCAGGCGGCCGCGGCCCCCACGCAGGCCGCGCCCAAGGACCTCAAGCCGCTCAGCTTCCACAGCCAGAAGCTCGCCTACAAGTGGGACACCCTGCTGCCTCTCCACGTCGAGGTGGATGGCCTCAAGGTGAACAGCATCTTCTTCAACCGCCGGCAGGTGCGTTCCTGGCCCCTCAAGGGCGCGGATTTCGGGGCGCGCGCCCAGGTCGAAGTCACGAACACGTCCAAATTGCCCCGGGCCCCCGGCTTCGCGGTGGCCGTCTTCGACGCCGAGGACCGCCTGCTGGGCGTGGCCACGGGCGGCACCCGGGTCGGTTCCATCAGCCCGGGCGACACGGAGACCTTCGATCTCAACTTCACGCGCGTGACCGAGCGGCTGCCCCTGGGAACGCACTTCTACCTCAGCCTCGAACTGGCGAAATAGGGATCGCTAGATCGCCTCCTGCGCCTGGTAGTGCGCGAGGATCTCCGCGGGGGTCGCGGTCGCGGTGCCCATCTTGCTCACCACGACCCCGGCCGCCGCGTTGGCGAGCATGGCGGCGTCCTTCCAGTCCCCCCCTGCGGCCACGGCCGCGCCGAAGACGGCGATCACCGTGTCCCCCGCGCCGCTGACGTCGTAGACCTCCTGGGCCTCCGTGGGGATGAACCAGGGGCTCCGGTGGACGGCATCCGGGGCGAAGAGGGCCATGCCCTTCTCGCTGCGGGTCACCAGCAGGCCCGCCAGTCCCAGGTCCTCCGCCAGCAGCTTCCCGGCCTTGGCCACTTCCTCGTCAGTCCTGGCCGGCAGGTTCGTGAGTTCCCTCAATTCCTTGGTGTTGGGCGTCATCAAGGTCGCGCCGTGGTAGAGATCGCGGTGGCTCGGCTTGGGGTCCACGATCCACGGAAGGCTCTTCAGGAGGCACAGGTCCCGCACGCTGTTCATCACGCAAGGGCCCACCACGCCCTTGGCGTAGTCGGAGATGATCAGGGCATCGGCCCCCTGCATGGCCTTCTCCAGGCTGGCGCGCAGGCCGTCGACGGCCTCCTCGTCCAGGTCCCCCGGCTCCTCGCGGTCGATGCGCAGCATCTGCTGCTGCTGCCCGATGACCCGGGTCTTGATGATGGTCGGGCGCCTGGAATCCAGCACCACCCCTTCGGAATGGATGTCCAGCCCCACGAGGAGGCGCAGCAGGCGCTCCCCGGCCAGGTCGTCCTGGAGCGTCCCCACGACCACGGGCTCGGCTCCCACCGCCTTGAGGTTGGCCGCCACGTTGGCTGCGCCTCCGAGCACCGCCCTCTCCCGGACTACCCGGACGATCGGAACCGGCGCCTCCGGCGAGATGCGGTTCACCTCCCCGAAGAGGTACTCGTCCAGCATCAGGTCCCCGAGCACCACCACCTTCAGGCCGCGGATCCCGGCGAGCAGCGCTTCGGCCTGGCTCCGATCCAGTCTCATCGGTCCTCCCTCCCCTTCCCGTCTTCGTCCGTCCGGACCGCCTCCTCGGGGAGCATCACCGGAATCCCGTCCTGGATGGGGTACAGGAGGCCGCAGGAGGTGCACCTCAGGCCTTCGGGCAGCTCCTCGAGGTCCCCGTGGCAGGGTTCCCCCCGGAATTCGGCCGGACAACAAAGAATGGCGAGAAGTCGTGGATCAAGGGGCATCGGCGGGGTCCATCCAGGCAGGAGCAGCGTACACCGGGAGGCTTCAGCACAGGGAGTATTTCGGTCCGCCGCCGCCCTCGGGGGGCGTCCAGACGACGTTCCGCTCGGGGCACTTGATGTCGCAGGTCTTGCAGTGGACGCAGTTCGAGAAGGCGATGTCCACCTTCCCGACCCGGCCCTGCTCGTCGGGATGCATCTCGTAGACCTGCGCGGGGCAGAAGGCCGTGCAGGGGGCGCCGTTCGTCTCCCAGCAGGCCGCGCAGACCTCGTTCCCTCGGACGATCTTCAGGTGGGGCGGCTGGTGTTCGTCGTGCATGGCTCCCGACTGGTAGACGTCGTCCAGCTTCTGGATGAACCGGACGCCGTCGAACTTCACGCCGGGGTCCAGGTCGCTCCGCCTGAGGCCGGCCTTGCCATAGAACGCCTCGACGCGCTGGGTGCGGCCAGCGTCGTCCCCGCAGGTCAACGGGTCCCCGGGCATCCAGCCCCCGGCGGCCAGCGCGATGCCGAGCCTGAGGGCCGCCCAGAGGGAGAGCCCGTCCGAGAGGGCGTGATGGAAGTTCCTCGTCTCCCTCAATTCCCGTCCCGCCCAGGATTCGAGGAAGGCGCGGGAATACCGCATGAGGGACGCATCCCCGAAGTCCTCCTCCACCAGGGCCGCCAGGATGGTTTCCGCGGCGCAGAGACCGCCCTTCATGCCCGTATGGATCCCCTTCAGCCGCGCCGCGTTCACCATCTGCGCCGCGTCCCCCACGAGCATCCCGCCCGGGAAGGCGAGCTTCGGAAGCGAATGCCAGCCGCCGATGGCCAGGGCCTTCCCGCCGTACTGGAGCAGCTTGCCGTCCTTGAGAAGGCCGGCGATGCGCGCCTGACCCTTGAGTTTCTGGAGCGCCAGGTGGGCGTCCGCGAAGGGATCCTTCGTGTCCAGGCTGACCACGCAGCCGACCGCGACCCGGTCCCCCGACAGCTTGTAGAGGAAGGAGCCTCCCGATTCCCCTTTCCCGAGCGGCCATCCGGTGGAGTGCAGCACGAATCCGTCGGGAACTTGCCCTGCGGGAACCTCCCAGACTTCCTTGACGCCCATCTCGTAGAGCTGGGGATTCGCCGCCTGCGCCTGGAGGCCGAGCACGGCCTCGAGTTCCCGAGCCAGATGGCCCCGAGGGCCTTCCCCGAACACGGTGACCTTGGCCTTCAGGCGGTTCCCAGGCTCGAAATTGGGCCTAGGCGAACCATCCGCGCCGACGCCCTTGTCCGCGGTCTGGACCCCGGCCACCCGGGGCTTCCCGTCGGGTTCGTCCTCCCACAGCACGTGGATCGCCGGGAACCCGGGCAGCAGCATGACGTCCACCCCGGGGATCTCCCGCTGCTCGATCTGGGCGGCCATCCACCGGACCATCCTGGAGAGCGAGACGATGCAGTTGCCATGATTCCTGAAGTAGGGAGGAGGGATGGGGGCCTTGAACCCCCGGCGCTCCCCCGTGAAGAGCCAGACTTCCTCCTGCGCCACCTCCCCTTCCGACGGAAATCCCCGTTCCAGGTAGTCGGGGCACAATTCCCGCAGGGCCCTCGGGTCCAGGACGGCGCCCGAGAAGGCGTGATCCCCGATCTCGTCCCCCTTCTCGATGAGACCGATGGTCAGCCCTTCGAGCTTCCGGCCTTCCCCGGACTTGTTCCGGGCCTCGAGAAGATCGAGCAGGCGCCACATCGCGGTCAAGTTGCTGGGCCCACCCCCCACGAACAGGACATCGAACTCGAGTTCTTCCCGATCGACGCCCGGACGAGCGGATTGTGTCGAAAAATCATGCATGGGCTTCTCCAAGAACCAGCGAACCGTCAAGTGTAGCGCGGAGCGCCGGTCCCTGCAGTTTCCCGAGCCAGTCCGTCCCGGGATGGGGCATCCTGGTGGGAAGGTGGATGCGATGGCTCCGGAGAAATCCGATCTCTACTTCCAGGCCGCGGTGGAACGTCCGCTCTCCGTGGTCTTCCGCTCCGCGGACGGATCCTGGGAGGGCCACGACTACCGGGTCGAGGTCGTCACGGAGCGGAAGGGCCTCGATGCCCTGGACGTCGTCATGGACTTCAGGGACCTGGAGGCCGCCCTGGACCGTCGCCTCGCCCCCCTGCGCGGCCGGCTGCTTTCGGAGGCCGGCCTGGGAGGTCCCGCGGATCTCGCCCGGCGACTCCTCGAGGAACTCGCCCCCGGGGTGCCCGCCCCCGCTCGCCTCGTGGAGGTGGCCCTGACCGACGGGCGGGGCTGCCGCATCGCCGCGAAGTCCCCCCGATGAGGCCCTGGATCCCGGCCGCGGCGCTGGCCTTCGCGCTCCTGCCGCTGGCGTTCGTCCACCCCCTCAGGGTGGCGGGGCACAGCATGGAGCCGACCCTGAGGTCCGGGTCCCTCCGTCTCGCCCTCCGGGCCTGGTGCGCGGGGTCCCCCGCCCGGGGCGAGGTCTGGCTGGTCGAATCGCCGGATGGCCCCGCCATCAAGCGGGTGCTGGGCCTTCCGGGTGAGCACCTGGAGCAGCGGGACGGCGAGATGTATCTCGGGGAACGGCGCATGCAGGAGCCTTACCTCCGGCAGTTCGACCGAGGGGATGCCGGTCCCTGGGAGACCGGGACCGGCATCCTGGTGCTGGGCGACAATCGCCGGGAAAGCCGGGATGGACGGGCCTGGGGCCCCCTGCCCCGCTCCGCCTTCCGCGGCAGGATCATCGCCCCCTGAGGCCCGGGCCATCCGCGCATCGAAAGATGCGTGCAAATTTCCTGGTTCATTGCGGGAACGCTGCAGAATCCGCGAGGATCCGGATCGTTTATTTCCCTTTCCGCCCTCGTCGTGCGGATCGATAGGCCTCCGGACTCCCCATGGGTTTCCGTCCCCGGTTACACTTGTTCGAACGGGGAGAATATGTTTGGCGAAATGAAAGTCATATCGGGCTCCAGTCATCCTGACTTGGCGGCAGGCATCGCGAACCACATGGGCCTGTCCCTGTGCAAGGTGAGATCGACGCGGTTCTCCAACGAGAACATCAAGGTGAAGATCGACGAGAACGTGCGCGAGGCGGATGTCTTCGTGATCCAGACCAGCTGTCCTCCGGTGAGCGACAACCTCCTGGAGCTGCTGATCCTCATCGACGCGCTGAAGTACGCTTCGGCCGGCAGGATCACGGCCGTGCTGCCCTACTATCCCTACGCCCGCAGCGACAAGAAGGACGAGGCCCGCATCTCCATCACCGCGAGGCTGATGGCGGACCTCCTGCAGACGGCGGGCGCGGACCGGGTGCTCACCATGACCCTCCACGCGCCCCAGATCCTGGGATTCTTCCGCACGCCGGCGGACCAGCTCTTCGCCACGCCGATCCTGACCAACTATTTCCGGACCTCCGACATCTCCAACTCCGCGGTGGTCGCCACGGACGCGGGCGCCGCCAAGGTCGCGGGCCACTTCGCCAAGCGCCTGGGCCTGCCCATGGCCATCATCGACAAGCGCCGCTTCGACGACACGGAGAAGGCCCAGAGCGTCGCGCTCATCGGAGAAGTCAAGGGCAAGGACTGCATCATCTTCGACGACGAGATCGCCACCGGCGGCTCCATCCGGGAGGCTGCCCGCATCCTCAAGAGCTTCGGGGCCGGGAAGGTGCGCGTGGGCGTCACCCATGCCGTCTTCTCCGGCAAGTGCATCGAGACGCTGCAGACCGCGGAACTGGACGAACTGGTCGTCACGGACACCATTCCCGTGAGCGCCGAAAAACGCGCCGGACTGCCCAACCTGAAGGTCCTTTCCACGGCCGCGATGTTCGGGGATGCCATCCTCAGGATCCACGGCGGCCGCAGCATCAGCGAAATGATGGAATGACGCTCGAGGCTCTGGCCCGGGACTGTCGGGAGGATCCTTCTCTCGAGGCCCTGGGTCGCTTGCTGCCGCGGGACTGCGGCGGCGAGAGCCTCTTCTCGAAGCCGTTCCGCGTTCTCCACGCCGTCTCCGATCTCTACACCGCCCGCACGGCGCTGAGCCTCGGCTTCGACCTGGGCTGGGAACAGCCCCTCCGCCGGGGAGCCTCCGCGGACGAGCTGCTGGCCGGATTCCGCCCCCCCTCCAAGGTCCCTGCGGAATGGATCCTGCGGTTCCTGGCCGAAAAGGACATGCTGGTCCGGGAGGGGTCGAGATACCGCCTGGACGGCTCGCCCTCGCTGGATCTCCAGGAACTGCGGGCCCTCGCCGCACAGGAGGCTCCGGGATGCCTCCAGAGCCTGGATCTCCTGGACGCCGTGAGAAGCCACATCCGACCCTACTTCACGGAGGGCCGGAGCGGCGACGCCTGCCTCTTCGATCTCGCCGTGTTCCCCCTCTGGCTCGAATACTTCCGCAACGAGAACATCCTCTACCGCTCGAACAACCAGTTCGCCCTGACCGCGCTCCGGGATTCCCTGAAGCCGAGCTTCCGCATCCTGGAGCTGGGCGGGGGAGCCGGGTCCTTCGCCCAGCTCCTGGGTTCGACCTGCGCGGGCACGGGCGAGCTCGGGAACATCGCGGAATACCGTTTCACGGACATCGCGCCGACCTTCCTGCGGCGCGCCCAGCGGGGCCTGAGGGACCTGGCCCCCGGGATCCCCTTCAGCTTCGGCAGCCTGGACATCAACCGCAGCCTCGACGACCAGGGCCTCGCCGGATCCTCCTTCGACGCCATCGTGGGCATCAACGTGCTGCACGTGGCCAAGCGCCTGGGCTCCACACTGCCGGACCTCAAGCGGCACCTGGTCCCCGGCGGGCACCTCATCCTGGGGGAGTGCCTCAAGCCGGATCTCGCCAGACCCATCTACCTGGAGTTCATCTTCCAGTTCATGTCCAGCTTCACGGAGGTGGAGACGGATCCCGATCTCCGTCCCACGCACGGATTCCTGACCCCCGAGGCCTGGATCCGCATCCTGGAAGCGGCGGGCTTCAGGGACGTCCACGACATTCCCGACGTCCGGGCGGTGATGGACCGGTTCCCGGCGTTCTACGTCGGCGCCTTCTCCGCGGCGAACTGACGGGAAGCGGGACTCGCCTTCCGTTCAGAGCAGGTCCCAGGCCTGCCGAAGGCTCCCGACGGCCCGCTGCGCGTCGCAGGTGCCGTCCTTGACCCGGACGCGGAGCGCCTCGGGAAGGAGCCGGGCCGATTCCAGCGCCTGGATGCGCTGGGGGGAAGAGAGCCCGTCCCAGACTTCCAGCAGGGCTTCCGCCCAGGCGGCATCTCCCAGCCGCGCCCGCGGCGCCCAGCGCCAGGGAGAGCCCAGCCCCGGTTCCCGCAGTTCCGCCAGCGCCGCCTCCGTCGCCCCGAGACGCTGGGCGATGAGGCTGATGGCTTCGGCGGCTTCGGCCCTCGCGAAGGGATCCGTCAGGAAGGGACGGAGGGCGGGCAGCGCCGCCCGGGTGCCGACGCCCCCCAGGGCCTGCACGAGCGCGAACCTGGCGCCCTCCGGCGCCGCCGCGAGCTGGTCCATCAGGAAGGTCTCGTCGCCGGGCTCCACCGAGGCCAGCAGCCGCTCGGCCGCGGCCCGCCGGGACCCCACGCCCCCCGTGCAGAGGGCGTCGAGATAGGGCCCCAGCCTGAAGTCCGGACCTTCGGCTTCGGACGACTTCGGCCGGGCCACGGTGGGCCGCTCCAGATCCTCCGGGCGGAAGCCGGGGAGAGGCTCTTCCCCCCAGCCCGCTGCGGCGGCCGTCTCGAGCCAGTTGGCGAGTTCCTCCCCCAGCATGGCCATGGAAGGAGTCCGGCGCGCGGGGTCGGCGGCGAGGGACCGCATGAGGATCGCCGCGAGTCCGGGCGGGAAACCGGGACGCACGGAAGCGGGCGGCAGGAGGACCTGGCTGTAGGGCTGGCCCGTGGTGAATTCGTACAGGATCGCCCCGAGCGCGTAGACATCGCAGCGGGCGTCGACGCGCCTGGGATCTCCGTGCTGTTCCGGCGCCATGTAGCCCACCGTGCCCACCACCATCTGGGATCTGGTGACGCGGGTCCCCTCTCCGCCCTCCCAAAGGCAGACGCCGAAGTCGGTGACCTTCAGCCTCCCGTCCCCCGCGAACAGGAGGTTGGAGGGTTTCAGGTCCCGGTGGACGACGCCCGCCGCGTGGGCCACGCCCAGCGCCTCCGCGACGGGGAGGAACCGCCGGAGCAGCCGAGAGGGCGCTTCTCCGCGGCACTCCTTCACGCTTCCCCCGGGCAGCAGTTCCATCAGGAGGAAGGGCGTGCTGCCGGCCCGGCCGAAGGCGTGGACCTCCACCAGGTGCGGGTGGTGCAGGCCCTTCAGGACTTCACCCTCGCGCAGGAACCGCGTGACCACTTCAGGATCCGCCCCCACCTCCGGCCGCAGGAACTTCACCGCAAGGGGCCGCTCGGGCCGGAAGGGATCCAGGGCCCGGTGCACGACGGCCATGCCGCCCTCGCCCAGCCGTTCCATCACACGAACACCACCGATCATCCTGGGGAGCAGCATCAGATCTCGCGCTCCACACGGTTGCGTCCGCGCGCCTTCGCGCGGTAGAGCGCCACGTCCGCCCGGGCAAGCAGGGAGCCGCCGTTGAGATCGCGGTCCTGGAACTGGGCCACCCCGAAACAGCAGGTGATGTGGAAAGGCTCGCCGCCTCCCGCCGGGTTCAGGGATTCGGCCGCGAGCGCCAGCCGGAGTTCCTCGGCCACGCACGCCGCCTCCACCCCCGGGGTTTCGGGAAGCACGATGAGGAACTCCTCGCCTCCGATCCGACCCACGAGGTCGCTGGTCCGCAGGCGGTTCATGACGAGCGCGCCGAAGGTCTGCAGGGCCAGGTCCCCGGTGGCGTGCCCGAACTGGTCGTTCACGCCCTTGAAGAAATCCAGGTCGGCCAGGATGAGCGAGAGGGGACGCCTGTGGCGGCGCGCCAGGTCCGCGTGCTTCTCCAGGAAGGCCAGCACCACGGAACGGTTGTTCACGCCGGTGAGGGTGTCCAGGCTCGTCTGGACCATCATGCTTTCGTGGTAGTGGCGCTCCAGGGCGTCCAGCTGCTTCAGCTTGAAGGCGTGCGCCCCCACCCGGATGACATCCCCGTCCTGCAGCGCGATGGGGATCCTCGGGGTCTCGATGCGCCGTCCGTTGATGAACGAGCCGTTCGTCGAGCCCAGATCCGTGAACTGGACCATGTAGCCCGCCTCCCCGACCTTGGACAAGGCGATCTGGGCGTGGCGCCGGCTGACTTCCGCCTCCTGGAGGCAGACGTCGTTCTCGGAGGAGCGTCCGATCGTGATGCCGGAAGCCTGCAACGGGATCATCTCGCCGAGGGGATTCCCCACATAGCGGATCAGCGCCCAGTCCCCCTCCCCGAGTCCGAGGCGGAGGCTCGGCATCGAGGTGTATTGCGTCGTCTGGTCGGGGATCGACTCGTCGTCGGCTCGCAGGGCATGCATGGGAGGTCGCGGGAAGTGTCCGGAGGGATTCCTTCTAGCGTAGCAGGGGGACCGGGATTTCAGCGGTTCGTTCGCGCGACGACCACCCGGTCGCGTCCCTGGTGCTTGGCCTCGTAGAGCGCCTCGTCGGCCCGGCCCAGGAGCGCCCCGGCGTCCCGGTCCTCTGGAAGCCATTGCGCCACGCCCAGGCTGCACGTGACCTTGATCGGCCCCTGGGGCAGCACGTGCGGCGCGCCGCTGAGGCTGACGCGGAGCCGTTCCGCCAGGAGCGCGGCCCCGTCCTTGTCCGTCTCGGGCAGGATCAGGAGGAACTCCTCGCCCCCGATGCGCCCCGCCAGGTCCGTTCCGCGCAGGTTCTGCCGGACCCGCTCCCCGAAGCCGGCCAGGACGATGTCGCCGGCCCCGTGGCCGTACTTGTCGTTGACCTGCTTGAAGTGGTCGAGATCGCACATGATCACGCTGATCTGCCGCCCGTGGCGACGGCTCAGCTCGAACCGGCTCTGGAGCTCCGCGAGGGTGGCGCTGCGGTTTCCCAGGCCGGTCAGCGGATCCTTGGTGCTCTGGTCCAGGAGGGTCTCGTGGAAGATCCGCTCCAGCGAATCCATGGCCACCAGCTTCAGGATGTGGCTCCCCACGGATATCCGGTCGCCGGACAGCATGAGCCTCGGGCCCGTCACGGGGCTCCCGTTCAGGAACGTCCCGTTGGTGGACTGCAGATCCTCCAGGAAGAGCTTGTGCGTCCCGGTCCCGGTCGGCTCCATGCTCACCCGGGAGTGGAGCCTGCTGACCTCCTCGTCCAGGAGCGTGATCTGCGCCTGGGGCGAGCGCCCGATGATGTTCTCCCCGGCCGCGAGGGGGAAGACCCGTCCCAGGTTCGATCCGGCGTAGACCACCAGGGCCCATTCGCTCGGGGCCGAGGCCGCGTCCTCCGGACACCGCTCCCGCAGGGCGGTTTCCATGTCGCCCCAGGAGTGCAGCGGCACGGTGGGATCCGGGGCATCCGGGAAATCCGTCCATTCGCTGCGGCCATCCTGGGATGGGTCGGTCATCATGCCTCCACGAAACAGCTTACGAAACCATGATCGTCCTTTTTCCGCGCGAGGATGAAGCGCCCCCGCTCCGCCCCCACGGCCTCCGGTCCGAGATTCACCAGGAGGCGGCCGGTCCTGGGGTCGTGGCGGAGCGAGACGACGCCCTTCACCGGAACGTCGAACACGCCCAGCACCTCCAGGTTCCGGATGTTCTCCCCCGTGGCTTTCACCAGCTGGAAGGTGTAGCGCATGTTCAGGCCCCTGGGCAGCCGCTGGAAGTCCTCGCCGCTGATCGCGATGGGCAGCCCGAGCACCACGGCCAGGTCCCGGCGGGCCTTCGCAGGGCAGATCCGCAGGGAGAGTCCCCTGACGGGAGGGGCCGCAAGCGGATCCCGGAGGGACAGGGCGGAAGTCCTGAACCGGGGCGGATCCTGGCGCCGCGCCGGCACGGCGCGGGGGAGTGCGGGGATCGACAAGCGTCCGCAGGTCTCGACACGGAAGACCGGCATCTCGCACAACTTCGCCCCGCCGGCCCAGGCGGCCCAGGCGGTCTCGCCCCGCAGCCGCGCCTCGAAGGACATGGGATCCTCCTTCACGGCGGGCTGGAACTGCAGGTCCTGGCCATTGATCGTGGGCTCGAAACGGAAGTCCGCCGGGGCGCAGGCCGCCTCCAGGAGCCTGAGCCCGGCGGCTTCCGGCGGCAGGAAGGCGGGCGGAATGGACCGGCAGGCGGGGGCCGAGAACGCCCGCCGGATGGTCTCGGCCACGTCCGCCACCGCCTCCCTGAACCGGCCCAGCGCCATGGTCAATCCGGCTGGACGAGGGCCTGCAGCGCGGACATGACGCGCTCGAGAGGTTCCGTCACGTCCATCTGGTAGCCGGCCTCCAGCAGTTTCTGCGCGGCCAGGTCCTGGGACGGCAGGTCCACGAAGCTGGCGAAGATCGCCCGCAGGGGGGAAGCGCCTTCCGTCACCTGGACGAGGAGTTCCCGGGACGAGGCGCGGAAGACCTCCCCCGCCTTGGCGAGGGAAGGCTCCTGGGTCTTCTGCACGGAGAGCACGGGGCAACGGGCTTCCCCGGACCAGCCCCCGGCCAGTTCCGAGGCGGGCAGGAGCAGCAGGTCCGGGGGCGTCTTCAGCTCCTTGAGAAGGGTCTTCTGGATGATCTCCCCCTTCAGGTGCGGCTCCAGGGCCCTCCCGTAGAGCACCGTCTGCAGCTTCGTCGGGGTGATCGGCTCGGTGTAGCGGAAATCCAGAGGGATGCCCGACGTGTCCGTGAGGAGGAGCCCCCCCAGGTAGCTGGCTCCTTCCTTCATCACGACGAAATACGCGAGTTTGAGGGTGTCCGCCATGTCGAATCGCCTCTGTAATTCCCCGCACAGCATACCGCCACGCCGCCGGGACCGCAGCAAAGCCCTTGTCTTCGGCCCGGAATTCGCTATGCTGGGAGATGCCGTTTCTGGGGAGTGGTCTAACGGTAGGACAACAGATTCTGGTTCTGTCAGGTGAGGGTTCGAATCCTTCCTCCCCAACCAAGCTCGAAAGCACGCGCAGCCACCTTCACCGGTGGCTGTTCGCTTGTTGCGGCACCCCCTTTACCGTCCAGCGGCACAGGATCATAGTGGCGGTGCAACCCTGAAGAAAGACCGCATGGATCCTTCGTTCGCGACGGGCCCCCCGCCCGGAGGCTCGCTCGAGGCCCCTTCACGCTGGAGGTTCTCCCGATCATGATCATCACCCGCATCTACGAGTGGGCGCGCCGGACTCCGGCGCACGCGGCGATCGTCTGGAACGGCACCACGGTGACCTACGCGAGGTACGCCCAGGGCATCGAGGCGGTCCGGACCACCCTGTCCAAGGCCGGCCTGCGTCCCGGCAGCACCGCCGTCGTCATCATCCGGAGCCTGCTCGACGGCTGGACCGCCGTCACGGCCCTGCACGCGCTGGGCGTGGACACGGTGGCGGTCAACTCGATCGAGGACGCGCAGGCGCTGGGCCTGCCGGACGTATCCGGCATCGTCATCGACCAGGATGCGCTCCAGCGGAACATGGTGAAGGACAGTCCATGGCCCGGCGCTAGGGTGATCATGATGCCGATGGACCTCTATGCGAACATCCCGCCGGGAGCCCTTCCCGGGCCTCCGCCGGAAGGGGGTCCCCAGGGAGGCCACATCCTCTACACCTCGGGCACCACAGGCACCTACAAGAAGCTCTCCCTGGACGGAAAGGACGAGGACGCCTTCTGCGCGCAGCGGGCCGCCTGGGAGGCCATGACGCCCGACACGATCTGGTACATCGCCTACCTGGGCATGTGGACGGCCATCGGCTTCAAGTTCCCGCCGGCCGTCTGGCACGCGGGCGGGTGCGTCGTGTTCGAGCAGCGCCGCGACTGGGCGGAGCTGTTCTTCCGGCAGCGCGTCACCCACGCCATGCTGATCCCCCACATGGTGGACCGCCTGCTCGAGTGCCGCGAGAACCTCTCGCCGGAGCCCGCCTTCGGCCACTGGAGCCTCGTCGTGGCGGGAGGGTTCCTGCCGGCCACGTCGGCCCGGGCGGTGCTGGCGCGCCTGACCGACCACCTGGACATCACCTACGGGACCACCGAACTCTGCGGCCGGATCATGGACACCCGGGTCTCGGCGGTGGAGGACATGCACTGGCTGCGCCCCTGCAACGGCCGGATCCTGGAGATCGTCGACGAGGACGGCCATGCCTGTCCGATCGGCACGGAGGGCCGCCTGAGGGTGCGCCTCACGCCGCTGGACTGCGACCACTATCTGGACGATCCGCAGGCGACCGCCCGGATGTTCCGGGACGGCTGCTTCTACCCTGGCGACATGGCGGTGAGGCGGGAGGACGGAGGGATCCGGGTCCTGGGCCGGAGCACCGACGTGCTGAACTTCCGCGGCAAGAAGCTCGCCGCCGCACCGCTCGAGCTGAGCCTCCAGGAGAAGCTGGGAGCCAGGGCCGTCTGCCTGTTCTCGGGCCTCGACGCGGCCGGCCAGAACGAGATCACGATCGCGATGGAGTCCGACCGCTCGTTCACGCAGAGCGAGATGGAGCGCCTGGAAGCTGAACTCCGGGACTACGGCCAGGTCCGCTTCGCCGCCCTCGAGGAATTCCCCGTGACCACCACCGGGAACCGGAAGGTCAACCGGGTCGCGTTGCGCAAGCTCCTGTATCCCGGCCAGGCCTGAACCCTTCCCCGACCGCTGGAGGCCGACCGCCGTGAAATCCCACCGCAGGACCTTGACCCTCCATCTCCAGGACCGGACAGGCTTCGTCAACATCACCCGGGAGGTCCAGCAGGCCGTCGCCGAGAGCGCCGTGCGCGAGGGACTCTGCCTGGTGAACGCGATGCACATCACGGCCTCGGTCTTCATCAACGACGACGAGCCGGGGCTCCACCATGACTACACGCGCTGGCTGGAGTCCCTTGCGCCCTTCAACCCTGGATGCGACCCCGCCCGCGGTGGGTACCTGCACAACCGTTCCGGAGAAGACAACGGGGATGCCCACCACAAGCGCCAGATCATGGGGCGGGAGGTCGTGGTCGCCATCACCGGCGGGAAGCTCGACTTCGGACCGTGGGAACAGATCTTCTACGGCGAGTTCGACGGCCGGCGCGACAAGCGCGTCCTGATCAAGATCATCGGCGAGTGAGGCGGTTCCGGAAGGTCAATTCCGCTGACAAAATTCGTGAACCTCCTCAGAATGGGGGGCGAAATCTCCCACTCGAGGAAAAGCCATGCGCCCCATCCTCCTCATCCCCGGCTACCAGGGCTCGGGCCCAGGCCATTGGCAGAGCTTCTGGGAGTCCAACCTGCACGACGCCAAGCGGGTCGAGATGCCCAACTGGGACTTCCCTCACCGGGCGGACTGGGTGGAAGCCCTGGACTCCGCGATCCGGGAGGCCGGCCAGTTCACGCCCCCCCTCCTGGTGGCCCACTCCCTGGGATGCCTCGCGGTCGTCCACTGGGCCCGCTTCAACCTGCACCCCATCCAGGGCGCGCTGCTGGTCGCCCCGGTGGACGTGGAACGCGCCGGCACCCTGGCCGTCCTGGAGGATTTCGCGCCCATCCCCCTCTTCGGCCTGCCCTTCCCGAGCCACGTGGTGGCATCCAGCAACGATCCGTACACCTCCCTCGAACGCTCCCGGGCCTTCGCGGAAGCATGGAACAGCCGCTTCACGGATCTCGGGCCCTGCGGGCACATCAATACCGCTTCCGGCCATGGGGAATGGCCCCGCGGGGAGGCCTTGCTGAAGGACCTGATGTAGCGCGGCCGCGGGCTTCGCCACGCTGGCGCGCAGCCATTTTGAAAGCAGCCTCCAATGCTTTCAGGGTATTCTGGGATTTTCATCCAGGAGATGCCCGTGCTGCCCGTTGTCCTGGCCCCCGCCGCCCTCGTCGTCCTCGCCCCGCCTTCCGCCGTGCAAGGTCCCGCGATCCACGGCCTGGTCGTGAACCAGGCCGGCAAGCCCCTCCCCGCCACCCTCGGCCTCGTTCCCATGTCCCAGAGGGAGGAGCTCTTTCCGTCGAAGACCGTGGAGAACCGGACGGCCAGGACCCGGAAGGCGGGCCCCGGCTTCGAACTGCGGGCGCCGGCCCCGGGCCTCTATCTCCTGGACGTGAGGGGCCGCGGCTGCCGCCCCTTCCAGGTGCCCGTCCTCCTGGGCGAGGAAGGCCTCCAGGACCTGCGGCTCGCGCCGGTGCCCGTCAAGCTGAAGGGCGAGGCCCAGACCCTCAGCCCGGACGCCAGGCTGGCGGCGCTGGCCGGCCTGTACGCGGCCCAGAGGGACCGCGAGTCGAACTACCAGAAGGCGATCAAGGCCCGCCTGGCGGACAAGGGCGGAAATCCGGGCAAGGGCTCGCCCCTGGACTGGACGGCGGACCTGGACGCCTTGGCCAAGGAGGTGAAGGACGGCGCGGAGCCGGAGCTCCAGGCCCTGGCGGCCGCCTGCTACCTGGAACTCTGCACGATGATGGCGGAGGGGGATCCCGCGACCATCGGCGCGGCGCTGGACCTGCTGCCCGCCACGAGCCCGTGGTGGGCCCTCAGTCCGCGCAGCGCCCGGGGGGCCTTCACGGCCGCCGACCGGACCGGCGAGTGGGGCGCCTTCGTCGAGACCCTGTCGAAGGACAATCCGGACAGGGAGGTGCGTGCCTACGGCATCTACTCCCAGGCGGCCTCCGCCTACCGCAAGGGTGACCGGGAGAAGTTCGGCACCCTGTCCAGGATCCTGGCCAACGACTACAAGGGCACCAAGTATGCCAGGAGCGCGAAGGTCCTCGATCCTGCCAGGATGCCGCCTCCCACCGCAGCGTCCGCGGAAGAGGTGCCCCCGGCCCAGCCCTGACGGTCATCCGGCATCGTTTCCAGCCAGCGGGGCCGTTCCCAGCGGAACATGGCGGACGCCGCCCGCCGACGGGACGCTCTGGAAAAGCGTCACTTCCTGGACCAGGAACGCCATGGGCGCGGGAGGCTCTCCGAAACGCCCCACCTCCTGGGGCGTCCGGAAGCGGGCGAGGGTGAGATGGGCCTGGAAGGGCTTCTCGTCGAAAGCGACGCCGGCTTCCCGGAGTTCCCGCCGCAGGTCGCCGGCCAGGGCCATGAGCGAAGGCTGCGCGTCCAGCCCCAGCCACAACACCCGCGCCGAGCGTTCCCTGGGGAATCCGCCCAGGAGGGAGGTCCTCAGCGCGAACCGGGCGTGCCCCGCCGCCGCCGAGGCCGCCGCCCGCATCAAGACGGGGAGCCGGGAGGCCTCCTGCTCCCCCAGGAACGCCAAGGTCAGATGCAGGTTCCGGGGGTCCGGCCACGAGGCGGGCGCCGCCGCCTTCCTGGCCCGGAGCTGGAAGGCGGCCAGTTCGGCCTTGAGGGGCTCGGGCAGGGACAGGGCGTAGAAGAGCCTCATGGTCCGTCCGCTACTCCCGCGGGCGCTGACCGGCCTGGTCCTCCCACCAGGCCTTGCCCCGGCACACGTCCTCCGTGATCTGGGCACGGAGGGCGTCGATGCCGTCGAACCGCCGCTCGGGCCGCAGCCTGTGCAGGAATCCCACTTCGAGGTGGGCACCGTAGAGGTCGCCCTCGAAATCCGGGATGAAGGTCTCCACCGTCAGCTTCAGGCCTTCGAACGTCGGCTTGTCCCCGACGTTGGTGACGCCCAGCCTCTCTCCCTGGATATGGCTACCCCGGACGGAAGTGACGTAGACCCCGTTGGCCGGGAGCTGTTCCTGTTCCCACGCCAGGTTGGCCGTGGGGAATCCCAGGTGGCGCCCCCGCCGGTCGCCCTCCACGACGACGCCCGACAGCGCATAGGGATGGCCCAGCAGCGCCTCGACCTCCTCGGCAGCCCCCTGGTCCAGGGCCTCTCGGATGCGGGTCGACGAGAGGGAGCCGCCGTCGGCGGCCCTCAGGGCGTGGCCGTGGATCTCGCAGCCCGTGCCCGCGCCCCAGGCCCGGAGGGTCGCCAGGTCGCCCCTCCGCCCGTTGCCGAACCTGAAGGCCGTGCCGACATGGAGTTCCAGCGGAGCCAGGGCGCGGTACAGCCCCGAGAGGAAGGCGTCCGGCGAAAGTTCCGAAAAGGGACGGCTGAAGGGGATGACCCATGCCAGGTCCATGCCCGTCCTCTCGAAGGCCGCCAGCCGCTGGGCCAGGGTCATCAGGAGCTTGGGCCTGTGCTGCGGCGCCACCACTACGGAGGGATGCGGGTCGAAGGTCACCACGGCCGCCCGGACACCCCGGGCCCTGGCCCTGGCTCCCGCGTCCTCGAGCAGGGCCTTGTGGCCCACGTGGACGCCGTCGAAGATCCCGAGCGTCACGACGCTTGGACCGAGACTCGGAGCCGTTTCCAAGGTGTGACGCCAGACTTGCATCCCTTGCCCTCCATCCAGGAATCGCCGCGAACCTCCGGTGCCGTCCGGATGCGTCCTGGCGTGTTCCCGTGCCGGTTCCCCGCGCACAGGACCAAGCCATTTTGCCATGGCGGCCGGACAAGCCAAACTGGACCCATGAGCTTGCCACGTTTCTTCGTCCCGGACATGACGGACCTTCGGGAGGGCGCCTTGGTGCCCCTGGACCCGGCCCAGGCGCGCCACGTGGGCGTGCTCCGCCTGAAACCGGGCGATCCGCTGGAGGTGGTCCTGGCCTCCGGGACCTGGCGCGCGGACCTGGCGGAGACCGGCCGGCACCGCGCCGCGGCCCGTCTCGTGGCGCTCATCCAGGAGGACCGCGAGGCGCCGGTCCCCCTCGAGGCCTGGATCCCCGTCACGGCCCAGCTGAGCCTGGTGGACGAGATGATCCCGCCCCTGGTGGAGCTGGGGGCCTCCCTCCTGCAGCCGGTGGTCTTCGAGCGCAGCGCCTACGACGCCCGGAAGGTCCTTCCCAGGGTCGAGCGATGGCAGCGCCTCGCCGCCGCCGCCTGCGAGCAGAGCCACCGCACGCGGATCCCCTCCCTGGGCGGCCCGCTTCCCTTCGAGGCCCTGCTGTCCGTGGACCTCCCGCAGAAATGGGTGGCCTACGAAAGGCGAACGGACCACCGCAACCCGAACCTGCGCCGCGAGGGCGTCGCCTTCACCAGCGGCCCCGAGGGGGGCGTCACGGATGGCGAATTCGACGCGCTCAGGGCCTCGGGGTGGATCCCCGTCAGCCTCGGCCTGGGCATCCTGCGCGCCGTCACCGCCCCGGTGGCGCTCCTGGGCGCCATCCAGCACGAGCTGAACAAGTGAATCGCGGCCCCGGGAACGCGCCTTCCATCATTCTCCCGCGAGGAAATCGCGGGATGTGATACCCGGTCCGGCCACTTTTCCTGCACACTGAAGGCATGTCGCCGGACTGTTACGACCTACCCACCTCCTTCGTGGACACACCCGAGAAACTCGCAGAAGCGATGGTCCACTGGTTCCAGGCCAACATCCTCGCGGTGGACATCGAGTGCAGCCTGACGGGGGTGCACTACTGCGTCATGGCGCTGCTGCAGATCGCCACCCACGACCACG
>Ga0209098_1000502_pt1 | contig 42783 bp, 38 predicted proteins | sample AD_JPNHW1_MetaG_FD_184429 | JGI IMG/M metagenome (GOLD analysis project Ga0209098, IMG submission 184429) | Active sludge microbial communities of municipal wastewater-treating anaerobic digesters from Japan - AD_JPNHW1_MetaG (SPAdes) (version 2) | ecosystem: Engineered > Bioreactor > Anaerobic...
ACAACGAGTCTGTCGTCAACATAACCACTGAGGTCATGGCCATAAACTGGTTTATGGAGCCTGTGCCGCAGAGTGGTGGTTCGGGCAGTGGTTCGATCATCGACGAAGAAGGACATGTCATGACGAACTATCATGTTATAAAAGACGCGTACAAGCTTTTTGTGAACTTGGCCGACGGCAGCAGGTACGAAGCCAAGGTTGTAGGTACGGACCAACAGAATGACCTGGCCGTGATCCAGTTCAAACCACCAGCCGGTAAAAAACTCAAGCCGATTCCTTTTGGCAGTTCTAAGAACTTGCGGGTGGGACAAAAAGTTCTTGCCATTGGTAACCCTTTTGGACTGGAACGTACGCTTACTCAAGGCATTGTTTCTGGTCTTGGACGTCCTATTCAGGAGGACAGTACAACGGTCCTTCGTAACATGATTCAGACCGACGCATCCATCAACCCAGGTAATTCAGGCGGGCCTCTGCTCAACTCAAGAGGCGAGATAATTGGCATAAATACAATGATTTATTCTACTTCCGGTGGATCAGTAGGAATTGGGTTTGCTATTCCTATAGATACAGCGGCAAGGATTGTGCCAGAGCTGATAAAGAACGGCTTTGTGAATCGAGGTATTATCGAAATGGAAAGCATACAGCTTTTCCCGGACCTCGTAGAATATCTGCAGGAAACCGGATATGGCTCTCCTGTGGAAAAGGGCTTACTTGTGTCGTCAGTGAAGAAGGGTAGCAACGCAGATATTGCTGGCCTGCGAGGTGGAACAAAGGCCGTCCGGTACGGTCAATACATCTTTAATATTGGGGGAGACATTATCACAAGCGTCGACGGTGAGGCCATCACTTCGGTTGCCGACCTTAACACTGCCCTTGAAGATAATAGACCGGGGGATAAAGTCTGGGTCGAGTTCTATCGTGGCAAACAGAAGATGAAGGTCCAAGTCGTACTGGCTCAACAACCTCGGAGTAAATAGCTTGAGGACTCAAGGCAAAAACCAATGAAACCTTTTGTTGTTTCTGCACCCTTTGAGCCGGCAGGCGATCAGGGGAGCGCCATTAATGAGCTCGTGGCCGGTATCGAACGTGGCGATCATTATCTTACCCTTAAAGGAGTTACAGGCTCGGGTAAGACCTTTACGATGGCAAAGGTGATCGAAGCAGTGCAGAAGCCTACGCTTGTAATCTCGCATAATAAGACTCTGTCGGCTCAGCTATATCGTGAATTCAAAGGTTTTTTCCCTGACAATGCCGTCGAGTACTTTGTCTCCTATTACGACTACTATCAGCCGGAGGCATATGTCCCTTCAAAAGACCTTTACATTGAGAAGGATTCAAGCATAAACGACGAGATCGACCGAATGCGCCTGTCCGCAACCGCTTCCCTTATGGAAAGGCGCGACGTCATAATCGTGGCTACGGTGTCTTGTATCTATGGCTTGGGTTCGCCGGATCTGTATCGCGAGATGCGGCTCTACTTTGATAGGGGTAAGCCAATCGATATAGAAACTGTAAAGCGCAATTTGGTCAACTTGCAGTATGAACGCAATGACGTTGTGCTCGACCGCGGCAGATTCAGGATTAGGGGCGACACAATCGAGGTTTTTCCTGCTTATCTGGAAGAGGCGTACCGAATTGAGTTGGACTACGATGTTGTGGCCAGAATCCGCAAGCTGGATCCTCTTACTGGCAAACTGGGCGACGATTTGGAAGAAGCAATCATTTATCCTGCCAAACACTTTGTCATGCCGGAAAACATGGTCAAGAATGCCGTAAAAGAAATCCGCGAAGAACTGGAGATCCAGTATGAGAAGTTCATGGCTCAGAAGAAGTTCCTTGAGGCTGAGAGGCTAAAATCAAGGACAGAATACGACATCGAAATGTTGGAAGAAATGGGGTATTGCCCCGGAATCGAGAACTATTCTGCGCCGCTCTCCGGTCGTAAACCTGGGGAGAGGCCCGGTGTTTTGATTGATTATTTTCCCAAGGATTTTCTCACCTTTATAGATGAGTCTCACGTGACACTGTCACAGTTGGGCGCCATGTACGCAGGAGACCGGAGCAGGAAAAGCTCGCTCGTGGAGTATGGTTTTCGACTTCCCTGTGCGCTCGACAACAGACCCTTGCGAATCGACGAATTTGAGTCGATGGTTCCTCAGGTTGTGTATGTCTCTGCAACGCCGGCAGAGACCGAGCTTTCCCGTTCCAGTGTGGTCGCCGAGCAACTGATTCGTCCCACAGGATTGGTCGATCCAGAGATACAGGTGCATCCTACCGAAGGTCAAATGGAGGATATCTACGCACGTGTCAGGGAACGCGCTGCACGAGGAGAGCGGAGCTTGGTCATTACGCTCACCAAGAAGATGGCCGAAGAATTGACGGAGTACCTTGTAGGCCTTGGCTTGCGTGTTCGATACATCCATTCGGAAGTGGAAACTATCGAGCGCGTCGAAATACTGAAGGATCTGCGTGCTGGCGAATTCGATGTGCTTGTGGGAATAAATCTGCTGCGCGAAGGTATCGATCTTCCGGAAGTGTCGTTTATCGCCATACTGGACGCCGACAAAATTGGTTTTTTGCGGTCTGCGACAAGCCTCATACAAATTATAGGAAGAGCTGCCCGCAACGCTGCGGGCCTTGTCGTGATGTACGCCGACCAGGAAAGCGCGGCCATGCATACCGCAATAAGCGAGACAAACAGGCGCAGGAACATACAGCTCGCCTATAACAAAGAGCATGGCATAACTCCAACTACGATAAAGAAATCAGTTCAGGACATTCTTGAACGGCATAAGGAAGAGAAGATAGAAGTTACGACCGACGAAATCACTTTCCTCAAAAAAACACACAATATTCTCGTTCCAGAACAGAAAAAGGCACTCATTAAATCTCTCGAAGCCAGAATGCTGGAACATGCCAAAAACCTGGAATTTGAGGAAGCTGCCTTGCTTCGGGACGAGATTGCTCGTATAAAAGAAGGCGCAGAAGTGTAGTTTTCTTTGTTTGCAGCTGAACAGTTTTCATGGCGGCCATATTCTGTTTTCGTTTCGTTTTGTCTTTGTGTGGTCTGTTTTGGTCGCCTGTTTGACTTTTTTGAGAAGGCCAGGTATGAAAAGGCTAGGTAAAAGATGAAAAACGAAGATTCAAAGTCGGTATTCCAAAGAATTTCAGTTATCGACGCACATTCTGACGCTTTGCTCGCCGTAGTTGGCGACAGCCAGATCCCCGGAGAAGTCGGTTGCAGAGATTTCCTTGTGCGCAACAGGCTGAGTCATGTGGATTTGCCAAAGCTCCTTGAAGGTCGCGTCTGTTGTCAATTTCTGGCACTTTTTACTGAGAACGCCGATGTGCCACGTGCCTTTGCATTTACTCACGGCCTCATAGACAAGTTTGAAGAAATCTGTGCGAAGTCTGAAGGGAAGTTTTTCCCGATCCTGACCGGTGCGGATCTTGACCGACCGGAACCCGGTAAGTCTGTAGGAGCCTTGCTTTCCATCGAGGGTGCAGAGGCTCTCGATGGAAGTATCGACAATGTCGATGGATTCTATGCTAGAGGCGTCAGAGCCATAGGCATTACATGGAGTAGACGCAATCCTTTTGGTCGTGGAGTTCAGGTAGAGGGCACAGACGGTCTCACTTCTCTTGGCAAGGAACTTGTAGAAAAGCTTGAGTCAAAGAGAATGCTGGTGGACGTATCCCATCTGTCTGACACAGCATTTTGGGACCTTGTGGGAGTGGCTAAACGTCCGATAATCGCTTCCCATTCGAATGCCCGTGCGGTTAACAATCATCCACGCAATCTTACGGACGAACAGATTCGGGCGATTGCACAAAGTGGCGGTGCAATCGGCGCGGTGTTCGTACCCAATTTTGTTAGTCTAAAACCCACAAAGTCTTACCTTGAACACCTTGTCGATCACATCGATCACATAGTTCAGGTAGGTGGTCTTGAGACGGCAGCCCTGGGTTCTGACTTCGATGGGTATCGAGGCGTGGAAGGGCATGTTTTGGCAGACGCATCGGAATATGGTCTTCTTTGCGATGCACTTCTTGGGCGAGGCTACAGCGAAGACATGGTGAGCAAGATTATGGGCAAAAACTGGGAGCGCGTAATCAAAGAAGTGCTCGGTTAAGGAGATGCGTATCGCTTTGATTGGATTCATGGGGTCAGGCAAGACCACGGTCGGGCGTCGCTTGAGCGAGATGTTGGAGTACTCATTCATAGACCTCGACGAAGAAATTGAAAAAGCTGCCCATGCAAGCCCCGCTGAATTATTCAAGTTTTATGGTGAAGAGACTTTTCGCTCGATTGAGTCTAAGGTCCTTGAACAACTAGGGGTGGCAGACGCTGATTTTGTGCTGGCCTGTGGCGGTGGAGTTGTAGAACAGGCACGCAATCGGGAAGTTTTGCGAAAACACTTCCTGACTGTTTGGCTGGATGTTCCTTTTGATGAAGTTGCTAGACGGCTGTCCGGGGAATCCGGAAGGCGGCCTCTGTGGACTGAATCGGATAGTAAAGCTGCGCAGCCGATATCCTCTCACTCATCTTTGGAAAACAAGAACGAAGTATTGTACAATCGTCGTCAGGCGCTTTATGCCGAATGTGCAGATTTGGTCTACCGTTGGGAGGAACCAGAAGGCCACGATGCTTCAGCGCTTCATGTTTATGAGCTTATAGAGCAACGCGGTGGTTAAGCATTGGTTGGCAATGCCCAGCATTGTGCTGATGCCAAACGGACGCCTATCCAGTCGCCCTCTTTGCCGCAAAAACCCTCAGGTGCCGTAAGTTCAAAAGGCAGCAAGAAACCATCCGGCCCCTTGAGATCTCCTGTAAGTCCAAGACTTCGCGTATCAATGATGATTCTTTTTCTGTTTCTGCCCTCGATAATGCGTTGTATTCTTCCTTCCAGAAGGTTGCCTTGCCAAGGAGCAGGCAAGTTCTCAGTCAGGGATTTGTCGTGCAATTTGCCTTCCGACTGGAGCGCAAGGCCCTCTTGAGAACAAAAAAGGAACGTCCTCTCGCTGGCATCCTTTTGAACTTTGCAATGGTTTTTTGGTATTACAAAAACTTGTTTTCCACAGAATACACGTGCCGTCTGTCCTTGAGAATCAATTGAATCGGCGGGGAGCAACCACCCTAAGCCGAGAAAACTGACACACCACGCATCTGGTGGTCCTGCGCAGATTTCTTTCGGCGTGCCTTGGGCAACAATTCGACCCTTGCGCATCAGAAAAAGGACATCTCCAAGGTCCATTGCTTCCTCAACATCATGGGTAACATGGAGAGAGGTTGTGCCGTTCTCCTTTAGGCGCAGTCTGATGTATCCGCGCAATTCCCTACGAAGTGGTGCATCAAGCGAGGAAAACGGCTCATCCAGGAGGAGCAGTTCTGGATTGACTGCAAGCGCCCGGGCCAGCGCGAGCCTTTGGCGTTCTCCTCCAGACATTGCTTGGGGTTTCTTGGAAAGTAAATCGAAGATCTGAAATTTGTCCGCCAGTTTTCTGGTTTGTTGTGCGATTTCCTGCTCTGAAACATGGTGCTGACGCAGGCCAAAAGCGAGGTTATTCCATCCGCTCAGATGGTCGAAAAGGGCTAAGTCCTGAAACATGAAGCTTAGTCCCCGCTTTTCGGGTGGCAATTGATCTATCCGCCTGCCTCCAAGATAGATCTTTCCAGAACTGGCCTGTTCCAAACCGGCGATTAGCCGCAAAAGAGTGGTTTTGCCACTTCCAGATGGGCCCAGAAGGACACCGATCTGTCCTCTCTCGAGTACCAGGGAAGCTCGAAGTTCAAAGTTGTCACGTTCAAAGGCCAGATCTTGAATGTCAAGCTGTTCCATTAGGCTTTTCCTTGAAGAAAAAGGCAATCCCCGTCAAAAAGGCAAGAATAAGTCCTGCGGCACACGCCTCATTGAATCTGTAAGAGGAAATAAGCCTGTAGATGAGCACAGGCAGAGTTTCTTGTCCGCCCCCAAGTACAAGCGCTATGTTTGAGTCTCCGATTGTCATGGAAAAAGCAAATGCTGCCGCGCTTAAAATCGAAGGCCAAATTTCCCCAAGCTCGACCCTTATTGTTGCCTTCAGTGGAGAGGCTCCAAGTGTTCTTGCCGCATCATACTTTTGTAGTCCCAAACCATCTAGCGCAGCAATGACGCTTTTTGCAACAAAAGGCCAGGCTATCGTACTTTGAGCTAAGATCATTGCCGCATTGTTAGCAAGATTCCTGTCAGTTACTGAAATTGTTCCAGAGATTATTGCCCATCCGAAAGCTGTCAGTACCGGAGAGATCGCCATCGGCAAAGTAGTCAGAATAGTAGAAAACCTTGAACTTTTCTGCCTTCGCACAGCCATGGCAACGGTCAAGCCGATTCCTATGGCCAACAACGCCGCGATTGTGCTCACAGTCAGGCTGTGAGCTAATGAAAGTCCCAAAAGATTCTCGCTCTGGAAATAACCTCGGCCTGTGAGCCGTACGAAGTTCTCAAAACCAAAGCGGGGTGTACCTCCAGGAGAATCGGTGACGGTAAATGCCTCCAGCGTAAGCGCCAAAAGCGGACCAATAAAGAACACGCCAATAAATGCGGAATAAAGGACTACGAAAAGAACTGCAAATCGCTTCGGTCTCTTGCGGGGTCGAGTGGCTCCATAATCTTTCATCATAGCGGAGGCCCCCTGACCGAATCGCGCTAATGCCCAAGCGATCCCAAGCGCGATACATGTCTGAATGGCAGCCAACACGAGCGCCTTTTGGCTGTCGCCGTTGAACGAGAGAGCCCGATAGATATCGACTTCCAAGGTGCTCCCTTCCAAACTGCCAAAGACAAGCACAATCGTAAAGCTGAAGAAACAGAATAGAAAAATCAAGCTCATGGACTGAAGGATTGAGGGTAAGAGATAGGGCAGAGTACCTACCCTAAATGCTTCCAACCTCTTTGCCCCTAGAGTTCTGGCTGCTTCCTCGCGGCTTTGGGGCAGTTGCTCCCAAACTTTTCCTACATTTTGAATCACAATTGGGAAGTTGTAGAACGCATGGATAAAAACAAGGCCCCAGAATCCGTAAAGGAATCCATTGGTGCTGCCTAGGTTGGAAAACCCCAAGGACTGAGACAACAGTGTGAGAAGTTTGGTTAGCCACCCCGTTCTTCCATAAAACAACACGAAGGAGAGGACCACAAGCACGGGCGGCAGACAGAATGGAACCGCTGACAGCGCCAGCAAAACTCGTCTGCCCGGGAAGTTGTATTTGGCAACAAGGTAGGCACCAGGAATGCCGACAAGCAGCGCAAGGACACTGCTCACTAAGGCCTGGGACAAGGTGAACGATAGGCTTCGAAAGGTACTGGGCGCAGTAAGAATCTGCCACAGGTCGTTCGTGGTCTTTTCGGCACCGCCAAGCCGGCTCGTAGTGGCAAAAAAGCCAATGAGCGGGCTAAGGGTAAAAAGTAAGACAATGGCGCAAAACCCAAGTCTTACGGCATTTTTCATTCTCATCTGCTTCGCTCAGCGAAGCGCGGCCTGCAAAAGATCTACTGCACGTTCAGGATCCTTTTGCAGGTTGGAAACCTTTGCTGCTGTCAGACTTTTGACATCTTTGGGCACGACATCAAAAGAGTCAGGCAACTTAACCAGCGTGTTTGCAGGAAACATCCATTGTGTCTCAGGGAGGATTGATTGAGCTTCTTCCGTTAGCAAAAAATCAAGGAAGCCTTCCGCTGCTTTTCTTTTTTTTGAGTTAATCAAAACGCCAGCCAGTTCAATCTCGAGGGGATGTCCTTCTTCAAAAACAAGTGCTCTGTATCGTTCTGAATTTTCGTAGGCCTTGTGATATGCAGGGCTTGTGGAGTAGCTCAAGACAAGCGGTGCTTCCCCTTTGGTGAACAATCCATAGCCTGTATCCCAGCCTGGAGTCATCGCAAGAATCGAGGGAGCCAACCGCTTCCAGTAGTCTTCCCAGTTGTCGCCATAGACAGCTTGTGTCCATGCCAATAAGCCCAGTCCAGGTGTGGATGTCCGAGGATCCATGATTATGATCTTCTTCTTGTATTCGGGACGAGTCATTTGCTCCAGATTTTTGGGAGGCAAAAGCTCTTTTTCTTCCCATTTGCTATCCCAGATAAAAGCAAAATTGCCATAATCGTATGGGACAAGCCTTGATTGCGAATCGATTAACAGTTTTTTATCGATGTTTTTGAGATTTGTAAGATGTAATGGTGTAAAAAGGCCACTCTCCAAAGCGCGTGGTGCTAATTTGTCGTCGAGTCCTATTACAGCATCGGCTTCAGCATCTTTGCCTCTTGCCAGAATCTCAGCCAACAGGGCACCGCCGTCTCCTTTTGACTGAAAGACGATCTTGGTACCTGTCTTCTCCTGGTAGAGTTTAGCGAGGGCAGGGCCGGGGCCCCACTCGGACACAAAGGAGTCATACGTCCAAATGGTGAGGCTGTCGACCTTGGCATTTTGATTGTTGCATGAGAAAAGGAGAACAAAAACCAACAAAACAATTGGAACAGAAAAGAGACGCTTCATTTTTCCCTCCGCCGGTATTATCCGGATCAGGTTCATTGGGTCTTATCTCAGGCAATGCCCTCCTCAAGGAAGGCCATTACCACCCCGTATTCCAACTTAGAACTTAAAGATTCCACACTCGATCAAGCGGACTTACGCGCGTATTCAACAAGGCAGGGGCTCTTGCCCTCCACCGTATCTCTTGTCACCGTAACCCGCTTTGCACCTTCTTGACTGGGTAGCTCAAACATTATATCGATCATCATGTCTTCAACGATAGACCGTAGCCCGCGGGCGCCAGTCTTTTGTCTAATGGCTTTTTCGGCTATTGCATCGATCGCGCCTTCCTCGAACACGAGGTCGATATTGTCCAGCTTCATGGAAGCCTGATATTGCTTCAAGACAGAATTCTTTGGTTCTGTAATAATGCGTTTGAGGTCTTCCTTGTTGAGATCGTCCAATGCCACATGGACAGGCAATCGACCAATAAACTCGGGTATCATGCCGAACTTGATAAGATCATCCGGATGCAGATGCGAGAACAGCTCCTTGGTGCTGATCTCACCTAAGGGCCTTACGTCGGCACCAAATCCAAGTGGATGTGTCGCAATCCTTGACTGGATGATTTTATCCAGGCCGACAAAGGCTCCACCACAGATAAAGAGTATGTTGGTCGTATCGATGCGCAGGTACTCCTGATTGGGGTGCTTCCGACCTCCTTGTGGAGGCACATTTGCTACCGTACCCTCGATTATTTTTAAAAGCGCCTGCTGAACTCCCTCTCCAGATACGTCTCGAGTGATGGAAGGATTTTCACCCTTCTTGGCGATCTTGTCGATTTCATCGATGTAGACAATTCCGCGTTCGGCTGCTTCGATATTTCCACCAGCGTTCTGAATCAATTTGAGGAGGATATTCTCGACATCCTCACCAACATAACCAGCCTCAGTGAGCGTAGTAGCATCCGCAATTGCAAAAGGTACTTTGAGCTTTTTCGCCAAGGTTCTGGCAAGAAGGGTCTTACCGGTTCCAGTCGGACCTATGAGCAAGACGTTGGATTTCTCGATTTCTACGTCAGGATCACCTATTTGTTTATGCTGTATGCGCTTGTAATGGTTGTAGACGGCAACCGACAACACTCTCTTGGCGTTGTCCTGCCCCACAATGTACTCGTCCAGGTATGCTTTAATCTCTTTGGGTTTGGGGACTTCCTCCAAAAATTGCTCGGAGACTTTTTGCTCTTCCTCGGCAAGCAGTTGGTCACAGATTTTAACACACTCGTCGCAGATGTTTACTCCAGGACCAGCAAACATCTTCTTCGCAAACTCACTGCTTTTGCCGCAGAAAGAGCAGTAGGTTTCGTATGTCTGCTCAGGATTCTTGTTTCGTGCCATTGTTATCGGGGCTCCATGATCTTGTCTACAAGTCCATACTCCACCGCTTCTTTCGCACTCATGTAGAAATCCCTTTCCATATCTGTAGCAAGCTGCTCCACGGTTTTACCGGTATGTTTCGCAAAATACTCTATTGTGAGTTTCTTAAGCCTGATAATTTCTCTTGCCTGCAGACTTATATCGCTGGATTGTCCAGATGCATTTCCCCAAGGCTGATGAATCAATATGCGGGAAGAGGGCAGGGCAAAACGCTTGCCTGCAGTACCGCTTGTTAGAATCAATGCAGCCATTGAGGCCGCCTGTCCCAGACAAATAGTCTGAACATCGCAGCGCAAATACTGAATCGTGTCGTAGATTGCGAGTCCCGCAGTCACTGCCCCTCCTGGAGAGTTTACATAGAGAGAAATGTCCTTTCCGGGATCCTGAGATTGCAAGAAGAGCAACTGGGCCACAACCAAATCAGCCGTGAGGTCGTTTATTTCACCATCGATGAAGACAATCCGATCTTTAAGCAGTCGAGAGTAAATATCGTAAGAGCGTTCCCCAATACCGGTCTGTTCAATGACCATGGGAACCAGCGTATTCATTTGTTCGTTCATCCAAACTTCCTTTGACTCTCTTTGTCTTGCTTAAAATCTACTGATTCTGATTCATGAAGTCCAAGAATGTCTTGGCTTCGCCTTCCTTAATGACAACGTTTGCAAGAACAGAATCAAAGAACTTCTTCTCTTTTATTTGATCCTTCAGATAATCGACCGAGCCCTGTTTTTCGTACTCCGCTTTTACCTCATCTGGGGAAATGCCCATTTCTTCTGCCTGTTTTTGATATTCGGCAGACAAATCCTCATCAGTCGCCACATACGCCCCTGCTTCTATGAGCTTGTCCAGAACCAATCTGGCCGCAAGGGCGTGCTCGATGCTGGGTTTCCAATCCTCATAAAGCGCCTGGCGGCTCTTTCCTGAATACTCGGCAATTTTCTCCATTTGGTCGTCAGATTCAACGCCCATATCGCGTTTCAAGGACTCCCATCTCATTGCCTGCTCAGCCGCGACCATAGAAGCTGGCACCTCGATCGTCGTTCGCTTTAAGATTTCCTCGATGATGGCGTTTTCTTTGAAAGTTCGCATTTGCTTCGCCAGTGCTTCTTCGAGCTGGTTCCTGATTGAAGCTTTGAGGTCATCCAAAGTCTTGTATTTTTCTGAAACATCCTGTGCAAGCTCATCGTTGAGCTCAGGGACGTCCTTCTGCTTGATTTTTGTTACGGTTGCAGAAATCCTGACTGTCTTACCGGCGAGTTCTGGATATTCGTAGTCGTTTGGGTAAGTTTTCTCAAATGTCTTTTGTTGGCCGGGCAGCATTCCGACAAGCTCGTCGTCGAACTTATAAAGGTTTTTTTCGGTCCCAAGTTCAAAAGTAAAATCTTCCCTTGCGGTTCCTTCAATTGGCGTTCCATCCGCATCTACTTCTGTCCAGTTGACGGTAACGATGTCGCCTTTTGCTGCGGGTCCTTCTTTATCGGTCACTATTGCGTTGCGCTGGCGCACCGCTTCAAGCTCGCGCCCGATGTCGTCTTCGGTCACGCTCACCTGCGGAACAGTGATCTCAATTCCCTCGAGCGATGGCAGTTCGATGGTGGGTAACACGTCGTATGTCACGCTAAACGTAAAATCTTTATCCAAGACAAACTCTGGCTCACCTTCCAAGGTTGGCGGTTCATAGATGAGAGGTTTTTCGACGCTCTCTTTTAGGCCTTCGTCCACGGCGCTCTCGACAACTCTGCTCATTGCATCCATCCGCAAACTGTCGCCGAACTTGCGCTCCAGAACCTGAGCAGGCACATGTCCCTTCCTGAAGCCGTCCATTTGGACCGTCCGGGTATATTCTCTCATCATCGAATCATAGACTTTGCGAACTTCATCTACCGGAACCGTCATAGTCAGCTTCATCCTGGATTTTTCAAGCTTCTCGAATTTTTTCTCCGAAATCACCGCAGTATCCTTAAAAACGAAATAAAGCCACGCCAACAAAAGCGGGCCGGTTGTGCTTAGGCGTCAAACTCAGGAAAACAACACAGATACAAGACAATATATCGCTTTGCAAGGCAAAAAAAAAGGCGATTCGGTCAGATTCCGGATCGCCTCATTGTTGGAGCGGGAAACGGGAGTCGGACCCGCGACATCCACCTTGGCAAGGTGGCGCTCTACCACTGAGCTATTCCCGCGCATTGTTGCATGCTCCACCACATGCGAGAGAAGGGACTTGAACCCTTACGCCAAAGGCACTAGATCCTAAGTCTAGCGTGTCTGCCATTCCACCACTCTCGCGAATGAGCCGCATCCTAGCGGAATGACGTACATAAGTCAAGAGCAAAAGTAGTTCTTTTGCCCTTGACTTTTGAGCCGTGCAGGCATCGAACCTGCGACCCGCAGATTAAGAGTCTGCTGCTCTGCCAGCTGAGCTAACGGCCCCCATTTAAAAATGCCAAATGCGTCCGACAGGAATCGAACCTGCGACCTACGGATTCGAAGTCCGTCGCTCTATCCAGCTGAGCTACGAACGCGTACTAAAGTCCAGCCTCAATTCCCATGTTTTCGTGGGTCTTTAGGCTCCGGGTGGGTAGTGGGATTTGAACCCACGACAACCAGATCCACAGTCTGGCACTCTACCACCTGAGCTATACCCACCGTGCAATCGGCAGAAAGAACAATGCCGAAAAGTAGAGTGTATGTCAATAGGTTTTCTTGGTTTTCTAAAAATCGATCGGTAAAGGCTGGGAAAGGTAGACATAATCGAGCTTTTCGAATGCTGGCCTTGCTATCTCCTTCATTTTTTCGGAAGTTAGCGGCGCCAACATCCATTGGAATTCTGGTCTGTAGGCGGTTATATGTAAGGGGAGTGATCTTGAAATACTGGCTAAAAAACCAGCAATACCCTCCATATCCACCGCATTGTCCAAGACCCCAGGCACAAGGAGCGATGTTACCTCAACATGGCATAGGCTTGCAGCAATGCGTATAAAATTTTGTACAACCTTAAGTTCTCCGCCAAGGAGTTCATGATAAGTCGTGGTGGAAAAACACTTTAGGTCGACATTGGTGGCATCGGTAAGGCTCAATATATCTTTGGCCGGTGGCTCCAGCAAGTTGCCATTGGTAACAAGGATGGTGGCTAAACCATGTCCGTGTGCCAACCGCATGCTTTCTTTAACATATTCAATGTGTAATGTCGGTTCTGAGTAGGTAAAGCTTATTGAAGGGCAACCGGAACGTACGGCCATATCGACGAGTGTCTCGGGCAAAATAGTTTGGCTGTAGCGTTCTGGAGCGTTCTTTGAGGGATGAGCAATCTCCCAGTTTTGACAGAATGGGCAGTGCATATTGCAGTGCCAAAAGCCAACGGAAAAAGTCTTTGTATGGGGCAGAAACCTGCGCAACGGTTTTTTCTCGACCGGATCCAAGGCGATAGAAGAAATTTGAGCATAAAACGGGAGCGACATTTTGCCGTGCTCATTTTTCCTTGCTAAACAGTTGCCCAATTGCTCCGATTCCAGGACGCATGCATGTGGGCAAAGTCGACACTGAATTCTTCCATTGTCGAGATGGACCCAGTATTCTGCGTTTTCCATAACCTTTATGCCATTTAAGCCTTTGATGTTTTGCGCAAAGAACGATAGAAACGTTCGAATTTTCTGCGCAGTTGTTCCGAATCTTCATAGTCCGAAGGTTGCTTCCCAGCTTCAAAGGGTTCGTATTTGACCCCAATGGCACCTCGGCGAATCCAAAGGCGCACGAGTTGACGGGCGTAACCCTGTTCGTCCACCAGAGCGGGCAATTCGTCTGCTCCGACAATGTCGTCCAACCGAAATTCAATGATAGTACCTTCTTGAAGCCATTTTTCATTGTCTTGTTTCGAGGCCAACAAAAGGCACTTTTCGGCGTCATAAGGGTGCTTGCGTGCAGTCCCTATAAAAGCCACTGCGTCCATGGCACTGTGCTCGCTGTACTTGATCAAGTCGAGAGGGGACGCGTCCAAGTAATCTGTCAAGTCCATATCCTAACCTCCACGATGAGCGTACTCGATACGCGCATGTATGCATGTATGTTTTGTACTTTTTTATAGAATAACAACTGTTGTCTTCCATTGTTTCTTGCTAAATGTCGCATTCTGTCACTAACATTCCTGTTGTGGACAATGGCCAGCGTCCATGTGCCGTGATAAACCCCTTTATTGCCATCAGTATGACACCAAACAAGCACAACCAGGAAAACCAGTCTCCATACTTAGTATAGATCGTGAGGGTGTCGGAGGTATACACAGGCACGTCCACAATTCGCGCAAGTGCCCTGAATTGTGGCATTTCAAACAGTGTTTCGCCATGCGGACCCACAACGCTGCTAACGCCAGAATTGGTGCTTCGGACAAGAGTTCGCCGGTTTTCTATTGCTCGAATCCTGGCGATCGACCAGTGCTGGACTTGAGCGCTCACCGTTCGGGACCAGGAATCGTTGGTAAGGTTCACAAATAAGTCAGCGCCCAACAGAATATATCGTCTGCAAAGATCGGCAAAGGCATCTTCAAAACAAATTGGAGTGGAAAAGCTGACTGTTTTTGAGGACGCTTCATTTCCTATAGTCTCATTCCCTGTAGCTTCGTGTCCTTCAATAGAAAAAACTGTGTATCGTGTACCCATAACCCAACCAGACTCCAGACCAATCGTTCTTTGCATGAAATTCCGGAACCATGAATACTCCCAGAAGGGAATAGCTTCTGCAAACGGCACAGGGTGCATTTTGGCGTATGAATCTACCTGTTCTCCATCTTTTGATATCAGTATGACCGAATTTGTCATTTCCTGTGTGTCATAGTCGAGGACCACAGGCGCGCCGGTCAGAAGTGGAGCTCCCGAAGCTAAGATATACGGTATAAGGGGTTGTTCTTTGGGATTCTCCCAATACCAGGGTTTAAAGTCATTGTATGGCCGGCTGAGGCTTGTTTCGCTGAATACTGTCAGATCGATAGGATTTCCATGCTTGGCACTATTCTCTTGGAGGGCTTCCTTTGCCAACAACAGATTACTCGTCAGTGCTGCTTTTTCACCTGCCAACCATGGATCGGTGTTTTGTTGCACGAGAAGCATCCGAAGTGTGGCCTTAACGGGAAAAACTCGCTTTTGCGAATACACTCCATAACCCAAAACCAATGACAGGAGAACCAATGTAAAAATGGTTGTATTTAGGAGCGGAACAGACCATCCCAAACGTCGCTCCGTCATATACCCTAAAGGAGCAAGAACCTCCCGGTCTTGGCAGCCATTCTGTATCTTGTGCTTTTCTCCACTGCCAGCATAGAGCAGGATCTCGGCCAGGTTCGCCGAACAAAGAGAAAGAAGAAAGGTAACCCCATAGACACCAGTTATGTCCGAGATCTGTAGCAAGACGGGAACAGATGTCAAAGAATATGGCACTAAGCCCCATGGATAGCCCAAAAATCCGATCGACTTAAGATATTCAAAGCAGACCCAAAACAAAGCAAAGACAAAGGGTCTGAACACTTTCTGTTGACTTCGCAATAAGAAAGCACCATACAGGCCAACAAGGGCATAAACGAAAGAATAGGCAACTGTCGTAGCGCCGATTGTCCAGAGGGCAAAATCTTTGTAGAAGAACAGCCAATATGAGGTAATGGCATGCTGTAGAGCACCAAAAGTTCCGGCTGCAAGAGCGGCTTGTCTGGGTGAGGAAGCCCGACAAAGTGCGATGTATAGGGGTGCAAGCGAAACAAATCCTACAGGCCATAACCCGTACACGAAAACTTCGTTGGGAATCGAGATGCCGCTCAAAATGGCAGAAAAAATAGCAAGGAGTAGGTTAGACGCCATAGGGGGTATTATGCCAAAAATCTAGGGCGAAATAAAGGCTTTGCTGAGGGCTTGGAAGCGATCTTTGCTCCGCTTTGATCCGCTTTGATCCGCTTTGATCCGCTTTGATCCACTTAGCGAATTGGCTAGGCACGAAAAGTCTTGCTTGACCAACGTCCGAGCCAGGACTACAGTTGAGATGTATGAGAGTAGTCTTCGCTGGCAGTTTTGATCCTCCAACGATGGGGCACGTAGACATCGTGAGGCGATGTGCCAATCTGTTCGATCGCGTAGACATTGTTGTTGGACGTAATGGGAGCAAGGTTCCCTTTCTGCCGATTGAGCTGAGGCTAGAAATGTTGCAGGCAGTCGTGGAGGGTGAAGGTCTCACCAGCAGAGTGAATGTAGCACGTTGGGATGGCGCAATTGCAGAATACGCCGTCTCTAATAATTGCGATGCTTTGGTACGCTGCATAAGAAGCTGCAACGACTTGGCTTCAGAGCAGGCAATGGCTTCGATGAATCGCAGATTGGTCGGCATAGAGACGCTCTTTCTCATGGTTGATAGAGAATATGCCGATGTGAGTTCAAGCGCGGTTCGTGAGCTTGTCAGTTTGAAGCGTCTCCCTGCAGGACTAGTACCAGAAGTTGTTCGGCAAGAATTGGAACGCCGGTTCGGGCCCTTTGAACAGGCTAAGGGGTAGAATAAGAGCTCGGTCCTGGCTTCTCTTGACAAGAATGCAAAATGTGTATAATGTCGGCTGTGGTTTTTTCGATTTGGCCAATATCGTAGTAAATGAGGTTATGTCATGGCTGTACCTAAATTTAGAACTTCAAAAGCGCGGACAAGACGTCGTCGGGCTGTTAATATGCAGCTTACCGCTCCAACAATTGTGCATTGCTCTAACTGTGGAAACCCTGTGCTCTTGCACCATGTCTGCCCAAAGTGCGGGTTCTATCGGGGGCGTCAGGTCTTTACCCCTGAATCGAAATAAGGAGATTTTCAATGGACGAACTCTTTGAGAAAATCAAGAAGATTATCGCTGACAAGCTTGAAGTAGACGAAAGCAAAATCACTATGGATGCTAGCTTCAGGCAGGATCTCGGTGCCGACTCGCTGGATACCTATGAGTTGGTGTATGGCATTGAGGAAGAGCTTGGGATTCAGATTCCGGACGAGAAAGCTAACGAATTTGAAACAGTTCGCGATGCTTATGAGTTCATCAAGACCCAGGTCAAGTAAGCAAGTCCCAACAATTCTTGATGGGCGTGGAGAAAGTTTCGTCCGGAGTCAATATGCCAGGTCAAAATGGTTCTCTGCGCCTTGTTTCTCTAAAAAAGTTTGAAAAAGAAATAGGTGTAGAATTTTCGGATATTTCTTTACTCGACACTGCCTTAACTCACCGATCATGCATAAATGAACTCTCAAATATAAAAGATGGAAGCTTTGAACACAATGAACGTCTAGAGTTCCTCGGCGATGCCGTGCTGGGTGAGGCCGTTGCTGCCTTTCTTTACCGAGCGCTTCCTTCTGCTCAGGAAGGCGAATTGTCACAAATAAAAAGCGTTGTGGTTTCAGAATCCATCTTGGCTGAGCAAGGCACCAGGATTGGGATTCCAGAACTCCTGATATTGGGCAGAGGTGAAGAACTTTCTGGCGGCAGACAGAAGAAGGCCCTTATTGCAGATGCCTTTGAGGCTATTGTAGGTGCCGTTTTTCTTGATCAGGGAGCTGATGCTGCGGCGAATTTTGTCTATAGGCAGTTAAATGCGGCGCTTAAGTCAACAATTCATGGTCAGAGCAAGGATTACAAGACAATTCTTCAGGAGTATGCACAAAAGTATTTGCGGACATTGCCAGTATATCGGTGTGATCGGGTTGAGGGGCCAGAACATGATCGAACATTCTGGATCTCCTGTATTTTGGGCTCTAAGGTATACGGGCCATTCTCAGGAAAATCAAAAAAGGAAGCCGAACAGAACGCCGCTATGAGTGTTTTTGAAAGCTTGAATGCAGAGGATCCGACTACTAGGGAGAATCTTGTGAAAATTGCCGGCCGGACACTGTCTTAAGAAAACAAAGCGCAAAAGCCCAATCCGCCTTAAAAAATCCAATCCGCCTCATAATTCGTTTTGGGATTTATGTTTTATGATTCCGTATTTTGGCATCAAACCTTGGCAAATGCGCAGCAAGGACTCTCTGTTATTCTGTGCTGGGTCGTCCAAAACGGTCTCGAGCAGTTCACTTAGAAGTTTGCCTACGATGGGTCCCTTGGGGACACCCAATTCTATGACGTCGTTGCCGTTTATTGCCAGATCTTTCAGCCCAAAGGCATGTTCCTTCTGCAAGACGAGTTCGATCCTATTTCGTAGCGATTCCAGGTTGTCGCTCTGAACCTTATGCCCGACAATGGCCTCGGAGTCTGCCGCACGCAGCGCAAAGAGGGGTTCGAGGTTCTCGACGCCGACTCGCGCGATAAATCGGCGTACTGCTGCATCTGACCAGTCGTTGGTATAATGAAACATATGCGCGTCAATAAGGTGAACAATTAGGTTGATATCGTTGTTAGGAAGTCGCAGGCGTTCCAGTATTTTTGACGCAAGCATGCTGGAAACTTTTTCGTGGTTATGGAAGGTCGGTATTCCATCTGCCCCGAGCGCTTTTGTTGCAGGTTTGCCAATGTCGTGAAGCAGGGCTGCCCAACGAATATCGATTAAGAATGGCGCCGCTGCCACAGTATGGAAGCAATGATCCATAACGTCGTAAACATGTGCTCCTTTTTGTATACAACCTCGACAAGGCAACATTTCGGGAATAATGACCCCAAGCAATCCAGTTCTTTCAAGTAGCTCGAGACCGACCAAAGCCCATTTTCCAAGAAGGAGTTTTTCAAATTCGTCCCGAACTCTTTCCTTGGAAACTGAAGAAAAAGCATCGAGCGAGTTAGAAATCGCTGTCTGGGTGGCAGGTTCCAGAGAAAATCCTAACTGAGCGGCAAAGCGTACAGCACGCATGGAGCGCAAGCCATCTTCTGCAAATCGTGCGTCTGGATTGCCGACGCAGCGAATGATTTTCCGTTCAATATCTTTTTGCCCGTCATAGGGGTCCAATATTGTACCTGATGTATGATCATAGGCCATCGCGTTCATGGTAAAATCTCTGCGCGACAGGTCTTCCTCAATTGTACCTACAAAAGATATGGAATCGGGGTGTCTATTGTCCGAATAACCTTTTTCTGTGCGGAAGGTAGTCACTTCCACTTTGAATTTTCCGGTCAGCACCGTCACCGTGCCGTGCTTGATTCCTGTTGGAACAACATGAGGAAACAACTTCATCACGTCGTCCGGCGTTGCATCTGTGGCGATGTCAAAGTCTGAGCAGTCTTTTTCGCCCATTACAAAGTCTCGAAGTGCGCCACCTACGATATATGCCTTGTGACCCGAGTCGTTGATCTGGTTAAGGATAAATTCAATTTCTTTTGGTATTTGAAAATGATTATGATGATTATGCATTAGGCTCAAGATTCCTATCGAATATTTCACTCAAAGCCATCCTGCTCAAATGGGTAAGGAAGGACTGAACTAAACATAGCCTGATCATTGGGGTTGTGTCCAGATTGTCTGACACAAGTTTGGTTGAGGTGCCCACTATTCACACGTATCATCCAGTCGCTCACTCGTACCATATTGACAAATAGCCTGTGAACCTCGAAATTGACGTATAATGCGTGGCCTTATTATCACAGGTGGGGAGCATCCGCCAATCAAATTTCTGGCAAGACTGGTAAAAGGCATGGATGTAACAATTGCTGCCGATTCTGGATTGGCGGTGGCCAACAGAGGCGGCATTGTACCGGACTGGATTGTTGGGGATTTTGACAGCCTTGCGAATCGGGATCTCCTTGAGGGATTCCCCGCAGAACGAGTACTGCAATATCCGACTGAGAAGGACGATACCGATACCGAACTCGCCTTCAAACTGGCAAAAACCTTGGGTTGCACGACCATCGAGATTGCTGGGGCGGCTGGCGGACGCATAGATCATTTCATTGCTATGTACACAATGTTCTTACGCAATGACCATCCTGATGTATGGCATACAAGGAGAGAGTCTGCATTTTATCTGGGCGCTAATAGCCTCGCACGCATGAAATTGCCCTTGCATAGTATTGTCTCTGTATTCCCGCTTGGCGATGAATCCAACGGCATGAGTTCTTCTGGGCTGCAATGGCCACTACTGGGCTTGCGATGGCAAAAAGGCTATTTTGGCATTAGCAACCGCAGCGTTTCTCCACAGCCCCTTGTCCATGCGGGCTCATGTGCTCTCTTGGTCGTCGTCCCGTTGGGCTGCGAATTCCTTTTGCAACAATAAAAGGGTATCTTTAGGGTCCTGGACCAGAACGCGTTTGCCTCCAATAAGGTCTGCAATGCCAAGTTCGTTTTTGTACCTTGGAATGACATGCAGATGCAGGTGCTCAATGCTCGCGCCGGCCGAAAGGCCCATATTATACCCTATGTTATAGCCGGCTGGTGAGAATCTACGATCCAGAACATCAATGGCTTTTTCGGTGGCTTTGTCAATTTCTTCTTTCTCTATTCTGGTAAGCTGACGGATATCGGTGACATGGCGCTTGGGGAAGATAAGCATGTGTCCAGGGTTGTAAGGATAGAGATTCAAAGAAACCATAACCAAGTCATTCTCCCACACCACAAGCCGATCAACGTTTGGAGAATTGTCACGAATCAAACAAAGTATACAACCTTGCGGCTTCTTGCCTTTAAGGTAACCCAATTTGTTAAAGCTGAAAAAGTAGTCCATCCATTCCTCGTTTTGACACTGTTAAGACACTCACTAAAATGATATATTGTCAATATGACTTTTGTTGCACGAGTCCTTAAGTGGCTAGGGTGGGCGCTGTTTGTATGCACCGCGGCTTGCATAATCTTGGGACTGGCATCGGATTTTTTTGAGTTTTCTCATCGAACCTTTTTGCAGCTTGTGTCGGTCGGTCTTTACTTGTCGACAGCTCTTTTGCTCATTTCTGTGGCAGGGCTCACGCTTTGGGTAATAAGTACGGTCCTTGGGCTGAGAGGCTTTCGCCTCAGATCCTGCCTGGGCTGGCTCACAACGTGTGTTTTATCGTGTATTCCGTTTATGTTCTGCCTTCTGCTCTGCAAGTTTGTAGCAGGCCTTCGTCTGTAAACGAATTCTTCTATGGAGCTTTACATGGCTCAATCTATAAAGCTATATTCTTAACCCTGTGTAGGATCCTCTCCTAAGGAGATTTAAATGACCATGCGAGTACGCTATGCACCGTCCCCGACCGGCAATCAACATATCGGTGGCGTGAGGACAGCCTTTATCAATTATCTTTACGCAAAATCCCAAAACGGTACCTTTATCCTGCGATTGGAGGATACGGACAGGACGCGTTACGCCGAAGAGTATGTACAGAACATCTACGACACATTCCAGTGGTTGGGTTTTTATTGGGACGAGGGCCCGGATGTCGGCGGGCCCGTTGGCCCTTATGTGCAGTCCGAAAGGCTGCCTCTTTATCAAAAATACGCAGAAGATCTTGTTAAAATGGACAAGGCATATTACTGCTTTTGTGATGCTGACAGGCTTGAAAGCCTCCGAAAGTCACAGATCGAGCAAAAAAGTGGAGAACAGGGGTACGATCGTCACTGCCGGAATCTCAGCAAGGAAGAGGTTCTACGTAACATTGCACAGGGCGTGCCACATGTTGTGCGGTTAAAGATCCCTTTAACAGGGACGACAACCTTTTACGACCAGCTTTTGGGCCAAGTGGAATGGAAAAACTCTGACATAAGTCCAGACCCTGTGCTCCTTAAGTCAGATGGATTCCCCACCTACCACCTTGCAAACGTCGTGGACGACCATCTTATGGGCATAACACATGTCATGCGCGCGCAAGAGTGGATTCCATCGGCACCTTTGCACAAAATAATGTACGATGCCTTTGGATGGGAGCAACCCGTACTCTGCCACTTGCCTATGGTCATGGGGCAAGATGGGCACAAGCTTTCAAAACGCCATGGCGCTACTTCGATAAATGAGTTCCGCAAGGCCGGTTATCTGCCAGAGGCGCTTCTCAACTACATTGCACTTTTGGGGTGCTCATTTGAAGAGGGTAGGGAAATTTTCAGCGTCGAAGAGATGATTCGACTTTTCAAAGTCGAAAAACTCAATAAGGCTCCCGCCATCTTCGACTACCAAAAACTCGAGTGGTTCAACGGGCAATACATTAGGCAGAAGAGCGACGAAGATCTTGCACAGCTGGTCAAACCTTTCCTTGTGGATGCTGGCTTACGCGCAATGCAAGATCCCCAGGCCGATGAGCTCGACCAAAAGGCCATGCCCCTTGTGCGTGAGAGGCTTAAAACGCTTGCAGATGCGCCTGCAATGATGTCCTATCTCTATCGTAGGCCGAAGATGCCGGAAAAAGCTGAGTTCGTGCCCAAGAAACGGGACGAGGCAACGGCGCTGCGTATGCTGCGCGAGTGCCTTTCCGTTGCGGAGAGACTTGATTTTTCCGACGTTGCGACCGCGGAAGAAGCGTTCAAGAACCATGCACTGCAGATGTCTGAGAAACTGGGGGACCTTCTCATGCCCTTACGGGTGGCCATCACAGGATCCAGGGTAAGCCCGCCGCTCTTTGAATCGATGCAGATTCTTGGCAAGAATGAGACGATGGAGAGGATAACCTCAGCCATCGAGTATCTATCGGCCTGAAGAAGCTTGACCCAAAGGCTCGCTAAGGAGCATAGTAAGGCACCACACCCCTGAAGTGTGGCAAGGAGTACAAAGTTAATGGGCGAAATCGATACAAGCGACAATGTTGGCACCGATTTTATTCGCGAAGCCGTGGCCGAGGATCTTGCGAAGGGAAGGTACAAAGAAGTCCATACCCGTTTTCCGCCGGAGCCAAACGGATGGCTTCATATCGGACACGCAAAAGCCATCTCAGTAGATTTCGGTGTTGCAGAGAGCTTTCATGGCAAGTGTAATTTGCGATTTGACGATACAAACCCGGAGAAGGAAGATCAATCGTATGTGGAAGCTATAAAACGCGATGTGCATTGGCTCGGATATGATTGGCAGGACCGCGAATATTATGCTTCCGATTACTACGACAAGTTATACGAACTCGCCTGTGGTTTGATTCGCAAGGGCTTAGCGTATGTCGACGACCTCGATGAGGAACAGATAAAGGAATATCGCGGTACAAATGTGCCCGATAAGAACAACATCACCTTTACACCCCCCGGCAAGAACAGTCCATTTCGAGACCGATCCGTTGAAGAAAACCTGGACTTGTTTGCAAGGATGCGCGCAGGTGAATTCCCCGATGGTTCTAAGACCTTGCGTGCAAAAATCGATATGGCAAGCCCCAATCTTCTCATGCGGGACCCCGTGATGTACCGAATTCGTCGCGAGCCTCATTATCGCACTGGAAATAAGTGGTGCATCTATCCGATGTACGATTTTCAACACCCGCTCTCCGATGCTATCGAAGGCGTAACGCACTCGCTTTGTTCGCTTGAGTACGAAATTCACAGACCACTGTATGAGTGGTTCATTAAGAATTGTGATGTATTTCCTTCCAGACAGATAGAATTTGCGCGGCTCAATCTTTCCCACACAGTGCTCTCAAAACGATTTCTTATCCAACTGGTGCAGGAGAAAAAGGTTTCCGGGTGGGACGATCCACGCATGCCTACCTTGGCAGGCCTTCGCCGGCGTGGTTATACGCCAGAGGCAATCCGTGACTTTTTAGGCCGCATAGGTATTGCGAAGACCGATTCTCTTGTGGATATTCAACTTCTGGAACACTGCGTAAGAGAGGACCTGAACAAAAAAGCCGACAGGTACATGGCTGTCCTGCGTCCCCTCAAGCTCATCATTGACAATTGGCCAGAAGACAAGACTGAGCTACTTCCTGCGGTAAACAACCCGGAGAATCCGGCGGGGGGCACCAGAGACATACCGTTTGGCAAAGAATTGCTGATAGAACGGGACGACTTTCGCGAAGTTCCGCCGCCTAAATACTTCAGGCTCTTCCCTGGGAGTCAAGTGCGCCTGCGTTATGCCTACATAGTGACCTGCACAGGCTTTGACAAAGATCCAGTCTCTGGAGAGGTAACTGCCGTCCATTGTACGTATGATCCTGCTACAAAAGGTGGCGATGCCCCGGATAACCGGAAGGTCAAGGGGACGATTCACTGGGTTTCTAAAGAGGACGCTGTCGAATTTGAGGCCAGGCTCTACGACTATCTCTTCGAAGCCGAGCGCCCGATGGATATACCGGCGGGGACTTCCTTTTTGGACAACATTTCAGAGCATTCGCTGGAAGTAGTGCAGGGTGCCTTTGCGGAGCCAAGTATCGAGCAAATCGGCGTTGGTCAAACGGTTCAATTCGAGCGCCTTGGCTATTTTTGTAAAGATCCCGATTCGGAGGTCGATGGCAAGGCAGTTTTTAATCGAACTGAGACTTTGCGTGATACCTGGGCAAAAATTGAGAAAAAAAACGAGAAGTGACCAGCAGGCTTTGAGTTTGCAGAGGAGTTACAAAGATGTCAGATACAGTAACGATGGATCAAATTGTGTCGCTGTGCAAGCGACGTGGCTTCGTCTTCCAATCTTCAGAAATCTACGGAGGCCAGGCAGGCGCCTGGGATTATGGTCCGAACGGTATTGAACTAAAGAATCGAATTGCGCAGTTTTGGTGGAAGGAAATGACCCAGCTACACGACAATATTGTCGGTCTGGACGCTGCAATCCTTATGCATCCTCGGGTCTGGGAAGCTTCAGGGCATGTCGAGAACTTCACCGACCCCTTGGTGGATTGCAAGAAATGCAAGACGCGATTTAGGGCGGATCAGATTCCGGAAGAGAATCTTAAGACAAAAACCTGCCCTGAATGTGGTGGCGAACTGACAGATGTCCGCAAGTTCAATTTGATGTTTAAGACTAATATTGGACCTGTTGAAGATGGTTCCGGGCTGATTTATCTGCGCCCTGAGACTGCGCAGGGAATCTATGTCAATTTCAAAAACGTATTACAGTCTAATCGTATGAAGGTTCCCTTTGGAATCGCCCAGATCGGCAAGGCCTTCCGAAACGAAATCGTTACAAAGAACTTTATTTTCAGAAGTTGCGAGTTCGAACAGATGGAAATGCAGTTCTTTGTGAAACCTGGCACGGACGAGGAATGGTTTGACTACTGGCGGGAACAGCGTTGGAACTATTACAGGAAAATGGGCATTCGTATGGATAAGTTGCGGTGGCACAGGCACGGTCCGGAAGAGCTTGCGTTCTACGCCAAAGACGCCTACGACATCGAATACGAGTTCCCAATGGGCTTTAAGGAACTGGAAGGTGTTCATAACAGGACAAACTACGATCTTACGAGGCATCAACAGTTCTCCGGCAAGGATCTACAGTATATCGACCAGGACAATGGAAATGAACGCTACCTGCCTTATGTAATAGAAACAAGCGCTGGCCTTACGCGGGAGCTACTTATGGTGCTTTGCGATGCCTATGAAGAGCAAAAGGTGGCGGACAAAGGCAACGAGGACGATTATCGGACTGTGTTACATTTTAACCCGATTTTTGCGCCAGTCACGGTTGCCGTGCTTCCTCTTATGAAGAAAGATGGACTTGCTGAATTGGCTCAGGACATTCGTAGTGAACTTAAGGAAGACTTCGTTACAGATTATGACCAATCTGGCGCTATTGGAAGGCGTTACAGGCGTCAAGATGAAATTGGCACTCCTTACTGTGTAACCATCGATTATCAGTCCAAAGAGGATCATACCGTGACGTTGCGCGACAGAGACAGTATGGACCAAATTCGCGTGCCGCGAGACAAACTTTCACTTGCAATTCGAGAGAAAATGAAGAGCTATAAGAGGGTGTGATTCGAAGTCATAGTTATTAAAAAAGCCCCGGATTTCGGGGCTTTTTTAATAAATGACAAATCCCTGTCTTCTGGTATGCCGTGGCTCTACTTCGAGCCCAGGATGCCTTCCTTGCAAGCTTTGGAAACGGTGAATTTGACGGCGGTCTTGGCAGGAATCTTGATAGCCTCGCCAGTGGCAGGGTTGCGACCCATTCTGGCTTTTCGCTTTGTGAGCTTAAGAATGCCAAAACCAGGAAGAGTAAACTTCTTGTTTTTCTTCACTTCCTTGTAGGCCATTTCGGACAGTGCATCGAGAAACGCCTTTACTTCCTTTTTGGTCAATGAGGTCTTTTCCGCAAGCGCGGTGACTAGCTGAGCTTTCGTCATCGCTGATCCGTTCGATGCCATGTTCTTCTCCTTTGAAATATAGAGCCTTTGAGGTAACTTCAGTGGCTTTTTGCAGGCATAAAATGCGCCATGGCCAATGTTTAGCCTCTAGTAATATATAATACCACACTGTTACAAAAAAGGTACAATAATATTGGTAAATGTATGAAAAGATTGGTTTCACATATTGAGAAGCGACTTGAAAGCTCTATATACTGACCCAAGATTCGAGATACTGACCCAAGATTCGAGAGTTTGAGGAGTCCACATGAATAAGGCGCTGGAAACATTGAGCGAACGAGGTTTTATTCAGCAATGCACAGATATTGAAGGGCTTTCTAAATTGATGGACAACGGGCCCATAACTTTTTACATTGGTTGTGATCCGACTGGTCCATCGCTCCATATTGGACACATGGTTCCATTTTTTGCTCTTAGGCATTTGCGTGAAGCCGGTCATATTGGCATCGCTCTCTTAGGTGGAGGTACAGCACGAATTGGGGACCCCTCCGGCAAGAGTGAAATGCGGAAAATTATTTCATACGAAGCCATAGACGAGAATACAAAACGCTTCGAGTCCCAGCTGGACAAGTTTGTTGGGTTTGATGGCAAAACCTCGTTTACGGTCAACAATAAAGACTGGTTAGCAAATCTCAACTACATTGAGTTCTTGCGGGACATTGGAAAGCACTTTTCGGTCAATCGAATGCTCTCGTTTGAAACCTATAAACAGCGTATGGAAACGGGCTTGTCTTTCATTGAGTTTAACTATCAACTTCTACAATCGTACGACTTTTTGCAGCTTTATCAACGATATGGTTGCCGATTGCAGATTGGCGGTGACGACCAGTGGGGCAATATTGTGGCTGGAATTGAGCTCATCAGGAGAATAGAGGGCGTGGAGTGTTATGGTCTGACATTCCCTCTTGTTATGACCAGTGATGGTAAAAAGATGGGAAAGACAGAAAAAGGCGCCTTGTTCTTGGATCCTGAAATGACAAGTCCCTACGAGTTTTTCCAGTACTGGCGAAATGTCTCGGATGCAGATGTTGAACGATTCTTGTTGATGTTTACATTCCTGCCGACAGAAGAGTGCAGAAAACTCACCTCAGATCGTGACTCCGCAGCCATAAACAAGGCCAAAGAGCGGCTTGCGTGGGAAGTCACTGCGCTCATTCACGGAAAAGAAGAAGCAGATAAGGCCTTGGCTGCGGCACGGGCAGCGTTTGGTGGGGGAGGGTCAAAAGAAGAAATCCCCTCAATCGTTATTCCAAAATCGAAACTTGCCGCAGGCATGCCCGTCCTTGCACTTTTCGTCGAAGCTGGGTTGGCCAGTTCAAAAAGCGAAGCCAGACGTCTGGTGCAACAGGGCGGAGCATCAATCAACGGAGAGCGGGTGGTGGACGAAAACATGCTTGTCCGGGAAGAAAACCTCAGCAGTGGAGAAATGCTCTTGCGGGCAGGCAAGAAACACGTTTGCCGCGTAACCACCGAATAACCTTGATGGGGACATGCCGTCCTCATCAAGAGAGTTTAAGCGAGCTCGAGTGCAACGTCGAACATTGCGTTCAGCGCCGTCTGCCTTTCCTGAGGAGTCATTTCTGCGCCTGTTATGTTTGAATCAGAACATGTCAGGAGCGTGAGCGCCTTCTTACCAAGATAGGCGGCATTACAGTAAAGCGCATAGCACTCCATGTCTGTGGCCTTGCAACCCATTCTTGCCCACTTTTTCCAGCCCTCCTCAGGAGGCAGGGCGCTGTACAAAGAAAACGTGTCTGAAGAGAAGATTGGGCCAACCCAGAATCGCGTGCTGTGTAATCGTGCCACATTTACTGCCTTTTCCAGGAGCTCAAAATCTGCACAAGGAGAAAATGTACCTTCCAGACGGTATTGGCGAGCATAATTGGAGTCAGTGGAAGCTGACATTGCCATTACCAGATCTCCAACTTGGATTTCTGGCGCAAGGCCTCCACAGGTGCCTATCCGAACAATGCGCTCGACACCATAGAAAGCGAACAATTCATACGAGTAAATCCCCATTGAAGGGGCTCCCATCCCTGAGCCCATAACGGTCACCTTTCGGCCCTTGTAGGTTCCTGTGTAGCCGTACATGTTTCTGACATCGTTGACCTTTTGAACGTCCGTCAAGCGTGTTTCCGCAATGTGTTTCGCCCGTAAAGGATCCCCAGGCATGAGAACAAATGGAGCGATTTCTCCAGGCTTTGCGCTGTTGTGTGGTGTTCCGTGCGCTGCGTATCCCGTCATGTCGTGTGAAGAATTCATGGTTCCTCCTAAAGCTTGTTTTGGATCAACTGCCACCGCGTTCATATGGTTGGCCAGAAGCCCGTGGGGCGTAGTTTCGGCCTGAAAATACCACTAGCGTGACAAGAGTAATTATGTAAGGCAAAACGCTAAAAAATTCAGAGGGCAAGAACCGCAGGCTTTCGATATTCACCATATAGATCGCTAAGGCAACAGCCGTGCCAAAAAGCAACGACGCTGCGGAAACTCCGAGCGGTCTCCATCGACCAAAGGACACCGCTGCAAGGGCTATGTATCCTGCACCATTGATGGTGTTGACCGTGTATTGAATAGTCTCTGTAAGTACCAAACAACCACCAGCAAGGCCAGCCAGGCCTCCAGACAGAAGCACGGCGACATAGCGCATCTTTTGAACATTGATACCAGCGGACGCCGCTGCCTGTGGGTGTTCTCCACAGGCACGAAGACGCAAACCGACTGGTCGCTTATAGAGTACGTACCAGGCAACTATGACTATTGCAAGCGCTATCCAAGCCGTGGGGTAGATTCCTGAAAAACCAGGCATCATACCTAGGCGGAACGGCGCAGTTCTTTCCATCTTAAAAAAGACCTGAGATAAGAAAGTTGTTCCACCTGTTGCCAGCAGGTTTATTCCAGTACCTGAAATGACCTGATCTGCATTGAGAGTAATGGAGGCGAACGCATGAATTATCGAAACGACGAAACCTGCAAAGAAGGCAGCAATGAGAGCGATCCAGATTGAAAGCGGCGTAAGAGGTTCCAGGAAATAATGTACGGTCGCTGCAGTAAATGCGCCAATGCTCATAAGGCCTTCCAGAGCGATATTCACAACACCGGATCGCTCACAGATCATGCCACCCACTGCTGTAATCAGGATAGGTGCGACAATCATCAAGACAGAAGGGATCATTGTTGCAAAACTACCCATTGTGTTTTTGCCCTCCGTTTCCTGAATTCAACGAATCCTCTAACGAAGCCGCATCTGAAGCTGTCTGAATCTCCATGTGCATTCTCACTTTGTTTTTTGCCCGCCACGCTAAGAAGAGTTTTGCGCCCGCACGTAAAGAAATGAGTACAACGACGAGGCCGGATATGATCCATGTGATTTCTTTCGGAATTTGTCTGGATTGCATGAGAGGTTGGGCTGAGGCCAGCATGCCGAAAAGGAGGCCGGCTAAGAAAGTGCCCAGGCCAGTATTGTTGCCCACTAGAGCGGCTGCTATGCCATTGAATCCATAGTTGTCCAGTCCTGCAAGAACACGCCCATATGAAAATGAACCGAGCGCCACAATTGCTCCTGCGAGGCCGGCAAAAACCCCTGCAAGGATCATTGAAATGGAAATCCGGCTAGTCACCTTAATACCCGAGCACCGCGCGGCTTCTTTATTGTAGCCAGTTGCCCGCAATTCAAAACCCAGTTTTGTTTTTTCGATAATAAACCAATACAAGATACAGCAGAGGATAGTGACCCAAAAGCCTATACTTAACCGCGAGTCGTTTGTCAACGATTGCAATAAGTTACTTGTGAGCATTGCAGATGCGGGAAAGCTTGGAGTCTTGTAGGTATTGGAGCCGGGGATCTGCATTGTTGCCCAGCGTGATAGAAAAAAGGCTATATAATTCAACATAATCGTGGCAACAACTTCAGAGACTTCAAATCTCGCTTTTAGCCAACCAACAAGGCCACCAAACAAGGCCCCTGCGATAGCCGCGGCAATCAGTGCGACGACCCAATGCAGAATCGGAATGGGCGGAAAATAGAGCGCAACAAATTGCGCGGCCGTAAGTCCAGCAATATATTGTCCCTCTGCGCCAATATTGAAAAGACCAGTTCTTGCCGCAAATCCAAAAGACAAACCACAGAGTATAAGCGGAAGGCTTGCGGTGAGCCATTCTCCGATATAACGGGCATTCCAGGTGCCTCGCTCAATATCCAGTCCTGTAAGGGTCTGTAACATTGCAGAGTACATGCCAGAAGGGTTCTTGCCGACTAAGATAATCAATAGAGTTCCGAACAGTAGCCCAAGCAGAACCACAATGACAGAAACTGCATTGTCATTCGCAAGAAGGTTATCGAGTTTGTCGGTTCTGTCTCTGCGGGCCGGTTCTGCCAGTTTTTTTGTATGCTTCATACCATGCCCTTTGAATCAGCTTGGATTGGCCATGAGGTGTGCCTTGCCTTCAAGGTCGGAGGCGTGAAGACTTCGTAATCCGGCCATCATAGCACCAATTTCTCTTTCATCAGCTTGTTTTGCATCGACAATTCCTACCGCCTCACCTTTAGAAATAGCTACTATTCTATCGCAGAGATTCATTATCTCGTCCAGTTCGAAAGAAACAAGCAGAATGGCTCGGCCTTTGTCGCGCTCCGCAATGATCCTAGAATGTATGTATTCGATAGCTCCCACATCCAAACCTCGGGTGGGCTGTGATATCAAAAGCAACTCTGGCGACAAATCAATCTCGCGGGCTATAACGGCTTTCTGTTGATTACCACCTGACATTTCACGGGCTTTGGTTTCTGGACCTCGTGCGGCCCTAATATCGAATATTTCAATAAGTCTTTGTGCATTCTGGCGAATAGCTTCAAAGTTAAGCAGACCGCTTCTGGAGCAAAAAGGCGCCCTAGCGTATGTTTTGAGGATAAGGTTTTCGTCCAGACGAAAATCGAGCACAAGGCCGTGCTTCTGCCTGTCTTCCGGAACGTTGCCAACGCCCATGCGAATTCTTTCGGCTATTCCCTTGGAGGTCACATCCTGACCATTAAGGAGAATTCTGCCGCTCTCTACATGTCTTAGGCCAACAATGGCCTCGATCAGCTCGGATTGGCCATTTCCATCAACCCCTGCAATTCCGACGATTTCTCCTTTTCTCACGTCCAAAGAAAAATCGTTTACTGCAGAAGAGCCTCTAGAATTCTTCACACTGAGGTTCTGCAAGCTCAAGACTACTGGCCCCGGGTGAGCTTCGGCTTTCTTAATCTGGAACTGGACTGCTCGTCCCACCATCATCGCAGCCATTTCAGATTCACTCGTTTTGTCCACATCTACCGTGTCAATAACCTTGCCTCGACGCAAAATCGTACAACGCGACGCTACTTGTTTTATCTCCCGCAGTTTGTGCGTGATAAGGATAATAGTCTTGCCTTCAGCCTTGAGCCGTGCAAGTATCGCCATAAGTTCGTCAATTTCCTGCGGTGTCAAAACCGCAGTGGGCTCGTCAAAGATGAGAATATCCGCTTTTCGATACAGGATTTTGAGGATTTCCACTCTCTGTTGCATTCCAACGGTGATGTCTTCGATTACCGCCTGTGGGTCGACCTCCAGACGGTACATGTTTGACAACCGTTCAACTTCTTTTTGAGCGGTCCCTAAATCGATATTCCCCAAGCGGTCGCGAGGTTCGTTGCCAAGGATGATATTCTCGGTAACAGTGTAGTTATGTATTAGCTTGAAATGTTGATGAACCATGCCTATACCGAGGGCTGTTGCGTGGTTAGGATCCTTTATGTGCACCTCTTTGCCACGCAAGAGAATCCTGCCTTCTTCTGGCGTATAGAGACCGAAGAGCACTGACATGAGTGTCGATTTTCCAGCACCGTTTTCGCCAAGGATGGCATGGATCTCGTTCTCTTGGACCCTCAGTGTAATGTTATCATTGGCAATGATGCCGGGGAAAACCTTCGTTATCCCCAGCATCTCGATAGCATAGGCCATCGCTAATCATCCAGAGCCTGCAAGTTGTCGGGTGCGAGCCCCGCCGCTTTGGCTTCTTTATAGGTGGGAATAACTTTTATCTCGCCCGCTACGATTTTGGCCTTCACATCATTGACTTGTTTCACAATATCTTGAGTAAGTTCAGGGTTCTTGTCGGAAAAACCAACTCCGTCTGCTTTCGTATCGAATACCACGGTTTCTCCCTTGAAGGTCTTTGCTTTTACCTGATTAAGCGCATATTGCGTTGCTGATTCAACACGCTTGAGCATAGAGGTAAGGACGGCCGACTTGCCTTCTGCATAGATACCGTCTTCGTACTGATCAGAGTCGACTCCGATAGCCCAGACGTTTTTGCCTTGTGCGCGATACTCCTTGGCTTGGTTGATGGTACCGCCGCCAGTACCACCGGCCGCAGAGAAGATTGCGTATACACCGGCGTCGTACCAGTTCTTGGCTTGAGCCTTTGCGAGCTCAGGTTTTCCCCAGTCGTTTGCATAATAATCTACGATTGTAGCGTTCGGAAAAATCGAGCGGATACCTTGTACCCAGCCCATTTCGAACTTCGTGATCACCGAACTGGGAACACCACCTATAAACCCGAACTTCGGATTCTGGATGTTATCGGCCTTGGCCTTGAGGGCAGCAGCAACGCCGACCAGGTAAGAGCCTTCGTGCTCGGAAAAAGTCGCCTCCATGACATTGGGCTGGTTGATGCCAGAGACATCAACGATGACGTATTTTTGATTTGGATACTTCGGCGCGACTTCTGCCAGGGCATCCTGGAATGTAAAACCTGTAACGATTATCAAGTCGTATTTCTCGTCAGAGGCTTGTTTTAGATTTGGTACGTACATATCCTGAGTTTGGGCGGTCACGACGTCATACAACTTACCCTTCTTTGTCGGGTTTTCCCACGTGTCGCCGTAAAATGCCAAAATACCCCGCCACGCAGCAGCATTAAAGGATTTGTCGTCGATGCCAGTGGCATCGGTGAGCAGGCGTGAGGTTGGAAGGTCCGACTTTGCACTAGCCCCTTCGTTCCCGCAGGAAACAGCAAAAACTGAGAAAATCACCAGCAAGACCAACAGAATCTTTTTCATCGCTCTCCTCCTAGTTCTCTGCCTTTTGTTTTGCATTTGATCATCGACAACAAAAGTATTAAATCACATTACTATTTAATAATGAACTACACGTAGTTCTAAATTTCAGCTACGATGTGGCCATGGTAATATTCATCTCGCAGCTCTTTGACTTGCGGATCGATAAGATAGTCGTCGAATAGCATATAACGATCAATCACTCCACCTGGACAAATTTCAATGATTCGATTCGCTATTGAGTTTACAAATTCATGATCGTGACTTGCGAACAGCAAAACCTCCTGAAAATCGATAAGTCCATCGTTGAGCGACGTAATGGCTTCCAGGTCCAGGTGGTTTGTCGGCTCATCCATTATAAGAAAGTTTGCTCCAGAAAGCATCATCTTGGACAGCATGCATCGCACTTTTTCTCCACCGGAAAGCACTTGCACAGACTTAAGCGCTTCGTCACCCGTAAAAAGCATTCTCCCCAGGAAGGACCTGATATAGGTTTCGTCTTCAGAGTTTGTGAACTGCTTTAGCCAGTCAACGATACTCATGTCTAAATCAAAAAGGCCCGAAACATCCCTGGGGAAATAAGAAATCTGAACAGTCTGTCCCCAGTACAGATCTCCAGATAGCGGCGCAAGGTCGCCACCGAGTGTGGCCAGAAGGGCAGATCTTGCAAGATGTTCATGTCCAACAAAAGCTATTTTGTCAGTACGATTGACAATAAATGAGTAGTTTGTCAGAAGGGGCGTTCGATCAAAACCAATTGTCAGGTTTTCCGCCCTTAGAACGTTATTGCCGATTTCTCTGTTAGGTTTAAAACTAATCCATGGGAATCGCCTGGAAGACGGAACGATGTCGTCCAGCTCCAGTTTTTCCAGGACTTTTTTTCGGGAAGTAGCCTGCCTGCTTTTTGAGGCGTTTGAAGCAAAACGCTGAATAAAGTCCTTAAGATCTCGAATTTTCTCTTCCCGACGTTTTTTCTCATCCTTTTGTTGTTGGACGAGTATCTTATTCATTCGATACCAAAAATCATAGTTTCCGGTGTACATGCGGATATGGCCAAAGTCTATATCGCAGACATGCGTACATACGGCGTTCAGGAAATGCCTGTCGTGGGATACCACTATAACGATATTGGGAAAGTCGATGAGAAATTCCTCGAGCCAGGCTATAGAATCCAGGTCTAGACCATTGGTTGGTTCATCGAGAAGCAAGACGTCCGGATTTCCAAAAAGAGCTTGTGCAAGAAGGGCACGAACTTTAGAGGATTCGCTTACTTCCTTCATGAGTTTTGTGTGATCTGTCTCGGGGACTCCAAGGCCAGAAAGCAACATGGAGGCCTGGCTTTCTGCTTCCCACCCTCCAAGCTCGGCAAACTCAGCCTCCAGCTCGCTTGCGCGAAGACCATCGGCTTCGGAAAAGTCACTCTTAGCATAGATTGCTTCCCGTTCCTTCATAATTGAGTAAAGCTTTGAGTGGCCAGCAATTACGGTATCAAGCAGCGTGTACTCGTCGTATGCAAAGTGGTTTTGCTTTAGTGTGGCTACCCGAGCCGTTGAGGGTATCGATACTTCACCGCGGTCTTGTTGTAGTTCTCCGGAGAGAATGCGGAGGAACGTTGTCTTTCCTGCACCATTTGCTCCGATGATTCCATAGCAATTGCCTGGTGAGAATTTCAGATTGACATCTCGAAAAAGAGTTTTTTCGCCAAATCCAAAAGCGAGTTCGTTGATCGTTATCACAAGACAAATACTCCCTGTAAATGACCCAAATTTCAAGGGGTTAACGCAAGTCGTTGTTCTGAAGGTGTTCTCGTATGCAGGTGTTCTAGTACGCATCTTCATTTCACGAGCTTGTCGAGCTACACTAGAACTGGAAAGGGGACAAACGTCAAGCATGCCGACCGCACTTGTATTGTCTGATGTACATGGAAGATGGGACAAAGCTCGAGACGTTATGGCAAGGAATCAGGGAGTCGAGTACATTCTTGTGGCTGGCGACATAACGAATTTTGGATCAGAACGCGACGCTGCAAAGGTTCTTGACGCATTGCAGATTGGGCCAACAAGGCCAACAATCCTTGCAGTCCCTGGCAATTGCGATACCGTTGCCGTAAGGAAGTACTTAGTGGACAACGAAGTTTCGATAGAGCAAAGGGTGGTCGTACTGCCCATCGGCAATGTTGCAGGCATCGGCGGAGGGCTAAAAAGAGCTGGTGTCACGCCTTACGAGCGTACCGAAATGGAGTTGCGCAGTGAGGCAGAGAGTGTGTTGAATCAGATTACCCGCTCAAGATCGAAACTTCCGACGATTATGGTTAGCCACACACCTCCGTACGGTTCAAATGCCGATTTACGACACGGTCAACACGTGGGCAGTTATGAACTTGCCAGGCTTATGGACAGTTTTTGCCCTCAGGTGTGGATTTGCGGCCATATTCACGAGTCACCTTGCGTCTCGATGGAGGACCAAACCCTGATCGTCAACCCTGGGCCATGCGCTAACGGCAATTATGCAATATTGACTTTTCGGACTGGAGAAGATGGATTAGTCTCAATCCACGGAAAACTGGAGCATTTGGCTTAAGCAAACCTGGTAAAACTTTCGACCATTTTTGCTTCCAAAGCATCAAACCGTAAACCAAAGTCCTTGTGGATTGCGGCGACAAAATAATCTGGCAACGGTGCGACGACGCTCTTAGGGCATTGGCGTAGGTTGACAAGCGATAGATCCATTCTTATTGCATGAAGATAGTATGGCAGTGCGGCTCTTGTTGCACCGTACTTGATATCTCCGTGTAAGGGGTGGCCATGAAAAGCGGCTTGAGCTCGGATTTGGTGTGTCCTGCCTGTCTGGAGTTGGAAAAGAGAAAGTGTCTTTCCGGTGCCGTGGGCGAGCGGGATAGCCAAGGTTTTTGCAGTTGAAGTCCCACGGATTTTGTCATTGGCTATTTCGGAATTTGAAATGTCATCTTTATCCGAAGCATCTATCGCCGACTGGGAGAATACGTGGGTCTTTCTCTCTGTGGAATCCCGTAACATTTCTTCTTCCCAGGTTTCGGTGCCTTCCAGAATTCCATCAACAATCGCAAGATACCATTTTACGATTTTGTGAGCCCTTAACGCCGCGGCAAATTCTCTTGCACCGGCATAACTGCTAGAAAAAGCAAGAACGCCAGAGGTGTTTCTATCCAAACGATGAAGTGGCCCTGGTACAAATGATACGGAGGAATCAAGTTCTGGCTCCAAGTAGAGGCGGACCTGTGCTTCCAGGCTGTCGTCTCCATCATGCACCAAGACTCCCACGGGTTTGTTTAGGAAGAGAATATCAGGCGTTCTTATGATGATAAGTTCGGCAATAGGCTGTGCTTTGGCCGCGTTCTGCACACGTAGTCTTCCTGGGTGTGGCTGAAGGGTCGCTGGGAGTCCCAAACTTCTGATAGTAACAAGATCGCCCTTTTTGCACCGATAATCGGGACCCGCCTTCTTACCGTTTACAAGGACATTTTTCTTTCTCAGGGCTTTGAAGATAACCGATAATGGCAGATCGGACAAGACAATACGTAAGACTTTGTCCAGGCGTCTTCCATCGTCGTTCTCTCCTAGGCGAAACTCATAGGTGTCCACATCTTTGTGCATATATCCTTGATATCCTTGCGATCTTACAACCATCAACATTTTACAATAAGAGCTGGTTCTTCGTCATTGGCCTTGACAGCGAGCATCTACAGATGGAAACTAAATGTGCAATGTCCATCCGTGATTTGGATTTTCTCGGGCTGTTCAAGAACTCGATTTTTTTGAGTGGCTTTGTAAGCCTTTGCCTTGCCCAGATCATAAAGACCACAATCGCCATGGTCCATTCCAGAAAAATGGAGCCCAGGAAGGCGTTTTGGTATTTTATAGGAAAGACCGGAGGAATGCCATCTAGTCACAGTGCTACGGCGGTTGCAATCTGCGTTTCAATAGCACTTAAAGATGGTTTTACCGACCTTTTCATTTTGTCACTTTTTGTCATGTTGATAACCATCCGCGATTCACTGGGAGTACGAAGAGCTGCAGGCGTGCAAGCACAAGCACTAAACCATTTGGGTACCGAACTTGCAGAGCGTAAACTGGTCAGCTATGAGCCGGTTAAGGAAGTGAACGGGCACACCTTGCCGGAAGTGATTGTTGGGTCGCTGCTTGGGCTAGGGATTGCGTTTTTTTTCCGGCTGGTTTAAAAGGCTGAGCGCGGCTTCATAAGCGCGGCTTCATAGCGGTAAAGGTTCTGTTTGTGTGTAATTCGGTTTCTGTGTAATTCGGTAACAAAGAAGGCGGATAGGTCGGTCATGCAGGGCATCAAAGTCATATTAGGTACGTACAACACCATGCCCGAAGGCGCGTCGAGCAGCCTTTTTGAATTGACATATCAGAGTTCCTGGCGTCCATTTCTTTCTAGCCTCTACAAGTTTTCCAATATTCGGGCTGTTCTCTTTTATTCAGGAACGGTCCTTCAATGGATTGAAGTCAACCATCCTGAGTTCATCCTGCTCTTGGAAGAAATGATATCGAGAAAGCAGATAGAACTACTTGGTGGAGGTTTTTTTAGCCCCCTCATGTCGGTGCTGGAGCCGATGGACAAGGTCGGGCAAATTGAGATGCTCACTACTTACTTGCGGAAGACTTTTGGTAAGCGTCCGTCCGGGGGGTGGCTTTACGAGTACGCGTGGGACGAGAGCGCTCCTCAGGTCTTCAGCAATGCAGGGCTTTCTTATTCTTTTTTACCTGCCAAGCCTCTGATCGAGGCCGGGCTCTTGGATCCTGCCACCTTGCCAGTGCTTATCACGGAAGACCAAAGAAAACTGCTCTATCTCTTTCCAGTATTGGATCTTGAAGAAGAATTTGAGGAGCCTGTACCCTTTGAAGCTGCCCTGGAAGAACTCACGACGCGATATACAGATGCCAGTCTCTACACGCTGATGGTGAGCGGGCAGTCTGTGCCTTGGATGTGGAATGTCTCCGGCATAGAATCACCAGATGTTCTTTTTGAGAAGACTTTTGCGTGGTTTCAAAAGAACTGCCTTCTTATTGAGACAATGACAGCGCACGACTATGCAAAGGCAACGCAAATATCGACTCCGCCAGTTTATTTGTCCTCTTGTGCGTCTCAGAGGTTCTGCCTTGATTATGCCAACAGAGGCGTCATTCGCAATGGAGGCACTGTACAGCCTGATCTTCCGGGAAGCTCACAGGATGTCCAGAACATAAACATCAAACAGATGATAGTACAAAACAGTTTTAGCAGAAAGCTCTACGACAAAATGTACTATGTAGATACGATGATTGCCCTGCTGCGAGGTGATAAAGCCAGAAAAAAGAGCGCACAAGAAGATCTTTGGCGTTCTCAGAGCGGAGACTCGTCGTGGGAGGGCAGGCTGGGTGGGATTCGTCGACCAGAAGTGCGAATGAAAGCCTATCAGTCGCTTATCGAAGCGGAAAAGACTACACGTATCCATGGCGTATTCGTTCCTGGCCTCATTTTGGATGACATAGATTGCGATGGCAGGAAAGAAGTGCTTTACCATGCCGCGGATTTTAATTGTTACATACACGAAAAAGGAGCTTCAGTTTTCGAACTTGATTCTTTTAAGACCCACCAGAATCTCTGCTCGGTGTACACGGTTGGTCAGGAATTGGGGCCGTTTAATTCGTTTGTGGATAGAATCTGCCAGTCCGGCGACTTTGCAAAGACGAGTGTTGATCTTTCGTCGAGCATTTTTAGCCTTGAAAAAATCGATAAATCAGTACAAAAGGTTAGCTTTGTTCGCGATATTCCAGGTCTTAAGCTTTCTATAAGGAAGAGTTATCTTTTTCAAAGACATTGTGTCAGTGTGGATTACGAACTCGTAAACCAAGGGGACAACACACTAACCTTTAGACTGGTGACGACCTTGAACCTTCAGTTGGGAGAGAATCTCAAAGGTACAAGATTTGCTTTTGCCCTAGGACGGGAAACCCGTGAATATCCCGATGCTACCCATGAATACTCAGGCCAGACAGGCTTGTCTGCACTTAACAGCGTTCATGTGGAAGATGACGGGACAAGAAATGTTCTCGAAATGAGATCCGACAGTGCGTTTGCTTTCCGGATGCGACACCGCTTTGATCCTTTTTCCACTGCCGACCTTCAACGCCTGCTGGATAGCTCATTCGTGGCTGTTCCAGTAGTCTCGGCTGCCTTTAAAGTACCAGGAGAAGGACAGTCGGCCGAAGCTAAGGAAGACGTGTACTACGGTCAGGACCTTGGCTCAAATAACCTTGGCCCAGATAATAGAGAACCCCTGGGGCTTGGGCTTAACAGTAGTCAAGTGTTCTATCAGGGAACAGAGATGCTTTTTGGTTGGGATCTTGAAATGCCGTCAGACGTAACCAGGAATGTTTCCCTGTCTTTACATTTTTCGAATTAGAAAACTTGCGATTTCCACATTAGAAACCTTGCGAACGGGTAGGTTGAGCGTTCTGTGTGGGTGGCAACGTTTGTGCGGCAACGTCTGTTGCCGTCGCTTGCCCTTATGGCGGTTTTTCCCTACAATTGTGGCATGTCAAAAGATACCCTTCCGCCTTCCCTGAAGGCGGTCAGAGTCCATTTTGTCGGAGCCAAAGGAACGGGCATGGCGGCTCTGGCAGAAGTCTTTGCTTCTCAAGGCGCTATTCTTTCTGGAAGCGATGTCCCGGATCACTTTTACACCGACGAGATTCTTCGACAAATCGGCCTTGAGCCTTTTGAATCCTTTGATGCGTCACATATCTCTGCTGATGTCGAGCTTGTCATATATTCTGCGGCTTATGATCCTGCAACCAATCCAGAACTTGTGGAAGCGAGGCGCCGAGCCTTGCCAATGCTTAGCTATCCCGAGGCTCTTGGCGAGCTTTCCAGGCGTTTTGATGCTTCAGGTATCGCAGGAGTACATGGAAAAACAACCACCACTGCAATGACTGGAAGCATTCTTGAGGCAATGAAAAGCCCTGTGACCGTGGTTGCTGGTTCGGCTGTCTCCTCTTTTGGGAATCGCTGTACGTACGTGGGTGGCGATAAGTATTTGGTAGCGGAAACCTGCGAATACAAACGGCATTTTCTCAATTTCTCACCACGTCGCATTCTGTTGACCAGTGTAGAAAGTGATCATCAGGATTACTATCCGACCTATGAGTCCATCAGAGACGCATTCGTAGAGTATGGAGAATCTTTACCTCAAGGTGGAGAGCTTATTTTCTGTGCTGACGATCCTGGGGCAAGCGAGGTGGCGGCACGAGTAAGAGGAAAAAGAAAGGATATATCCTTTGTGCCCTATGGATTTAGCGCTTCGGGCCCTTATCGAATCAGCAAGTTTGAAACAAAAGAGGGCGAGAACCAGTTTTGCCTCGAGGCCAGTCATGAGAGCTTTAAGCTTCACGTGCCAGGGAAGCACCTTGTCTTGGACGCCGCTGGAGCCATCGCTCTGGCAACCAGCATCGTCATGGACGAACGCTCGGCAGGCCAAAAAGAAATAGCAAAAGGTCTCGAATCCTTGAGCCAGAACGATTGGGCTTTGATAGTGCAGGCGCTGGATGGATTTCGAGGCAGCAAACGTCGAAGTGAGATAGTTGGCAAGGCTAGAGGGGTTCTTGTGATGGACGACTATGCTCACCATCCGACGGCTCTTAGGGACACCATAGCCGGACTAAAATCTTTTTGGCCGGGTCGGCGTATCATAGTAGATTTTATGTCGCATACGTATAGTCGAACCAAGGCGCTGCTAGATGACTTCGCTGCAAGTTTTGGGCAGGCTGATGGTCTTATTCTCCACGGCATTTATGCTTCTGCACGCGAAAAACCATTAGAGGGTATTTCAGGGCGGTCGATTTTTGAAAAGGCGAGGACTATGAACCCGGAAAAAGTCGACATCCAAACCGCCCTGCAGCAGGGGAATCTCAGAGGCATCGGAGAGATCAGTCCAGACAAGTTACCAGATAAGTTCATACTGTACATAGAATCACTTGAAGGCGCCGCTGACCTTATTTTTCCTTTTATCCGTCCTGGCGATCTCTTTATTACAATGGGGGCGGGTGACAATTGGAAAGTTGGTGCCGCGCTATTGGAGAAACTCACCAGGGAAGGCATATATGTTTAAAAGCATGACTGGGTTTGCACAAAAAGAGTTTGATGTCGGTCCTGTTGCCGGTTCTGTTCAACTCAAATCATACAATAATAGGTACCTGGACTTAAGCATCAATCTTCCTCCCCAGTTGTCCATAATAGAAGCACACGTGCGACAGTTCCTGTCCGAGCGGCTTATGCGTGGCAAGGTTGAGTTCTCAATTCGTGTGCGCAAATTTGACTTCCCGATAGAGGTGGTGCCCGATCTTGTAGCCGCCCAGACGGTATATACCGCGTTGAAGCAGATTTCTGCAGCTTGTGGCCTCTTAAGTGAACCTTCACTTGAGCTTGTGGCCTCGACGGAAGGAGTCTTACGCTCTCAAAAGCAAATGGAGGTTTCTCAGCTCTGGCCGATGATTTTTCCTGAGATCGAGAGGGTATTCGAGGAATATGAGCAGGTTCGTTCTCGTGAGGGGTTGGCAACCGAGCAGAACATTTTCTCTGAGCTTACACGCGTGGAGCAGGGCCTTAGGATAGTCAAGGAAAACGTGCCCAACATCGAAAACTCGATTAAGCGTCAATTGCGGGAACGATTCAACGAAATGCTACAAGACGGGTATGACGAGCAGCGTTTTTTGCAGGAAGTTGCTGTCCAGCTTGTGCATTTTGGCATAAATGAAGAAGTTTCCAGACTCGGTGCTCACTTGGCGGCCTTTCGTACAATGGCCGAGCAGCCCAGCCCAGCCAAGAAGCTCGACTTTCTCTGCCAAGAGATGAATCGGGAAGTAAATACCATCGGTTCCAAGAATGTGCTTGTCGAAGTAGCACATAGTGTTGTAGAAATGAAGGATGCACTTGAGAATATTCGCGAGCAGCTGCGCAACGTGGAGTGACTAATGGGTGCAACCATCATAGCGATTTCCGGGAAGTCTGGCTGCGGCAATACAACTGTGTCTAAGCTTGTAAGCGAAGCGCTAGGATGGCGTCTCGTGAATTACACTTTTAGGAGCCTTGCGCAAGAGAAGGGCATGGCTTTGGAGGAAGTGCTCGCTTTAGCTGAGAGCGATGTGTCCTGGGACCGCACAATCGATACCAAACAGGTGGAATTGGCAAGAAGCGGCGATTGTGTCATTGGCTCCCGGCTCGCCATTTGGCTTCTACCGGATGCTGCACTCAAGGTTTACCTTAAAGCAAGCCCAGCCACGCGTGTGGAACGTATCCACGAACGCGAAGGTGGCGACAAGAGTGCGATTGCGCAATTCACGCGTGAGCGCGATGCTAAAGACCACAAGCGTTACCTTGAAACCTATGGTATTGATACCGACGACATTTCCCACGCTAACCTTGTTATCGACACCGAGCTTTGGGATGCGCCAGAAATCGCCCAGCTAATTGTCAGTGCATTTCGCTCCCGGAGAGTAGAATGACAAGAAAAACCGATACGCAAACCAGGAAGCAACAGATCGCCTTTGTTACGGGTGCAACAAGCGGCTTGGGTAAAG
>Ga0209098_1000503_pt1 | contig 42691 bp, 38 predicted proteins | sample AD_JPNHW1_MetaG_FD_184429 | JGI IMG/M metagenome (GOLD analysis project Ga0209098, IMG submission 184429) | Active sludge microbial communities of municipal wastewater-treating anaerobic digesters from Japan - AD_JPNHW1_MetaG (SPAdes) (version 2) | ecosystem: Engineered > Bioreactor > Anaerobic...
TAATACTTTGGCTAAAAAATTAGGATTTAAAAAATAAAAAATCCATCGCCAAAAACAAATATGTCTTTAAAATACAAAGATCACAGGGTAGCTGTTTTCTTTGACATTCAAAATCTTTATCATTCCGCTAAAAACCTCTATCAAGCCAGAGTAAACTTTAAAGAGGTTTTAAAAACAGCTGTGGCCAATAGAAAACTCATTCGCGCCATTGGCTATGTAGTTAAAAGTGAGACAGCCGAAGGCGAAATGTCTTTTTTTGAAGCTTTAGAAAAAATTGGAATTGAATTACGAACCAAAGATTTACAAATATTTCCTGGTGGCATGAAAAAAGCCGATTGGGATGTTGGAATGGCTATAGATGCCATTCGTTTCTCCTCCTCCGTAGACGCCATAGTTTTGGCCACTGGAGACGGTGATTTTATTCCATTGATAGAATATTTAAGAAGCAATGGCAAGCAAATAGAAGTAATAAGCTTCGGACGCAGTTCATCCGGTAAACTCAGAGAAGCAGCTGATGAATTCATTGACTTGGGTGATGATTTAAATAAATATCTGATAAAAAATAAAAGAATCTTTAAAAAAATCCGTTCTCAAACAAAAGATAGTCGTGAACGGAAATAAAAAAACCGAGTAAGAGACAAGTTATTGTTCAGGGCTGAAGAAAAAGAATTCTTCTTTAAATTTAGAGTTTTTCTTCTTCTGCCTTAACTAGGCTCTTTTTCGGGAAAATCCCAAATTGGGAAAAAATATGTTAGAAAATAAAAAGTTCGAAATGGACTTAGCTGGAAGAAAGCTCAAGGTTACTTTTTCTCCTTTAGCCGAACAAGCAAACGGTTCTTGTTTAGTGCAATACGGAGACTCTTTAATTTTGGCTACCGCCACTATGGGAAAGTCAGATAGAGATGGTGACTTCTTCCCTTTGACCGTTGAATACGAAGAAAAATTTTATGCTGCCGGAAAAATTCTAGGCAGTCGTTTTGTACGCCGTGAAGGAAAGGCTTCAGAACCCGCTATTTTAAGCGGACGCTTGATTGATCGTACTATCAGACCACTCTTTGATCAACGCTTAAGACGCGATGTTCAAGTAGTAGTAACCGTGCTTTCTATTGATGAAGATAACGACCCGGATTTTATCGGTTTGATCGGCGCCTCTTTGGCCCTTTCCTGCTCCGATATTCCTTGGGCTGGTCCTATTAGTGGAATAAGAATCGGGCAAAAAGATGGCCAATTTATTATTAACCCAACTTACAAACAACGCGCAGAAAGTTTTTTTGATGCTTTTGTAAGCAGTATCGGGGACAAAATCAACATGTTGGAAATAGGCGCCAATGAAAATCCAGAATCCGAAGTATTGGCTGCCATTAAATTAGCCCAAGAAACAATCATGGGTATTAATGACTTCCAAAAACAAATCATAGCAGTTATGGGTAAACCAAAAGCTAACGTTATGTTGATGGAAATCGATCCAGAATTTAAAAAACAAGTTCAAGAATTTTTAGCTCCTAAATTAGAAGATGCCATTTATCAAAAAAATAAGATGGAAATGAGCAGAAAAATAGATGAACTTACCAACGAATTAAAAGAATGGGCCAAAAATATTGGAGAAGACAAGGTAAACATTGCTTTAACTATTTTAGAAAATGAAATTGATGCCACTGTGCACAAAAATATTTTAGCCAAAGAACAAAGACCGGACGGAAGAAAACTAGATGAATTACGTCAACTCTTTGCTCAAGCCGGAAATATACTACCGAGAGTGCATGGCTGTGGGTTATTTATCCGCGGTAATACTCAAGCTCTATCCTCCGTTACTCTCGCAGGTCCTGCTAAAGAATTAACTATAGAAACCATTGAATCTTCAGAAAGCAAAAGATTTATTCATCACTATAATTTCCCCTCATTCTCTGTCGGAGAAGCTAAATCTTCAAGAGGACCTGGACGCAGAGAAATCGGACACGGAGCCTTGGCAGAAAAAGCCTTAAGACCAATGATCCCAACCAAAGATCAATTCCCTTACACCATTCGTGTTGTTTCGGAAATTTTATCATCCAACGGATCTTCCTCTATGGCTTCCGCTTGCGGCTCCAGCTTGGCTTTAATGGATGCTGGCGTGCCAATTAAAGGCCCAGTAGCCGGTATTGCCATGGGATTGATGATGGACGACAAGGGTTATAAGGTTCTTACCGATATTCAAGGACCGGAAGATCATTACGGAGATATGGACTTCAAAGTAGCCGGCACTAAAGATGGCGTTAATGCCTGTCAGATGGATGTTAAAATTGACGGCATCTCTTTGGAAATAGTAGAAAAAACTTTAGCGCAGGCTAAAAAAGCTCGTTTAGAAATATTAGCGGTAATTAATGGAGCTCTATCAGCTCCGAGAGCAAATCTTTCTCCATTAGCTCCAAAAATTAAAATTATCAAGATTAAACCGGAACAAATCGGTTTGGTTATTGGTTCAGGTGGAAAAACCATTAAAGAAATAATGGAAAGAACCGGAGTAGAAATAGATATTGATGATGATGGTAGCGTATTTATTACCGGTGTTGATGCAGCTAAAGTTGATGAGGCCGCAAAAACAATAGAATCCATCACTCATGAATTTACTGCTGGTGAAATAGCAGAAGGTAAAATTGTAAAGATTCTAGACTTCGGCGCAGTAATAGAATTTGGACCAAATAGCGATGCTTTGCTTCATATTTCCGAATTAGCACATCGTCGAGTAGAAAAAGTAGAAGATGTGGTTAAATTAGGAGATATCATCAAAGTAAAAATATTACGCGTAGAACCGGATGGCAAAATCGGAGTATCACTCAAAGCATTAACTCCGGCTCCAGAAAATAATGGCGCCTACGGAATGGTTGATGATTATCAAAGACCGGCCTACAGACCAGAAAGAAGACCAATGAGCAGAGATCGAGGACCACGAAGGCCTCGTGGCAAATTCTAAATTGAATAGAAAAAGCGACCGCTAAAAGCGGTCGCTTTTTTGTTACCTTTACAAAATAACAAATTTTTTATAATAAATCACATCAAAATTATCAATCTCAATCTTTCTTTAATGTTTCTATGGAGCTCAGACTGACATTAGTCAAAACATACTGAGCGACTGACAGAAAATCTTTCAAGGAAAGAGCTATTTGTTCTCCCACAAAAATAATAGGTTTCTCGAGCTCAGAATTAAGAAGTTTTACGGCGACTTCTTTTCCAGTTATCGTGTCCAAAACGATGCAATTCATTTTATCCTCCTTGATGTGACTTAAATATACTAACTAATATATTAATGATTTTTACTGATTGGTCAATCCCCAAAAACAAACAAAAAAGCAGCTCGTTTTATAACGAGCTGCTTTTTCAAAATCCTATTGTTTCTTTTCTTCCCTAGGCTTATATCCTGTACCAGCCGGAATCAATCTGCCGATAATTACATTCTCTTTCAAGCCTCTCAAATTATCAATTCTACCCTCAGTGGCGGCAGTAACCATAACACGAGTAGTCTCCTGGAAAGAAGCGGCTGATAAGAAACTGTCACTAGCCAAAGCCGATTTAGTAACGCCCAAAAGCATTAACATAGCCTTAGCTGGAGCTTTTCCTTTAGCCTTCAACTTTCTATTTTCTTCAATAAATTTAGATTTAGAAATTACTTCTCCAATTAAGAATTCACTATCTCCAGGATCTTTAATCTTTACGCGTGAGAACATTTGTTTCAAAATAATTTCCAAATGTTTGTTATTGATATTTACACCTTCAGAGACGTAAATCTTCTGTACTTCGGCCATAATGTATTTTTCCACTTCTTCACGATTGGTAGCTCTCAATAAATCTTTCAAATCAATAGATCCCTCACTTAATTTCTGACCAGCAACCACCATATCACCAGCTTTTACCAATACGCGAGAACCTTTCGGTAAAACATAAGAAGTAGCATTTTCTTTCTTGATTTTCTTCTTGGATTTTTTATCTTTCTCGTCTTTGCCAACAACATTCTCCGGATCAAAGACAATATTGATGTCTTTTTCCCCCTCTTCGACAGAAATAATTTTACCATTATTTTCCGCGATTACGGCTTTATATTTAGGAGAACGTACTTCCAATAACTCTTCAATTCTTGGTAAACCGTGAGTGATATCTTTACCAGCCACACCACCGGTATGGAAGGTTCTCAAAGTAAGCTGAGTACCCGGTTCACCAATGGATTGAGCGGCAATAATACCGACTGGAGTTCCAATCTTTGCAGGACTGTTATAAGCCAAGTCGTAACCATAACACTTGGAGCAAACACCCCAAACACTTTTACAAGTAATCGGAGAACGAACTTTAACAGTTTGAATATCAGAAGCTTCAATTAATTTTGAAGATTTTCTATCAATAATTTCATTAACTCCCACAATAACTTTACCGTTAATTTTAATTTCTTCCAAAGAAGTGCGAGCAAATAATCTGCTGGAGAAATTATGTCCAAATTCCTCGCCTTCTTTACGATTTACCACCATTCCCTCTTTGGTTCCGCAATCATCTTCTGTAATTAAAATATCCTGTGAAGAATCAACCAAGCGTCTGGTCAAATAACCGGCATTAGCAGTTTTCAAAGCGGTATCAGAAGAACCTTTTCTAGCGCCGTGACTGGCAATAAAATATTCCAAAACGCTAAAGCCATCTTTATAAGATGATTTAATAGGCAACTCGATAGTCTCACCATTAGGACTCTGCACCAAACCTTTCATACCGGTCATTTGATTGACCTGACTCCAGGATCCGCGAGCGCCTGAATCAACGATAGAGAATACGTTACCGTGAGGATCAAAGTTTTTATTTACGTTCTTGGAAATTGCTACAGTAGCAGCTTGCCAAATTTGCACTACGTGAGATTTTCTCTCTTCATTAGTGAGCAAACCTTCTTGATATTGCCCTTCGATAGTTTTTACTTCCTCGGAAGCCTTGGCAATAATTTTTTCTTTTTCTTCGGGCACAACCAAATCACTGATGCTCCAAGTAATACCGGAACGAGTAGCATAATGGAATCCCAAAGACTTTAATTTATCAATAATATCAATAGCAGCTTCCGGATCTCCCATAAAACCAACTAAAAACTCAGTCAATCTTTGCAAAAACTTCTTATTAACCATTTCATTAACATACGGGAAGTTTTCCGGGAAAATATTATTGAAAATCATACGACCGAAAGAAGTTTCAAAAATTGGATGTTCTTTATCATCTGCAATTTTCAAACTATCAGGGTCATTCTTTAAAATTGAATTCTTAGGATTGGGCACTTTAATCTTTGTCTGTAAAGTAATAAGTTTGTTTTCATAAGCGTAATTAGCTTCTTCAAAAGAAGAGAAAACTTTATTTTCATGAGGTAATCCTTCCCTAATTTTAGTTAAATAGTAGCAACCCAAAAGAATATCTTTAGTCGGATCGATAACCGGATCTCCGCTGGCTGGTTTCAAAAAATTGCGAGCGGAATACATTAATTCCCTAGCTTCTTTTTGAGCTTCATTAGTCAAAGGCAAATGAACAGCCATCTGATCTCCATCAAAGTCGGCGTTAAAAGCGGTACAAACTAAGGGCGGGATACGAATAGCAAAATCCTCGATTAAAACCGGTTGGAAAGCTTGAATACCCAAACGATGCAAAGTAGGAGCACGATTTAAAAGCACTCTTCTGTTCTTGATTACCTCTTCCAAAATTCCCCAAACTTCCGCAGGACCCTGATCAATCAAACGATTAGCGCTTCTAATATTATGAACGATTCCCCTTTCCATCAACTTATTGACAACAAAAGGACGGAATAATTCCAAAGCCATTTTCTTTGGCAAGCCGCATTCATAATGATGAAGTTCCGGACCAACCACAATAACAGAACGACCGGAATAATCTACGCGCTTACCCAACAAGTTTTGACGAAATCTTCCTTGTTTACCTTTCAAAATATCAGCCAAGGATTTCAATGGCCTCTTTTGAGCGGTCATTTGAGCCTGACTTTCACGAGCGGAGTTATCCAATAAAGCATCAACCGCTTCCTGAAGCATTCTCTTTTCATTTCTGACAATTACTTCTGGAGCGCTAAGCTCTAATAATTTTTTCAAACGATTATTACGATTAATAACCCTTCTATATAAATCATTGGAATCGGATGTAGCATAACGGCCTCCATCCAAAGCCACCATTGGTCTTAAATCCGGCGGCAAAACAGGTAAAACAGACAAGAACATCCATTCCGGACGCAAATCATTCTTAATAAATGATTTGAACATCTTCAATCTCAACAAAGCTTTTTTCTTTTCCAAAACACCCTTAACATCAGCCAATTGTTTTTCTAATTCCTTTCTAGTTTTCTTTAAATCAATTGTTTCTAATAATTTTTTAACAGCCTCACTACCAATACCGGCTTCAAAAATATGGCCGTATTTTTTACTGGTTTCCAAAAACTCCATTTCAGAAATTATTCTTAATGGTTTTAAATTTAAAATTTCGTCACGGCGTTGTTTATACAAAACATCCACCACTCCCTTACCAGTTTTTTTATCACCTTTTTTAGATTTATATTCTTTATCTAAATCTTCTAGAGCTTTCTTTTTTTCTTCCTCGTCAACACTGGTAATAATGTAAGCAGTATAATAAATTACTCTTTCCAAATTCTGTTGTGGCACGCCCAAAAACAATCCAATTCTGGATGGAATACTCTTCAAGAACCAAATGTGAGCAACTGGGCAAGCCAACTCTATGTGGCCCATTCTTTCACGTCTAACAATGGCGCGTGTTACTTCTACTCCGCACTTATCGCAAACAATGCCCTTATATCTAATGCGGCGATATTTTCCGCAATAACATTCCCAATCTTTAGTAGGACCGAAAATACGCTCGGAAAATAAACCATCTTTTTCAGGACGTTGAGTCCTATAATTGATAGTTTCCGGCTTAATTACCTCGCCATGACTCCAAGATCGAATTTCATCCGGCGAAGCTATTTTTAAACGCAATGATTGAAAATCTTCTGGTAACATATTTATTTGAATTATTCTTTATTCACTTCTTCAAAAGTAGAAGATATTTCCGAATTCGCGCCGACTTTTTCTCCCGGAACCAATTCCGGTCTTTGTTTTAATCCGATAATTTCCACATTCAACGCCATACTCTTCAACTCATTTACCAAAACATTGAAAGAAGCAGGAATATTCGGGCTCTTAAATTCTTGTCCGCGAACAATAGCCTCATAAGCCGCAACACGTCCAGTTACATCATCAGATTTAATAGTAAGCATTTCCTGCAAAGTATAAGCCGCACCGTATCCCTCCAAAGCCCAGACTTCCATTTCACCGAAACGCTGTCCTCCTAATTGAGCTTTACCTCCCAACGGCTGTTGAGTGATTAAAGAATAAGGCCCGATAGAACGCATATGCAATTTATCTTCAACCATATGAGTAAGCTTCATCATATATTTGTAGCCTACCATTACTTTTCTATCAAATGACTTACCGGTTCTACCATTATACAAAGTCACCTTTCCATCTTCCGGTAAACCAGCCGCCTTCAATTCATTTTTAATATCATCCTCTGAAGCTCCAACGAAAATTGGAGTAATAGCTCTATAACCCAATTCATGAGCCGCCCAACCTAAATGAGTTTCCAAAATCTGCCCAAGGTTCATACGAGAAACAACACCCAAAGGATTTAAAATAATATCCACTGGAGTACCATCTTCCAAATAAGGCATGTCCTCTACCGGAACAATCTTAGAAATAACACCTTTATTACCATGACGACCAGCCAACTTATCACCAGCCATCACTCTACGTAATTGAGCAACTTCAATTTGAATTCTTTTAATAATTCCCGGCTCTAATTTATCTCCATGTTCTCTAGAGAAAATTCTAATACCCACAACGCGACCGCGTTTGCCGTGTTTCAAAGTTAAAGAAGTGTCTTTCACATCGCGCGCCTTTTCTCCAAAGATTGCTCTTAATAATCTTTCTTCTGCAGTTAAGTCGGTTTCACCCTTAGGAGAAATCTTACCCACCAAAATATCGCCAGAATTAACCTCAGCTCCGATTCTAATAATTCCTTCTTCATCTAAATCTTTTAATTTTTCCAAAGAAACATTAGGAATATCCAAAGTGGTAATTTCTGGACCAAGTTTGGTATCACGTACATCGCAATAAAAATCTTCAATATGAATAGAGGTAAAACGATTATCGCTTACTACTCTTTCTGACAAAATAATGGCGTCTTCATAGTTTGCTCCACCCCAAGATAAAAATGCTACTAAAAGATTTTGTCCTAAAGCCAAAACACCCTTATCAGTCATTAAACTGTCGGCTAAAATATCACCCTTCTTTATTTTTTGTCCTTTTTCAACAGAAGGCCTCTGAGAAATACAAGTATATTGATTAGCGCGAATAAATTTTCGCAAACGATATGTGACCACGTCATCTCCATCTTTTCTGCCGTGCACTTTTAATCTAACGCTATTAGCGTCAACTTCAATTACTTCTCCGTCATATTCACTGGCGATAGCCTGTCCGGAATCACGAGCGGCTTTTTCTTCTAAGCCAGTGCCCACTAAAGGCGCCTGAGGCAAAACATAAGAAACAGCCTGACGTTGCATGTTAGCTCCCATTTGAGCGCGGTTAGCATCATCATGTTCTACAAACGGAATTAAAGCTGTGGCAACGCTCAAGATCTGGAAAGGAGAAACATCGATAAATTGAATGGATTTAGTCGGATAAAAACCCGGTTCACCATTAAACCTGCCTTCAATATCCTTGCCTACAATTCTATTATCTTCGCTAATTTTAATACCGCTCGGAGCGATAAAATATTTTTCTTCTTCCCAAGCATCTAAATAAACAACTTCGTTAGTAATTTTTCCATCTTTAACGCGGAAATACGGAGTTTCAATAAAACCAAATTTATCCAAACGAGCAAAGGTTGCTAAATAACTTACCAAACCAATATTGGCACCTTCTGGAGTTTGAATCGGACAAATTCTTCCATAATGAGTATGATGCACATCACGAACTTCAAAACCAGCCCTCTTGCGATTTAAACCGCCGGGACCCATGGCTGAAAATCTCCTCTTGTGCTCTAATTCAGCCAAAGGATTTTCTTGACTCATAAATTGTGACAACTGAGAAGTATTGAAAAATTCCTCAATCACTGCCATCATCGGTCTGGAATTTATTAATTGAGCCGGTACTAAAGAAAAAATATCATAAGTAGACATTCTATCTTGAATGATTCTCTTCATGCGGCCGATGCCCAAACGTAATTTTTGTTGCAACAATTCGCCCACCGCTCTAATGCGGCGATTGCCAAGATGGTCAATGTCATCAGGATGAGCCTTTTCATCATTGCTGTATTTAATAACTAATTTCAAAATTCCCACCAAATCTTCCTGAGAAAGTAATTTTTCCTCCAAATTAGTTTTTTTATTTCCCAAGCGTTGGTTGATTTTATGACGGCCCACTCTGCTCAAATCATAACGATCTTCGCGGAAAAACATACCCTCAATCAAACCTCTGGAATTTTCCGGAGTAGCTAAATCTCCAGGTCTCACTCTTTTGTAGATTTCTACAAAAGCCTCGTCTTGATTACGAGAAACATCTTTCTTTAAAGTCTTTTCAATAAATTTAATGTCCCCGGTATCAACATCCTTAAAAGCATTCAAAATATCCTCGTTGGTGGTCAAACCAAAGATTTTCAACAAAGCGGTAACCGGCACTTTTCTTTTGCGATCAATTTTTACATAAATCACACCGTCGCTTTCGGTTTCAAATTCCAACCAAGCTCCCTGATTAGGAATGATTTTAGCGCCAAAAAGTTTTCTTCCTTTCAAAAGATTGGCAGAAAAATACAAACCACTGGAACGAATAATTTGAGAGATGACAACGCGTTCCACACCATTAATAATGAAAGTGCCGCGTGGAGTCATCATTGGAACATCGCCAAAATAAACCTCCTGTTCTTTAGTGTCTTTAGTTCTGTGATTTATTAACTTTAATTTAACCCTTAAAGCCGCTTCAAAGGTTAAATTTTTCTCTTTAGCTTGAAACTCATCAAATTTTGGTTTATCAAAATAATAATCTACCAAGTTGAGTTCCAATTCTTTTCCGGTATAATCTTTAACCGGGGAAATTGATTGAAATAATTCTCTTAAACCTTCCTTAATGAACCAATCATAAGAATTGAGTTGAATCTCTGAAAGGTTAGGAATAATATCCAAACTCTTTAAAACATCTGGCTGATTACTAAAAATTTTTACTTTTGAAAACATAAAAATATTTATCCCCAATTATTTCTTGGGTTTTCGATGATTTTTATTAAAATTATCTAAATTGTGTATAACAATTTTTTTGTTTGATATTTTTTTATACAAAAAATTGATAAAAAAGATTATTTTCTATAAGAAATTTGATTATTTCTTATTCTATTCTTTTTTTATATTTTGTCAACCCCCTTTACCCACATCAGGATATAGGAGGTTGACTCCTAAAAAATCTCTACCTCTTTGACCATTGCGGAGCACGTCTGGCTTTTTTCAAACCATACTTCTTTCTTTCTACCTTACGCGCATCTCTAGTCAAATATCCGGCTCTGCGTAAACGCTTTTTGAAATCAGCGTTAAATTCAATCATAGCTCGACTAATACCTAATCTGATAGCATCAGATTGAGCATTAATTCCACCACCGGAAACTTGGATTGAAGCTCCAAATTTACCCGGACAATTCATCTTTTCAAACGGAGATATCAAGTTTTTTTGATTGCGCAAAATAGAGAAATATTCTTGATAATCACGGCCATTTACAGTAATCTCTTTCTTTTTGGTATAGAGCCTTACTCGTGCTACAGCACTCTTTCTGCGGCCAATTCCTTCATAATACTTCTCTTTTGATGATTTGGAAGTTTCGTCAGCTTCTTCTTTTTCAATTTTTTTAACCTCAGTCTCTTTAGTCATTGATGATTAAATTCTTTATCCTTTTTGACCTTAATTTATTTTTTGGGAGCATGCCCATAACCGCTTTTCTTAAAATTTCTGAAGGATTTTTTTCGAAAATCTGCTTATATGTTTCGGTCTTCAAATGTCCAATATATCCAGTGTGATGCCTGTATAATTTTTGATTTTGTTTTTTCCCAGTTACCCTTATTTTAGAAATATTGTCCACTATTACTTTCACTTCTCCGGATTGATTGGGCTCATATTTGGCCGAATTTTTACCCTGCAACAAACTAGCGATCTGAGTCGCCAATCTTCCCAATATTTGATTGCTAGCATTAAATTTATATTCCTTCATAAAATTATTCTACAAATTCAATAATCGCCATTTTAGAAGCATCTCTTTTTCTAAATTGAGGAGTTTTGATAATTCTTAAATAACCGCCATTACGCTTTTTCATTTTAGGAGCTATTTTATTAAACAACTCAAAAGCGCTTTTTTCGTCTAATCGACTAATTAATATCCTTAAAGATGCTAAGTTTTGTTTTTTAGCCAAGGTAACCAATTTTTCCAATTTTACCTTTATTTCTTTAGCTCTTGCTTCGGTAGTCTTGATCTTTTTGTGCATAATCAAATTACCCATCAAAATCTTCAAAAAAGATTTGCGAGCAGTTGATTTTCTATGAAATTTTCTTCCCTTGCTTAAATGACGCATATTTAAAAATTAAAAACTTTTTATTTCTTAGCTTTCTTAGCCTTTTTCTCTGTCTTTTTTTCCGACTTAGACTCTTCTTCGGCAACTTCTGCTTTTTCTTCCGGCACTTCAACATCTCCGATTACTTGAAAATGATTAGTAAGAATCTCACAAGCTTTTTTGAAAGCCTGACGCGGAGAAATAGAACCATCAGTTTCAATGTGAAGTCTCAAACGATTATAGTCAGTACGCTCACCAACGCGCATATCCTCTACTTCATAGTTAATATTTCTAATAGGAGAGAATAAAGCGTCCAAACTAAGAGTTCCGATAGGAAGTTTTTCTTTTTTTCCAGCTTCAGCGGGCACATAACCCAAACCCGATTCCACGGTCATAATTATTTCCAATTCAGCTTTTTTATCGGTAAGAGTAGCGATAAAAGCGTCTGCATTTATAATTTCAGCTGCAGAATTCTTTTCAATATCGCTAGCAAAAACTTTCTTTTCTCCCTTAACTAATAAAGTAAGAGTTTGAGGTTCGTTAGAAAAAGTCTTAACTCTGATTTTCTTTAAATTTAAAAGAATTTGAATAACATCTTCTTTGATGTGAGGAATAGTACTGAATTCATGTTGTACACCCTTAATCTTCACGGTGGTAATCACTGAACCAGGCAAAGATGACAACAAAACTCTACGTAAGGCAATACCAACGGTTAAGCCATAACCAGGATACAAACCCTCTATTTCAAAAACGCCGAGGTTTCCATCTTCTTTAATAATATTTGTTTTTGATGGTAATACAAATTCCATATTTATTTATTTAGAATAAAACTCGACGACAAGACTAATATTAAATGGTGGCTTTAATTCCGCCATTGACGGCTCGGAAACCACCTTACCCTCTATTTTTTCACGATTCAAGGACAAAAAGTTAGGAACTTCTTGTTTCTTAATCGTTTCTTTCAAATTCTTAAATGCCGGCTTTTCCAAGCTTTGAGGTCTAACAGTAACAACATCTCCAATCTTCAAACCCTTTGAAGGAATACGCAATTTTCTGCCATTTACCCAAAAATGTCCATGATTCACCAATTGGCGAGAAACGCTTCTTGATGGAGCAAGTCCCAAACGGAAAACAATATTATCCAAACGCATTTCTAATTTTTTAAACAAAACTTCGGTAGTAGATCCTTTACTAGCCAATGATTCCTTGAAATAACGACGCAATTGATTCTCATCAATACGATAGATCAATTTCATCTTCTTCTTTTCTGTCAATTGACGAGCGTATTCAGAAATTCCACCACGAGATTTGGTTTTCTTATGCATACCAGGCTTAAAAGGCCTTTTGATCATGGCGCATTTTGGAGAAAAACAACGATCCCCTTTTAAAAAGAGTTTTTCACCAATAGCCCTACATTTTCTGCATTTAATATCTAATTGCATATTTTTTAGATTCTTCTCACCTTAGCTGGTCGACATCCGCCATGAGGAATAGGAGTAACATCTTTAATAGAAAATATATTTACACCACGAGCAATCAAAGTTCTTAAAGCTGATTCTCTGCCACTGCCAACACCTCTAATAAAAACGGAAAAATCCATAATACCAGTCTTTTTTATTTTTTGTAATAATGATTCGGCTACTTGAGCGGCTGCAAAAGGAGTAGCTTTCTTAGGACCCTTGAACTGCAAATGTCCACTAGAACTCCATCCCAAAACATTACCCTGACTATCAGTAGCTGTCATTAAAATATTATTATAAGAAGCAACGATATAAATTCTTCCTTGTCCAGGAGCTCTTTTTACAGAGACATCAGAATTTTCAGCTTTTTTCATAGCTGCTTGTAATACTTCGGCTTCTTTAATAGCCTCTTCGCTTGTTTGTTTTATAACCTTTTTCTTTCCCATATTATTTCAATTCCGTCTTTCTTTTACCACTACCGACGGTTCTTCTAATATTACCTCTCACCGTGCGAGAGTTTGTTTTAGTTCTTTGACCACGCACAGGAAGCTTTCGGCTATGACGCATTCCGCGATAAGAACCAATTTCCTTCAAACGCTTAATATTACCCTGAATTTCACGACGTAAATCTCCTTCTACCTTATAGTTTTTTTCAATAAAAGATTGAATTTTATTCAACTCATCGTCAGTCAATTCTCCCGCCTTTTTATCAAAAGAAATACCAGCGGCTTTCAAAATTTTTCCGCTCAAAGGACGACTTATTCCATAAATATAGCATAAGCTAATTTCTACTCTTTTTTTGTCTGGCAACGTAACGCCTAAAAGTCTTACCATAGATTATCCCTGTCTTTGTTTATGTTTAGGATTTTTACAAATAACAAAAATGCGACCACCTCGCTTTACTGTTTTACAATTATTACAAATTTTTTTTACTGATGCTCTTACCTTCATTTTTTTATCTTCTAAAAATTATCCGTCCACGTCTTTCATCCGGACTGAGTTCCAAAGAAACTCTATCACCCGGCATAACGCGAATAAAATTCAGTCTCAACTTTCCTGCAAGATGAGCCAAAACTTCTCGGCCGTCGTCTAACCTTACTTTAAAAGTCGTACTTGGCAAAGCTTCTTCAACGACGCCATCGAAATACTGTTTTTTCATAGACAGATGTATATTAAATGATTATATTCAAATTTTACTTTTAGTCAAGGGTTATGTGGATGTTTGAGGACTTAATCGGCAAGAAGCGAATAAACCCCGGAGTAATCGAACAAGACATATCCTCTACTCCCTCCACACCCCTTAAATAATCTCCCAATTTATCCATACTCATTCCCGTTAAATTATCTTTAAAAGAATCGGTTTTTATGCGATCTCTAAAGACTAATTTAGCATTAACTGGGAAAGAAAGAATGCCTTTTTCAAAATCAACTCTAGGAACTCCGTATTGAAAATCGGCAGAATATAATTCTTTATCTAATAATTCGACCTGATTAGATTGAGCGGTTTTAGTAAATAAATCTTTAACATCCGATTCTTTAAAAACCAAAACTTTAAGTGAAGCGCTTAAACTAGTTTGGAAACTTTCAGCCTTATCTCCGGCCTTCACGGAATATCCCTCCTTCTCCACGGTAAATACTTTAGCATCATCTAAAACTTTAAAACCCTCCGGCAATTTACCCATCAATTCTTCTTCCAAAGAAATTTTAGCCAAGTCTACCAATTTGGCGCGACTATTGTCCAAATCCGATTGACTAGCTACCTTGGCTTCTCCGATATAACCACCGGCCATAGCGTTTTCTGATTCTCCATAAAACTTATCATATTTAGCACTCCCCTTAAATCCAGGAATAGTAAATTTACAAGGGCTAATATTATATTGCTCTCCAGGTTGATCAGCCACTACCGCTACTTCTATATAAGAAGGAATAATGGAACCATTTTCTATTTTTGCTCCTGGAACGGTAACAGCCTTAGTAATTTTAAAAATTTTTCCATCTGGAGACAAAAAGCGTGTGTTAGCAACTAAATTTTGCGCACTGGAGCTGTAAGCATTATAAATCTTAATTTTTCCCGAACTCTTTACCGAAACATCTTTAATACCGGTAGTAGAAAAATCTTCATTGATTTGTCGGCTTAATTTCATATACTGAGCCGGGATTTTAGAGTTAGCATCGTCATTTTCACTAATAACCTTAGAAGCTAAAACCGGAGATTGTGTCTCCCATGAAGCCTTTCTAGTAATAATAACTAAATCAGCATTAGTCAAAAAATAAAAAGCAAGAAAGATGACAATCAAAATTCCACCCAAAAGAATCAAGAGGGAACCTATTTTTTTAGAAAACTTAAAGGATGATTTCTTGTTCTTATTTTTCTTTACCAATTCGCTGGCTTTTATTTCTTCAACTTCCACCGGAACGGCGCCAAAAGAATCCATGGATTTAGCCCTAGAAGATTCGACTACCCTTTCTTTAACTTTGATATTCTTAGTTTCTTCTTTAGGCTCGGAATCTTTTGCTTGACTAGGCTTCCTTCCTCTTGAGGTCTTAACAGGAGGAGCAATATCTCTAAAAAAGGTCGCCTTAGAAGCCTTGGGCTTAGTAACAATTTTTTGTTCCAAGGTAGAAATGCCGGCCTCCTCAGCCATAGAAATTATTTTTTCTTCAGAATCGTCTTGTAAAAATATTTTTTTACCAGCCGACTTCGCTTCTCTCGCTAAAAGTTTAAAATTAATTTCCGATTCAGCTAATATAGAATCCTCCGGAACAAAAATAACAAAATTAGAACTTTCTGAATTCAAAATTCTCTCAACTATAGTTGAGACGTCGTCATTAGCATCAATATAAATATTTTCAAATTTCATAATAAAAATGCTTAATTAAGCGTTTACCTTATCCACTTAAGTCGACGCCTTAAGATTTTATTTAAATCTGGATTGTAAGATTCCGGCAAAAATAAATTAGCCAAGAAAACCGCTAAAATTGCGTCAAAATCACCCTTTTCCGAGCGTTTATCAGTACTTATATTTATCTTATCAAATATTTCATCGCTTGAATAGTGGCTAACTGTAGGCTTCTTTTTAAAAACAGATTTGGGCCACACGAACGATTTTAAAGTCTCCGACATTTTAGGGAAATTAGCCAATTCGCCATAAAGCTTTATTTCGGGATGCAATTTTTCTCCACCAACTGACGGATCAAAGAAATTTTTAACCGATAAAGCAATGCCCGCTGCCAATATTTTTAATTCCGGAGCGAACATTTTTTCAAACCAACGTTTGGCTGAAATACTCATTTCCCCCTGAGCATATTTATTTCTTAAATGTTCCGCATTTTCTAAACTAATGGCGAATTCTCTAGCAATAATTGCGGTGAGATTTTTTCCTCCCCAATTAAATTTTTCCGAACTCTTTAAAAAATTACCCATTAAACCAATCTTTGTTTCTTCTTCCCCCAAAAACACCAAAATCCCACCCTCACCCAAAGCAGAAAAAGTTTTATCATAAATTAAATTATCTTCGCAAACAATTTTAGTTGAACATTTAAAGCATGCGACAATTTTAGATAATTCTTCCCAGAAATCTTTAGCTCCGTAATTATTTTCAAAAGTGAATCCCAAACGACGCCCGGAAAAACCCAAAGGATTCAAAATCTTTCTTCCTTCAATTGTGGGATCTTTAATGGCCGATGAAATCAGGGTTAAATCCATTTCCGAAATACCCAAGGCCCTAGCCACTATCGCCTTTTCCCTATCCTGCAAACGCCAAGTAAGATTTAAAATCAAATTTTCTAACTCTGATTCCTCAATGGCATTAATAGGATTATCTCGCAGAATAGAAAAATTAGAGAGAGTCGATTTTAAGAATGGTCTTTCTAAAACCAATAACAAATGGCTATTTTTTTTACTAGAACTAACGGCTCCGGTCAAAATATTAATTATTTGTTCATGACTAAAATTTTCTTCCAAAGGAGATTTTAAACAAACTTCATCTTTAATTCTTACTTTGCGAGATATAAAATTAACCTCCGCCTCCCAAATCTTTACGGATTTCTTTCGCCCCCAAAAAACCAAAACCTTATTCCATTTTTTCTTAAAAATTTTTTCTAAACCAAACATCTTATAAATATTATAACAGTTTTTTAAAAATAAAAAAAGCAGCCACTATAATAGTGGCTGCCTCTTTTTAATACTTGGCTCCTCGAGCGCGTTCAATTGCCCCAAGGGCATCCTCAATATGTTCTTCAGCTCCTTTAATATTTCCATCATTCAAAGACCGTTCCGCAAGATCAGCAAAAAGTTTCGCTTCTTTCTTGTGTTCCTCTCTCGTTAATTTGCTTCGAGCCATATTTCCTCTCTCATTCTCCGTAGCTTTAACTACAGAAAATCAAATTGTAAATTTAATGCTGTTTTCAATCATAAATAAATAAATCTGGCATGTCAAATTTAAAAACCGTCTAAGACGGTTTTTAAATTATTCTAAGATTGCTTTTATTCTCCTTACTCCAGCAGAGACTGCTTCTTCTTTAATGATTTTAAAATGACCGAGCATTCCAATGTTTTCTACGTGAGGCCCGCCACAAATTTCTTTAGAAAAATTTCCAATAGAATAAACTTTTACTTTATCGCCATATTTTTCCGCAAACAAACCAATAGCCCCGGATTTTTTCGCTTCGTCCAAATTCATCTCTTCCATTTTTACCGATAATTTTTCTTGAATTTTTTCATTAACAATATCTTCCACTTGTTTTATTTGTTCTGGAGTCATTTTTTGACCATAAGAGAAATCAAATCTCAATCTCTCAACGTTTAAATTACTGCCTTTTTGCCCCACTTCTTGACCCAAAATCTGCCTTAAAGCTGCATGCAAAAGATGAGTCGTAGTGTGGTATTTCACTACTTGTTCGGAATTATCAGCTAGTCCGCCCTTAAACATTCCGGCAGAAGCAGTGTGAGAAAGTTCTTGATGTTTCCTCATTTTTTCATTAAATTCTTTTATTAATCTCTTACCAAATGGAGTAGTACGCACATCAAAAGATATAATATCTTTATTATATTTCCTAATAAAATCATACATAAATCTACTAATATGCTCTAAACACAATTCAAGAGGAATCCCACGAGATGTAACAATCGGAAATAACATATCACCAGTAAGATCGGATGCATCTATAGTATTTATATTTATAGCCGAAGAATTAGGCATTGATGCCCCAGAAAATACCCTTAAAGACAAGATTTTATCAAGTTGAGTGATTAAAATACTTTCTATCTTTTCAAAATCTTTTTCCATCGAACCTAATATTTTTTGAAATTTTTCTTCTTCTTCAGTTAATCGTCTTTCAATAAAATCTAGATTTTGTTTTACTTCAAAATAAACATCTTTATAAATACTCGATACTACTTTACCAATTTCAAACGTAGAGACATTAATAATGCCCAATAATTTTTCATAACTAACGGCACGTCTAATTAAACGCCTTAAAACATAACCCCTTTCCACGTTAGACGGCTCCAAGCCTTCTGCCAACATAAAAACCGCGGCCTTAATATGATCAGCAATAATTCTAAACTCCTTCTGATAATCTTGATATTTTTTCCCCGATAACATTTCTATTTTTTCAATAATCGGCAAAAATAATTCCGTTTCATACACATCCGCTTTATTATTCAAAATAGCCAACACTCTTTCCAGACCCATGCCGGTATCAACATTTTTTTGTTTTAATGGTTCGAAGCTTCCATCAATCGTTTTGTTGTACTGCATGAAAACATCATTCCATATTTCTACCCACCTCACATCATTAGTATCAAAAACTTCTGGCGTCTTTTCGTCACCAGTCCAATAAAACATTTCTGTATCAGGACCACAAGGTCCAGTCGTTCCGGCAGGGCCCCACCAATTATTTTTCTTTGGTAATTTAGCGATTCTTTTTTCTGAAACAACAAAATTTTTCCAAAGATTATATGATTCTTCATCAAAAGAAGCATTTAAATCGTGCCCCTTCCCGACGCCCGCCGGGATCGGGACTCCGACTGCGCCTTCGACGGACGTCGGAGCAAACACAGAAACGGCCAACCTGTTTTTATCCAAACCAAGCCATTGTTTATCAGTTAAAAATTCCCAACTCCATTTAATAGCATCCTCCTTAAAATAGTCGCCAAGAGACCAATTTCCCAACATTTCAAAAAAAGTTAAATGAATGGCGTCGCCTACCTCCTCTATATCTCCGGTTCTTACGCATTTTTGACAACTAGTTAATCTATTGCCCGCTGGATGTTTTTCACCCAACAAAAAAGGCACCAAAGGATGCATTCCTGCAGTAGTGAACAAAACAGTAGCATCATTTTCCGGAAGTAAAGAAGCTGAAGGTATTCTCTTGTGTCCCTTAATTTCAAAAAATGATAAATATTTTTCTCGTAATTCCTGATGTGTCATATTTGTAATATATCATAAAAAAATAGGTAAAAAAAGAGAGTCTTATCATAAGACTCTCTTGTAATGAGGACGAATGTACAAGATGCACATCATCACCGTTTCAACTGCGAAGAATACGACTGGTTGAGCGGCATTTGCCAAATTCCAATGCGGAATGGCGAAAATCGCGCACACGCATGAAAACCAATAAATTGTCCACGCCAATCGATCTTCACGACTTGGATTTTTCCAAGCCGAAATAAATGTTTGAATTGATCCAATAAATACCAGACCGAGACTCAACAAGATACCGACGATCGGATTATTAGAGATCAACCAAATCACAACATCGAGAATAACTCCGCCAAAGCAAAAACGATCAAGCTTCGTCCACCCCGAAACACCCCGTTTCAAAGCGATAATAACAATTATCCAACCTCCGATAACAGCTCCGATAATTTGACCATTAACCGTATCCTTGATACACATTCCTAAAATAGTAATGGTATCTAAAATCGCCCAAATAATCCAAGACGTCTTTGCAGGTATTGTTTCTCCTTGCAAAATAGCAAAGATATAAAAAATGATACCGACAAGATACAGTAAACCAGCAAGAATAGATAAAAATCCGTTCAAATTGAACTCCTTGATGTGGCTAACTCGATTCATCAATTGTTGCCAAAAAGCTAATTAAATTATAGCACATTGGAATAAGTGAGTCAAATATGGCTAAATAGCCCGAGAATAATAATTCAAACAAAAACCCGCTTTAAAAGCGAGCTTTTATTCCAAAAAAATATAAATTCTTATTTTTATCTATAAACCAATTTGGTCGTTCCCCCACCAACCAAAATAATATTGTCCAAATCGATTTCGTTAATTGGCTTGGACCAACCTAATTCCGGAAGAACCACCAACCATCCATGCCCATCTTTATTATTCAGATTATCGCCAATAGATTCCAAAATCATCGTATTAGCCGAGCTATTAGTAAATTTTATTTCTATTTCACCAGTTGCTCCGACAGTCATCAACACTTCATATAAAGACAAACCCGTATTCGATACTTCACCCTCAAAAGCGCGCTTAGTACCATTGCCGAAATCAACCAAAACCTTGCCAACTTCCATTTCTTTTTTCATTGTTTTGGCTTGCTCAACCATTTTTTGACTAACACTCAAAAGATAAACATCAAAAAAAACAGTGCAAAGAAACACGGCCACAAACAAGGCTAATACTATACGAAAAATACTTTGAGTTGTTGTATTATCCTCCCACATATTAATTAGGAAATAATGATAAATAAAATTTAACTATTGTTTCCCCAAAAATAACGACACTTAAAACTCCTAAAGATAGAAATGGCCCGAAAGGAATCGCACCTTTTAATTTTTTCTTCCCAGAAAATATCAAAAAAATTCCAACAAAAGAACCGATTATAAAAGAAAGCAACACGGCTGCCACACCACTTATCGGACCCAACATTAAACCAATCAAAAAAGCCAACTTAACATCTCCGAAACCAATACCCCTTCCTTTAGTAATGATGAAAATGAGAAATAGAAACCCGGATAAAAGTAATGCGCCAATAAGATAATAAAGAATGGGATTAATGGATAAAATAAAAGGATCGAGAAAAGGACCGAGAAAATTCAAACTGTATTTAGGAAAATTTAATTGCGGAAATTTACCCAAAACGAAAAACCCAATACTAGCCAAAAAGGCAACAACCGAAGAAAAAATAGTGATTTTATCCGGAATAATATAATGACGTATATCAATGACAGAAATAGAAATCAAAACAGAAACAAAGAAAAACCATAACAAAGCCAGAAGAGGCGCCCAAAAATAAATTTCAGGTTTAACAAAAAGATAATAACTCAAAAAATTAAAGTTCAATATTTTCCAAGCTAGAACCACAAAGATCAAGGCTGTAGAAAACTCCACAATTGGATATTGCCAGGAAATTTTTGCATGACAAGTACGGCACCTCCCTCGCAAACAGATAAAACTAAAAATCGGAATTAATTCAAACCAGGCCAATTGCCGATGACAATGAGGACAATAAGAACGCCCATGCAAAGCCTTGTTAAATCTATTCGGTTCATCAGGACTAAAACGCAAGGTAAGAACATTAATAAAGCTACCTATAATTAACCCCAGTCCACCTGAAAATATCAAAGCCAAATAGTACATGGCCTTTTAAAATTGAACGCAATATATAGTATCAGCATTAGCATCCCCGCAATCCATTCCAAAAATTGTCTCGTCCAAATCACTTTTTAAGGCTTGGTTACCAGAATCTTCCAAGGCCACTCCAATGACATAACTTTGAGGATTAGAAGTATCAGACTCGCTAGCATATGCATAAGAATGTTCTTTTCCTAAAGGATCTTGTGACAATTGAGTAATACCGATACCACCACCAACAATGGCGTTAGTTACCGCTTCCCAACCAGCACTAGCATCTATAGTGCCAGGTTCACCAGAAGACGGCACTGATGGATACTTAGTTTCTTTGGCATAATAGATTTCCAAGCCATTTTGCGCCTGCTTGACATCAGAAATACGACGAGCATCACGACCACGAGTTCTAAAAGAACTCAAACCAACCAAAATCATAGAAGCCAATAAACCAATAATAGCTACTACAATCAACAGCTCCATTAATGTAAAACCTCGATTAGAATTTTTTATTTTTATCATAATTTTTTTAAATAATATTTTTAACGACTAAATAAAGCAATATATTTTTTAAATACGACCCTTTATTATCTCCACACCCCCATCCACCTTATCCTTCCGAAGCCTTGGCGAAAGAGGATTAAAATACTTGCGCCAAATTATAAATTGGAATGAGAACCGCAGCGACAAATAATCCAATAAAGACGCCTAGAAAAACAATCAAAATTGGCTGTATTAATTCTACTGCGTTATTAATAGTATTCTGAACCTCTTCATTATAAAACGAGGAGACTTTTTCCAATAATTCATCTATTTTACCGGAATTTTCACCAATAACAATCATTTGAGTGACCATAGGCGGGAAATAATCCGGATAACGAGAAAAAGTTCCAGAAATAGTGCCACCTTTTCTGATATCCTCGGCGGTTTCATTTAAAATTCTTTGAAAAACAGTATTATCCACCACACGCCCGGAAATCTCCAAAGAGCTAGCGATTGGTAATCCGCCTTTCAATAAGACATTGATGGAAGTAGACATCCTAGTAATGGCGATTTTTTTATTTAATCCCCCAATAACCGGGATACTCAAAATAATTTCATCCCAAACTTGCTTACCTTCTTCACTTCTAAAATATCTAATTGCAAAAACAATGGCAATGGCCAAAAATATTAAAATTATCCAACCCCAATCAGATAAAAATCCTCCGGCACTCATAAGTATTCTTGTTAGAACTGGCAACTCGGCATTTACTTCCGTGAAAATTGATTGCAATTGCGGAATAACGAAAGTCACCACTATACCCAAAACTGCCACAAAAACACCGATAACAAAAATTGGATAAATCATAGCGCCCTTAACCTTACTATTTAATTTCATTTCTCTTTCTAAATAATCAGCTAAGAAAAGCAAAGTCTGCTCCAAACGACCAGAGACCTCAGCGGAACGCACCATATTCACATAAAAATCGGAGAAAACATTGGGATGTTTAGAAAGCGCTTGAGATAAATATAAACCGCCCTCAACATCGGTGTAAACATCAAAAATTGCATCTTTTAAAACTGGTTTAGAAATCTGTTTATGGAGAGTTCGCAAAGCATCAGAAATTGTCACCTCGGCAGAAATCAAAGTACTAAACTGCCTGGTGAAAAGCATTAAATCCTTAACATTTACCTTTTTAAAAAAACCAAAAATAGTTTCAGAAAGTTTTTTCTTTTCTGTAGTTTCCAATGCTAAAATATAAAGCTTGTTTTCTTGTAAAATTCTAATAGCCAAATCACGGCTGGCCGCTTCTACTAAGCCCGCTTGTACTTCTCCCAATTCATTTCTCGCTGTATATCTAAATTTTGCCATGTGTTATTAATGAGATAAAAGAGTCGCCAACTCCGATGGATTTAACGAATGAATTTGCGCGTTATCCAAAGAAATTTCTCCTTGTTTGACTAAGCCAGCCAAACAACGATTCAATGACATCATTCTCTCTTGAATGCTAGTTTCAATAACCAAATCAATTTGATAAACTTTATCCTCACGAATTAAATTGCGAATAGCGGAATTGGTAATCATAATCTCATAAGCTGGAATGCGACCACCGGACAATCGAGGAATCAATCTTTGAGAAACAATACCCACCAAAGTAGAAGCTAATTGAGATCTAATTTGACCCTGCTGTGTAGCAGGAAAACTATCTATAATACGATCAATAGTCTGAGCCGCGGAATTAGTATGTAAAGTGGAAAACACCAAATGCCCGGTTTCTGCAGCTGTAATAGCGGTTTGAATAGTCTCTGGATCGCGCATTTCTCCAATCATAATAACATCAGGATCCTGACGTAAAATGGAGCGCAAGGCACGATTGAAACTTGGAGTATCGCTTAAAACTTCACGTTGATCAATAATGCAACGGTCTTGTGTAAAAACATACTCCATTGGATCTTCAATGGTAATAATATGTTCAGTGCGTTTATGATTAATTTCATCAACCAAAGCTGCTAACGTAGTTGATTTGCCTTGTCCGGCCGGCCCCACTACCAATACAAATCCCTGGGATGTTTTAATAAAATCATGCAAAACAGGAGGCATATTTAATTCTTCTACTGTTTTAATTTTAGAAGAAATTAAACGTAAAGCTGCCGCCACATTGCCTTTTTGGTAATAAACATTAACACGAAATCTAGCCAAATCAGATAGAGCATAAGAAAAGTCCAATTCCCTATCTTGTATAAATTGTTGTTTTCTATCTTCAGGAATTAATTCCGCCGCCAATCCCTCAGCTATTTCTTTAGTGAAAACTTCTTCTTTATTTAAGGTTGTTAATCTTCCGTCAATTCTCAATGTGGGACGACGACCAACAGCAAAATGCAAATCAGAAGCATTTTCTTTTGCCGCCAAATCTAAAAGTTCTCTTAATTTTTCTTTGTAATCCATACCCAGTAGAGGAATTTCCAAATATTATTATAGGCTTTAAAAATTCCTTTATTTAATTTATATACTAGACTTTTTTGTCATTCACGCCCATAGAGATAACCGATATATGGCTAAAGCCAATTGGAAATTCTCATACTGAGCATATTTTTAAAACATTATTACCTCGTCTCTTTCAAAATTTCTTCCAAAGAAACAAGTCCTTGCATAGCTTTGACAATACCGTCTTGCCTCAAAGAAATCATTCCTTGTTTTTTGGCTACGGCCAATAAAGATGTTTCAGTCGGATCTTTTAAAATTGCTTCTTCTAATTCTGGAGTCATCTTTAACATTTCATAAATACCGATTCTTCCTTTGATGCCTTTATAATTACAAGCCTCACAACCCTGCGGAAGATAAACTTCATAGGGCTTTTTTATATTATACCTCTCTTTAATATCGGAGGGCAAGATTGCCAACTCTTTTTCCACGGCCTCTAATAAACTTCCTGATAAAACAGTTTTTTTCTTGCATTTCTCACACAATCTCCCCACCAAACGTTGCGCCATCATTAAAATTAATGATGAAGGCAACAAAAATGATTCAACTTTCATATCCATCAAACGAGGAACAACGCCCACGGCATTATTAGTATGCAAAGTAGAAAGCACGATGTGACCGGTCAAAGCAGCGTGAACTGCTAAAGCCGCTGTTTCATCATCACGGATTTCACCCACCATTATCACGTCCGGATCTTGTCTAACGATTTGTCTCAAGCCGGAAGCAAAATCATAACCAATTTCCGGTTTTACTTGAGATTGATTGACTCCTTCCACAAAATATTCCACCGGGTCTTCCAAACTTACGATGTTAATACCTTCATTATTCATTTTTTGCAAAACCGCGTATAAGGTTGTGGTTTTACCAGAACCAGTCGGACCGGTAACCAAAATCATACCAAAAGGTTTGTCCATGGCCTCACTCAAAAGAGCCAAATGATAATCATTTACTCCCAAATCCGTAATATTTCTCAATCCGGCAGAAGGATCTAGCACACGAATTGCCACCTTTTCACCCAAAGCAGTGGGAAAAGTAGAAACACGATAATCAACTTCTTTATTATCAATCATCGTTCTAAAACGACCATCCTGAGGAACACGAGTCTCATCAATTTTTAAATCGGAAAGAATTTTAATACGAGAAACAATCGGCGGATGAAGCTCTAATGGCAAATCCAAAACAGATTTTAAATCTCCATCAACACGAAAACGAACTTTTAATTTAGTTCTTTGAGGTTCAATGTGAACGTCGGATGCTCTGGCATTAATAGCTTGTTGCAAAATAGTGGAAACCAATTTTATTACTGGCGCTTCTTCGGCTATTGCTCCACTCGCTTCATCAATTCTTACTATTCTTTGTTGAGGCAATAAATATCCAGATTTATTTTGTTTTTTAAAAACATCTAAAACATCAGATACCTCTTTAACCCTCTCCTCAAAACTACGGTATCCTTGCCACAAATTATTCAAAGCGCTCGCAGTAACCAAATAAACTCCTATATTAATTCTTTTTTGCTTAGCCACCAATCTTAATGCTTCTTGAGCCCGAACATCATCGGGATTCAGCATACCAACCAAGAGTGTTTCTCCTTCTTTTCCAAAACTCACAATTTTATTATTTCTGGCAAATTCCTCAGGAATAAAATTTAAAATTTCTAATGGAATTTTTTCATCCTTGTTAAAAATTTTCAAGGGAATTTTATGAAATTCGCTTTTTGCTTTTCCTATTTCTTCTTCAGAAATAGTGCGTTTATCAGTCAAAACAGCTTCAACCGGATGCCCCAAACTTTCAGCCTCTCGCAAAACACTCTCGGCAATAGCCGGAGTGATTTTTCCGTTTTTTATTAAAATATCTAAAAGATTTTTATTAGGAATCATATAAATTTATTTACAAACAGAATAAGCAACCACACCATCGCATTTTATTTTCGAATAAGGAACAGCCCATCGCCCCAAATCAGTAAACAAGAACTAAAATGGAAGAAAAGGATTCGGTCTTCCCGGAGTCACCTTTATTTCCACCGGCTCAGCGTAAGCTTTCAATGATTTATAAGCAGCATTATCCAAAATAGTGGTGGGATTAAACTTCAAATTGACAATTCCGCCAGTAAAATCTTTCTTCAAGCTATCTGGCACCAAAGACGAATCCGTGCTAGTGCTAGAACCAAACAATCTACTCAATCCTCCCGATTGACTAAAAAATATAAAATAAATCGCGATTATAGCGATAACCAAAATAACTATAATAATATAGAGAGTAAGACTTTTTTTCGGCTTTTCTTCAGTATATTCCATAAAATTTATTGATAATAAACATTAAGGGACACTTTAAAATTAAACATACCTTGATTTTTAGTACTATCGGAACCAGAAATACCGGAAAAAGATATTTTTTCTATATCCATTAAACGAATATTTCCCTCTACGGCAGACAACCAAGTCTTAAATGACTCATAAGAACCTAACAAAGAAATATCAATACGAGTAATCTGATTATTTTTTACCAAAACATCTTTTTTGGGCTGAGTTACTGTGACACTCTCGAAATTAACACTCTGAGTTGTTAATCCCGCTTGCAATGAAACATTGTTGATTTGAGCAATAATATTTTGTATTTCAGCCTCGCGAGGAACACTCAAAGAAATTGTTTGACTCACACCGCTCAAACTTTTATATTGATTGATGATAGATTTCGCAATTTGCACTGCCTCATATTGATCTTGATATTGAATTTTTTCTTGCGCTATTTTTCCATTTAATTCTCCGATTTTTTTAAAAGCTGGCCAATCTAATCCAAAAAACACACCCAAAGCAGCGCCCACTAAAATAAGAACTATAGTCAAACTGATATTTCTTTTAGTAGTATATTTCATCATAAATTTATTGCTGGAAAACTTTGTAAACAAACGACGGTTTAAAAGTAATTTCCATATTAAAATTAGAACGTTCTGGAGTCGTCTGTCTAATGTCTGATATAATTATTTTTGAAAATTCAGAAGTTCTCTGAAAAGCTAAAAGTTGTTGCGCGATAATATCCAAATTTTGAGCATAACCGTCAATCTTCAAACGTCCTTCTCCGAAATCGTAATTAAAATTAGTAAAAGATACCTGAGGTAAAGTAATTAATTCCAAGCGTTCAAAAATTTGCGTTGGATATAAATGTGATTCCAATAATTTTTGCAAATTAACTAATTGTGAATAAAAGATAGTTACCTCTTCCCTGTCTTGCTTAGGAATTTCTTGTTCCAATCCTTGAATTTGATTTTCCAAATCAGCTACTTGTTTATCCAAAAATTTAATATAAACAAAATTTGATAAAATATAAACCACGATCGTAATCACTAATAAAATCACACCGAAGCGGATAAATTTACTTAACCATCCACTTGGCATTTTGTTATTAGGACCGAATGAATCCATTAATTGAAATTCTGGCATAATTTTTATCTTTACTCTTATATTTTAACAAATTTTTTATAAAGTAACAAAGGGGATAACTACAAACAGCACGAAATAATTAATACAAGGTTTCAAACAAGATAAAATGAGCATTTTTTCTCTATATTTTAGGCTTTTTATTTTATATTTTAATAACTAATTCTCCCCAAAGAATTAATGGTGATAGTTTGAGTAATAGATGTATTAACCTTAGAAGCAATGGTTATAGTAGTAGTGGCAGCAACGGGATTGCCTGTAATTCTCTGAAAGATAATTTCCACGGAGTTACCATCAGCGGGGGTGGTAAACTGAACATTTTTAGCTAATTTTATAGTCTCAATGGTGCTAGTAGCATTATAAGTATCTTTAAAAAGAGAATAAAAATCATCTCCGATCAAAGGATTTTCCCAATGAATCCCCCACGCCATTCCATCTTGCCCATTTTTCGCTCTCATTTGCGCCTCCCTGGTAAAACTTACTATTTTTTGCACAGCTGCATCAGTGTTAGATTTTTGTTGAAACCCACCTAAATAAGCAAAACTAAAACCAGCAATAATTACCAAAATTCCCATAGAAATCAAAATTTCTATTAAAGTAAAACCCAAAAAAAGACGTTTCTTTTCTTTTCGGCAAAAAAAGCTTTTCAAAAAATTTCTCATACTTAAAATGTGCTAGCGCAATTTTAAACTCCGCCCATTTGCCCCACAAATTGATAAACCGGCAAAATTACAGCCAAAGCAATACCACCAACCATGACACCCATCATTAATAACATCAATGGTTCCACTAGAGACACCAGAGACTTAACAGACATATCAACTTCTGTTTCATAAAATTCCGTCAATGTTCCAAAAATTTCTTCGGTGTGTCCGGCTTTTTCACCTACTGCTACCAAAGTTCTAATGGTTTGAGGAAAAACCGGTTCTCTACGAAAAGCATCACCCATAGTTAACCCCTTGGACAAACCCTCTTTTCCAATTCTTATAATTGCCTGCCTCATTTCATCATTACCGACTGTCGTAGCGGTAATTTCTAAATTTTCCAATATAGGTAAACCAGCTCTCATTAAAGAACCAAAGGTACTGCAAAATCTTTGATAAGAATTCTTCTGCATAACCTTACTAATTACCGGCATTTTATAAATGATGCGATTAAAAATCTTTTTTCCGGCTTGAACTTTTTTAAAAAATAGCACCAAAATGATAACAATGGCAATAACAACGCCGAGAACAGCAAGCCCATGATTAGACATAAAATCAGACAAGGCAAAAATAGCCTTAGTAATGGGTGGTATTTTCATATCACCAGTATTAAACATAGAAGAAATTCTAGGAATAGCAAAAGTCACTAACAATACCAAAATACCCAACGAAGCAGTTACCAAAAGTATGGGGTAAGTTAAAGCTGATTTTATTTTCTGTTTCAATTCCCTTTCCTTCTCCAAAGACCTACTTAAATCAAAAAATATTCTTTCCAAATTACCGGAAGCCTCTCCAGCCCTCACTAAACTAGTAAAAACAGGAGAAAAAATATTAGGATAAGATTGAAAGGTAGTATAGAAAGGCAAGCCCTTCTCTAAATTTTGTCTGACCTCCATCAGAAGCATCTTCATGGTGGGCTTTTGAAAATCAGCAATTAAAATATCAATAGCCTTAAAAAGATCCGTACCAGACTTCAACATCAAAGAAAGATATTTAGTCAAAAATATTTTATCAGTAAGATTAATGGGATTGCCTAGGACACCCTTACCAATACCACCGCTTAAAGTTTTAGCAGCTTTTATACTAATCGGAGTTAATCCTTGATTTTTTATATGCTCCAAAAGAGTTTCGGAGTCTTTAAAATCACCATTATCTTCAATTAATCTTCCCTCTTTATTTGTCGCTGTATAATGAAAAAGCATTTATATAATACTAATATACTGATTGATACTAATAATACGAATAAATTATTTACGCATTAGTATGATTTGTATGCATTCGTATATTGGCATTGCATGTATTCGACATTATTCCCTAATAACCCTCATTACTTCTTCTATAGTAGTTAATCCCAATTTAGCCTTTCTCACTCCATCTTCAAACATAGAAATCATTCCCTTTTCTTTAGCCAAGGCTCTAAATTTATCCAAAGTAAAATCTGGTTGATTGATTAAACGCCTCATATCTTCGTCAATATCCAAAACTTCAAAAATAGCCATTTGTCCGCGATAACCGGTAAAACTACAAGACTGACAACCCGCCCCCTTATATAAAACTTTTGGCAACTCTGGATTTTTTACTCCGGAAAAATTTTCCAATTGATTCTTCAAACTCGCTAAAATTTCTTCCGTCGGTTCATATGACTGCACGCAATCAGAACAAATTTTTCTCACCAATCTTTGAGCGGCCACGGTATTAATAACCGCGGATACCAAAAACGGAGGAACTTTCATATCAATAAAACGCGGAACGGTAGTTGGCGCATCATTAGTATGCAAAGAAGACAAAACCAAATGACCGGTCAAAGCAGAATGAACGGATATCTCTGCCGTTTCCTCATCACGGATTTCACCGACCATAATGATATTCGGATCCTGACGCAAGATAGCTCTTAATCCAGAGGCGAAAGTAATACCCGCCTGAGTATTAATTTGGGTTTGATTAACATAACGAATATCATATTCGATCGGGTCTTCAATGGTAACAATATTCACATCCGGTTTATTTAACATATTCAAAATAGAATAAAGCGTAGTAGTTTTACCAGAACCGGTCGGACCAACCACCAAAAGCATTCCGTATGTTCTCTTAATGCTAGCTTCTATAATTTTAATTACATCTTCCATCATTCCCAATTCCGACAGACTCATTGGTTTGGCTGACGCCTTCAATAAACGAGTTTCTACTTTTTCTCCATAAAAAGTCGGCATAATAGAAACACGGATGTCCATTCCCTCACCTAAAGCTTCATGTCGAAAACGACCATCCTGAGGACGATTATGTTCATCAATTCTTAAATTAGCCAAAAGTTTAACGCGTGCTACAATAGCCGGATGAATTTCTTTGGGAATCCTGGCGATTTCATGAAGTACTCCATCAATTCTAAATCTAATCATCAAAATATCCCGTTGCACCTCTATATGCACATCGGAAGCATTTAATGAAATGGCATAAGTAAAAATAGCATCAACAATATTTACGATCGGCAATTCCTTAGCCACATTCTGCTCATCCGTTTCTTTTAATTGCGCTCCAGCTCGCACATTTTCTTCAATAACTTTTTGAAAATCTTCCACCACCTCTTTTCCATAAAGAGAATAAACGTAATTTAAATCTTTGGCAGTAGTTAAAAATGTTCTGACGGGCGCATTAATATATTTTTGAACAAAACCCAAAGTTTCCAAATCACTTGGATCTTCCATGGCCAAAGAAACCGAACCATCTTCTTCAGCCTTATCAAAAACAACAACCCTTCTCCCCCTAGCAACATCCTCAGGTAAAATATTCAAAAGATCTTTTTTGATGGGTTTTCCTCTTAATTTAACTAGAGGGGTTTTAAAAAAATCGGAATAAAGTTGAAATAAATAATCCTCGGTGATAAATCCCCGAGAAACTAAAATATTAGACAAGTCTTGTCCAGTCCTTTTTGAATCGTTTAAAGCAGACTCAAAATCCTCAGCGGGGATTAAATTACTCCCTACTAAAAGTTCTTTGAATCTATCTGGTGGTAATCTTAATGCCATTGCTATTATTATAATCGAAACGAGCGAGTAAAGCAAAAAATGATTTAACTTGTATGTGAGTAACTAAGATTTTATTATGCCAACATAATAAAATTACAATAAACAAACAAATTAAAAAATAATATTTTTTGTTTTACGAACAAGTAAGTTTATATATTCATTATATACCAAAAAATACTTTTCAATAAAGGGCTAAGTTACTAAAAATGATTTAAAAAACAGCTCAGCCCGCCGATAAGGCAGGCTGAGCTGTTAAATTTTTCTACATTCTACCTACCACCCATCACTTTCTACTTGCTATTCGCTAACCTAAAATTTCAAAGACTGAAGAAATGGGATTTTTATAATCCACTCGCTAAATACCATAACAATTAAAGCTATGGGAATCCAGAAACGATATAAAGAAAAAACTTGCCCAAACCTCATTTTCTTAAAAATCAAATTAAACAAATAAAACACAACCGCAAAACCTATAACCGCGAAAATATAGAATATCCAATAAGGATGACCGACAATAATTAATCCGTAAATAAGGTGCCACGGTTCATCATCTTCAAAAAATCTTTGATCAAAACGTTTATTTAAAATTTTTGCCAACACAATAAAAATCCAACCAACCAGAATAGCCGCTATCACCGGCCAAGCGAAATGATAGGCGCAATATCCAAGAAAATAATTAATAGATGTGTAAGGAGGCAATAATCCGCGAGAAGCATCACCATGCATCCAAATGTAATACTGACCAAAAAACTCCAAAATTATTTTTAAGGTTATGGAAATTAAAACAAAAATAACAGCGGGTTTAATGAATCTTTTGACTCGCCCATTAGACAAGCCAAAGATCAAACCCGCTGTTATTGCAATATAAACTAAAGGCAAAAATTTAATATAATTTTCTATTAATGCAATCATGCGCTTTAGTTAATCAAGATTACGGATAAAAATATCCAGTACTAGTACTATTCAACAAATCCAATCCCGGATCAGAACCAACTTCATAAAGCAAAGTACTATTTCCACCATCAGTAGAACACACATCGCCATCTCCAGCCGTGCTTCCATAGACAGAGCTTCTATAATAACTACTTTCCATAGCAGCATTTAATTCAAAGGTCATATTAGTACTATTGCATTGATAAGCATAATACAAATTAGAAAACGGGGTTGTGGAAGTAGCATTAGTCGGATCAACTGGCAAAGTAGACAATGGAGAGCCCGAGGAAATACTACCGAAATTTACCGGAATCCAACCAGCACCAGTAGTCAAACGCGGAGTAGTTGTGCAATAGCTGCTAGCTAAAGCAGTGCAACCACTAACACCATTGCCAGTTAATGACAACCAAGTATTAGATCCGCAAGTGCCATAGATATCCAAATCTGGAGCAGATTTATCAGTAACATAAAGATTTAAAGACGTACGAAGCGCATTTAAATCGGAAACTCTTTTCGTGTCTCGGCTCTTTCTCAATAATTCTGCAGGATTCAAAGTAACAACGATAATGCTCATTAACAAAGCCAAGATGGCAATTACTATTAAAAGTTCAATTAAAGTGAAACCTTTTTTCATTTTTTTATTTCTTTTATATTTTTGACTTTTTATATTTTATACGACTTAAATTAATAAAATTTATAATCGACCACACTCACGGCGATCGAACCCGCAAGTTTTTATTTTTTAGTTAAGAAAGTTTTTACCTTACCAACCAAATCGTCTATAGAAATTTTAGCTTTTACATAATACTCGATAGCACCCAATTCTTTACCTCTTTGGATATCACTTGTCTGTCCCAAATTAGAAAGAATAATAACCGGCATATCTTTTAGTTGCGGATCGGTAGAAATTTTTTCTAAAATCTCAAATCCGCTTTTTTTAGGCAATATCAAATCCAACAAAACCAAAGATGGTTTGTCTTCTTCTATTTTTTTTAATGCTTCTTCTCCGTCTCTAGCCAAAAAAACGTCCACATTTTCTTTTTGCAATCTAACTTTTAAAAGATTGGACAAAAATGGGTCGTCTTCTACTAATAGAACTTTTAAATTAGTATCCATAAATTAATTTCTTATTAAATTATACGAAAAAATACGCAAACAAACAAACTATATGTGTGGATATCGCATCCACACAGAAAAACAACACTTTTTCATCGTTTCGTGCCAACTCCTCAGTACTCTACTTTGGAGTTTTATTACTAACCGAAGTCAATAATAATCAACCTAGAAACTTACAATTCTAAAAGAATTGAAGTATTTCTTGTTTTAATGATCCACCAACAGCTTCCGCTACCGGTGCCTTGTTACGACTTCACCCTTGTTACCGAGCTAGCTCTAATCCGCAGAACGAACTTTAAGCTTTCCCGGCTCCCTTGGTGTGACGGGCGGTGAGTACAGGACTCGAGAACGTATTCACCGCGCCATAGCTGATGCGCGATTACTAGCGATTCCAACTTCATAGGGTCAAGTTGCAGACCCCAATCCGAACTGAGGCTGATTTTTTGAGATTAGCTCCATCTTGCGATTTGGCAACTCTTTGTATCAGCCATTGTATCATGAGTGTAGCCCAGGGTATCAGAGGGCCATGCTGATTTGACGTCATCCCCGCCTTCCTCCCAGCCGAAAGTGCGTTTATAAAATAAATGCAATTTCGGCTGGGCGGTCTTTCGTGACACTTGCAACACGAAACAGGGGTTGCGCTCGTTACCCCACTTAAGGGAACAACTCAAGCCACGAGCTGACGACAACCATGCAGCACCTGTGCCGACGTCAGTAAAGAAATTCCAGCTTTCACCGGAACGTCATCGGCATTTCTAACCCTGGTAAGGTTCCTCGTTTACCGTCGAATTAAACCTCATGATCCACCGCTTGTGCGAGTCCCCGTCTATTCCTTTGAGTTTTAGCCTTGCGGCCGTACTTCCCAGGCGGGATACTTAACGCGTTAGCTTCGCCGCCCCGAGGGTCGATACTCGAGACAGCTAGTATCCATTGTTTAGGGCGTGGACTACAAGGGTATCTAATCCTTTTTGCTCCCCACGCTTTCGTGCCTCAGAGTCAGGAATGCCCCAGTTACTTGTCTTCACCTTTGGCGTTCCAGCCGATATCAACGGATTTCACCCCTACACCGGCTGTTCCAGTAACCTCTAGCACCCTCTAGTCTAACCGTATCCTGCCCAATGCCCAGGTTGGGCCTGAGAATTTAAAGCAAGACGTGTTAAACATCCTACGCACCCTTTACGCCCAATAAATCCGGATAACGCTTGGGGCCTACGTATTACCGCGGCTGCTGGCACGTAGTTAGCAGCCCCTTATTCACTAGGTACGATCAAAAATTTATCCCTAATAAAAGCAGTTTACAATCCGAAGACCTTCTTCCTGCACGCGGTGTCGCTCGGTCAGGCTTGCGCCCATTGCCGAATATTCTCGACTGCTGCCTCCCGTAGGAGTGGGACCCGTGTCTCAGTGTCCCCGTTGGGGAACAGCCTCTCAGCTCCCCTACCCGTCATAGACTTGGTGGGCAATTACCCCGCCAACAATCTGATGGGACCTAGGCCAATCTCAAAGCGGCTTTCGCCTTTACCCGTGAGGGACCATTTGGGATTACCCCGCCTTTCGGCGAGTTATACCAAACTTTGAGGTATGTACCAAGGTATTACTAACTCGTTCGCCACTAACTCCGACGAGCCCCTTGCGGGATCCGTCGGAGTCCGTGCGACTTGCATGCCTTATCCACACCGCCAGCGTTCATCCTGGACCAGGATCAAATCCTCAATAAAAGAACTTGAACTAGTTTTAACTAATTAAAGAGTACAAACTTAAATAGCACGAAACAATGAAAAAATATTGTTTTATGTTTAATTCTAAATTGTCAAAGTTCTACTACTACGTGGTTTCTTAGATTAAGAAACCAGTGATTAGCAACAATTAAAAAAATTGTTATTGCTAATCACTGGCTTCCATTTTGCAAGTGTGAAGCGTAATTAATTAAATTGTTTCTTTATTGTTTTATTGTATTCCTATCACTCATTCTAGTCAAATAAAAAAGAATGTCAACCCCCTAATTCACTAATTATATCCTGCCTAATTCGTTAGTAATAAAAATGCTTCACTTTTTAAAAAAGGTGTGATAAGATAAAAATACTGTGAATAAAAAAATATTAAAAAAATATCTTATAATCATTGTTCCAATCCTCGTTGTTGTCGGAGTGACTTTTTTAATCATTGGGATTTCTAGCGCTAATTCAAAAAAACTTTTCTCCACTCAAACTAAAATAAATGAACTTATAAAAGAGATCAATATTTTGGCATCAGCCAGTAATGAACGTTTTCAATTAATAGAAGAAAAGCAAAAAAATTATGAAATCGGTCCAGCTTTGGATTTGGTAGTAGAAGAGAAAAATAATAATGATAAAATTAATCAGACTGCCATAGCTTTAACCGAACAATTAAAACAATTAACAAAATTATCAAGCAGCCTTTCAAACGCTGAAAGTCGCGACAAAATCCAAAAAGCTGTCGCCTATCAGATTGAGGCTATCGGACACCTTATTAATTATGGTAGCGGTGTAGATACATTATTAAGTGAGCTAGACAGAAAATATGCATCTCAGTTGAATGGAGATTATTACGAAATTAAACGCGATTTAAATCAACTCATTGAATTAATAAAAAAAGAAATTCAATCAGCTGACGAATATAGTCAAAAATTCACTCAAACGATAAGTGAAATTAATTAATGCCGAAAAAAACCTGCGTTCTAATCATTTTAGATGGCTGGGGCATCGGACATAAAGACGACTCAAATGCCATCTATCGAGCGTCAACGCCAACCATTAATTATATTAAAAAAAATTATCCGGCTGCTTCTTTGCAATCAGCTGGTATTGCTGTTGGACTTCCTTGGGATGAAGCCGGTAACAGTGAAGTTGGCCATCTTACCATAGGCTCGGGAAGAGTTATTTATCAACACTATCCCCGAATCAGTTTAGCAGTACGCAATGGAGATTTTTTTAAAAACCAAGCTCTCAATGAAGCTTTCAATCATGGCATCAACAATAATTCCAATGTTCATATTTTGGGATTACTTTCATCTGGAAATGTCCATTCTTCTTATGAACACCTGCAAGCCCTAATCAAATTAGCCTCTCTTAAAAAATGCCCAAAATTGTTCCTTCATCTTTTTACCGATGGCAAAGACAGCCCACCACAATCGGCAAAAAGCATGGTAGAAAAATTACAAAATGATTTAAAAAAATTCGGTGTGGGACAAATAGCCAGTTTAACCGGAAGATATTATGCCTTGGATCGCAGAAAAAATTGGGCAGTCACAAAAAAATATTATGATCTGATTACTAAAGGTGAAGGACGCAAAGCTCCCGATCCCACCACACTTCTCGATGAACACTACGCAAAAAAAATGTCCGATTCCTTTTTAGAACCAACTTTAATTTTCAACGCCGAAAAAGCAGAGACTCCACACCTAATTCAAGATAACGATAGCTTAATCTTTCTTGATTTCCGTGAAGATAGTATCAAGCAGATTGTTGCGCCCTTTGCTTTAAAAGATTTTAAAGAATTCGAAAGAAAGCCCCTAAATAATTTGAAGATTACCACCATGACAAATTATGATGATGATTTTAATGCCGCCGTCGCTTTCCCTCCGGAAAAAGTCACTAATAGTCTCACCGAAATTTTCAGCGATTTGGGAATGCAACAACTTAAAATTGCAGAAACAGTACCACCGTATCACCTTACTTACTTTTTCAATTGCTTAGCCGAAAAGGTGTTTCCCAATGAATTTCGAGTTCTAATTCCGTCAAAAGAAACAGCTCATTTGGACGATTCTCCGGAGATGCGCGCCCCCGAAATTACAGATCGTCTCATTACAGCGCTCAATGAAGGAATCTATGACTTTATTGCAGTTAATTATGCCAACCCAGACGCCTTGGCTCACACCGGAAATTATAATGCCACCATTAAAGGCATTGAAATAGTTGATCAACAACTAGCCAAGATTTTAGAATCAATAAAGAAATCCAATGTAGATATAATCATTACCGCTGACCATGGTAATGCAGAAAGGCTATATGATCCCAGAACCGGAGAAAAAGAAACGGCTCACAATGCCAATCCCGTACCGTTCTATCTAGTTTCCGAAAAATACAAATTCAAAACAGAAAAACCGGACGCTCAAGTGGATTCGGAAGAAAATAAAACTCTAGGAGTAATCTGTGATGTAGCTCCGACTATCCTTGAAATAATGGGAATTCCCATCCCCCCAGAAATGAAAGGAAAAAGTTTACTACAATATCTAAAATAAAATCCGCCTTTTCGGCGGATTTTTTAATATTCAATAAGCGATAGAATTTTAAAAGATTTCAATAATTAAGGCCTTTTTATTTTATATCTTTACCAAACCGAACAATTCTATACAATTCTTTGTAGTAATCTCGGCTACTTTTTCAATGGGAATATTTTTTAATTCTGCTATTTTCTTGGCAACATATTCCACAAAAGTAGACTCATTTCTTTTACCACGAAACGGCTCGGGTGTCGCATAGGGACAATCGGTTTCTACCAAAATTTTTTCTAAAGGAGCATTTTTTATCACCTCATCATATTGATGAGTAAAAGTAATAACCCCGGAAAAAGATAAATAAAACCCCAAATCCAAAAACTTTTTGGCAATTTCCCAATTAGCGCTAAAAAAATGGACTACTCCCGCCTTTTCTCCCTGATAATTATTATCTTTTAACAAATCCAAAGCATCTTGATAGGCATCAAAATTATCTTTCGCTCTAATATGCAAAATTAATGGCTTCTTAAAATCTTGGGCTAATTTAATTTGCTTTTGAAAAACTTCTTTTTGTTCTTCTTTATTATTCTCGCCATTATGGTAATAATCCAATCCGCATTCTCCTATTCCCACCACACGAGGATTTTTAAAAAGTTCGGAAAAATCTCCGGCATTAAAACTCTCGGCCGGTATCGAATCTTGAGAAGAGTCATTCTCTCCCTGCACATGAATAGGATGCAAACCAACGCCAGCATAAAAACCTTCTTGTTCGGCCAAATTGATCGCCGCTAAAGACGTTTGATAATTATCGCCGATGACAATCGTTTTAATATTTTTTTCTCGCATTCTTGCAAGAACTTCTTGCCTGTCATTATCAAAATCGGAAAATTGCAAATGGCTATGACTATCGATTAAAAATAGATTCATAATTATTTATATCCTGGGAAAAAGAGGGGCGATTTTTTTGACCTGAAATTCCTTGCCCTTCCATTCCATTTTCCCTTCATCTTTGATTCCCAAAGAATCTTTAATTTTTCTACTGGCCTCCGGCATAAATGGTTCAATTAATAAACTTAAATTAGCCAAAACCAACCACAACGAAGAAAGGCATTGATTAAGTTCTTCCTTATTTTCAATTTTCCAAATCTGTTTTTCATTAACAAAAGCATCTCCCACTCCGGCTAGACGCAAAAAACTATCAGCGGCCATATTAGTACGAAAATCTCTGAATGCTTCACCGTAATCTTTCCAAACCGCGACTATTTCTTTTTCCAAAAAATCAAATTCCGGTTTAATCACTCCACCATTTTTTTCAATCAAAGTTGTTACACGACTTAATAAATTACCAATGCCATTAGCTAATTCCTTATTATATCTCTCCAACAAAGATGTTCTGCTGAAATCGCCATCTTGTGCCAAGGAAAATTCTCTCAAAAGATAATAACGAATAACATCGGAACCGAATTCATTAACCAATTCAAATGGATCTACGGCATTACCCAAAGATTTAGATATTTTTTGTCCTTCCGCCGTAATAAAACCATGAATCACAATTTTATTGGGCATTCTTGCCTTAATAGATGTTAAAATCGCTGGCCAATAGATACAATGAAACTTAGTAATATCCTTCCCAATAAAATGCCAGATCTCCGTTGATTCATCATCCCACCAGGCGCGGTAAATCGGAGAATTCTTAGCATAACCCAAGACAGTAATATAATTGCATAAAGCGTCAAACCAAACATAAATTACCTGGCTGGGATCATTAGGCACTGGAATGCCCCAATTATGAGCGCGAGCTTGCGATCGAGAGATGCTGAAATCCCACAAACCGCTTTTCAAAAAATTTAGAACATCGCCCTTACGGTTTTCCGGATAAATTTCAATTTTCTGATTTTGATAAATATCTTCTAATTTTTTTTGATAATCAGTAAGCTTAAAAAAGTAATTTTCTTCTTGAACAATTTCTGGCTTGGTTTTATGAACTGGGCACAAACCATCAATTAAATCTTCTTCTTTATAAAAATCTTCGCATCCTACGCAATATAATCCTTGATAAATATTTTTATAAATATCTTCGGAAGCATTTTGCCAAATTTTTTGAGCCCCTTCTGTATGGCGCAACTGGGTAGTTCTAATAAAATCATCAAATGATAAATTTAAAGCTTTTTTTAGATCCTGAAAACGCTTGGAATTTTTATCTACCAAATCTTTCACGGGAACGCCTACTTTTTCCGCGGACAAAACATTTTTTAAACTATTTTCATCAGTACCGGTTACGAAAAAAACTTGATTGCCAATTAGGCGTTGATATCGCGCCACGCAATCAGTTTGGACCGATTCTAACGCAAACCCAATATGCGGATCGGCATTAACATAAGGTATAGATGTTGTAATATAAATTTTTTTATTCATTTTTTTAAAATAGATTTTGAATTTTTATTTTTTAACTATATAATTATTCATATGATATTAACAATGCATTCCGTAGTAGGCGCCGCTGTTGCCAATCAAATCTCCAGCCCTTGGATTGCTTGGCTAGCCGCCTTTATTTCTCATTTTATTTTGGATTTTATTCCCCACAGGGAATACAGCTTAGAAAATGCTAAATACGGTTGGAAAAGTAAAAAATTTTGGATTTTAGCCACAAAAATTTTCATAGACCTCATTACTGGTTTTATTTTTATTATAATCTTTACTCAAGATCGAAGCAACTTGCCAAAAAATATTATGGCGGGATTTGTTGGATTGATTCCAGATGGATTAACGGTTTTATATTACATTACTAAGAAAAAAGACATAAATCAATTCTTCTCTAACACAACAGTCCAAAGAGCTCCCCTTTTTGGCGGTTCTTTTTGGAAAACAATTAATAAAGGATTGGAAAAATTTTATTTCGGCTTTCACAAAAAATTTCATATAATAAAAATGCCCCATCTTTGGTGGGGCATTGCCAATCAATTGATTATTTTTCTAGCTGCTTTACTAAGCTTTTATTAATCTATTCCACCGGCAAATACCTCACCTTTCTTTTATTCATTTCCAAAACCACCTCTTCACAAAGTACTACCGTCGGCATAGCCAAAACAACACCAACAATTCCACCCAATTGAGCTCCGGCTAAAAGAGCAAGAATTACAATGATGGGATTAATCCCAACTGATCTTTTCATAATCAAAGGAGTGAGCACATTGCTTTCTAATTGTTGAATCAAAATAAAAACGATAATCACCCAAATCACCAATGATGGTGATTGTGATAAGGCTATTAAAGCGCTAACTGCTCCGGCAAAAATCGGACCAACTATTGGCACGATTTCAAATATAGCAGCGATAATACCCAAAACCAAACTATATTTTACCCCTAAAATTAATAAAGAAATAAAAACCAGCAAACCCACAAATAAACTCAAAAGCATTTGAACCCTAAACCAACGACCGATGCGTAAACGCACACGCTCCCAAAGACGAATCACGGTATTTTCCATGCTTTGTGGTAAAACCGCGCGGAAAAAAGATTCAATACCGTCACGTTTGATCAAAAGATAAAAAGAAATCAAAAGAACGCTCAAAACCGAAGCCAACCCTCCAATCACTCCAAAAAGAATGGAAACTGCCATTGATCCGCCTTTCAAAAAGGAATTTCCATAATTTAAAATAATTTCATTAATATTAGAAGCAAACTCAGAGCCAATAAGATAATTGGCTATTTTTTCTGAATATCCCGGAACTAAATCAATAACGCCTAAAGCATCTTGATAAATTACCGGGGCCACAAAAAATAAAATTAAAGAAATAGCTCCTAAACTTAAAATATAAATAATAATTGTTCCCAAAATTCTTCCGAGTCCTTTTTTCTGGAACCAATCAACCAATGGATCAAAAGCAGAAGAAAGGATGATAGAGAAAAACAAAACGACAAAAACTGAACGCAAGTAGAAAAATGCCGCAATTAAAATTGCGATTAAAACAAAACGCCATATACTCTGCCAAGAAACTTCTCTAAATTCTCTCATAAATTAATTATACAACAAAAAATTAAAAATTGGTAATTCAATAATTAAGATTTGGTCATTAAACTACCATAGACCTCCGTCGTCTTATTTATAACGATTTCATCGCTAAAATGTTGCAATATTTTTTGCCGAGCAGCCACTCCAAACCTCTGCCTCAAACTAGGATTATCCATCAATTTAATAATGGCTTCTGATAAATCCTGGGCTTTTTGAGCTCTAACCAAAAAACCATTAACACCATCCTCCACTATCTCTCGCGTTCCAACATTATCAACTGCCACCAAAGGCTTTTCCATGGACCCAGCCTCCAACAAAACTTTGGGGATACCCTCACGATAATAAGAGGGAAAAACAAAAATATCAGATAAAAATAAAATCTCTCTGACATCCTTTCTATCTCCCAAATATTGAATTAACCCCAATCTCTCCCATTCACTAATATTTTTACTGGGCACACAATCAGGGCTTTCTTTATCAATGGGCCCAACTAAAACAAATTTTGTTTTTGAATTTTTTATTTTCTCTGAAGCTTCTACAAATTCACGCACCCCCTTTTGCCAAAGTAAACGACTAATCAC